>Ga0209059_1000009_pt1 | contig 71827 bp, 80 predicted proteins | sample GraSoiAngelo_151_FD_186165 | JGI IMG/M metagenome (GOLD analysis project Ga0209059, IMG submission 186165) | Grasslands soil microbial communities from the Angelo Coastal Reserve, California, USA - 14_1009_12_20cm (SPAdes) (version 2) | ecosystem: Environmental > Terrestrial > Soil > Grasslands ...
GTCGATCCGGAGCAGCTCGATGAGCTGGGGCTGGCGCTTAAGCCAAAAGCTAACCGGGTACCATGAGCCTGTCGCCGCCGGGGCGGGGACCCATGTGCGCGTTGCCCAACAGCAAGTACATCGGGACCCCGGAGTCCCGGGTGGAACGCCGGGCCGGCAAGACCGGATGGCGGGAAGCCCCGGCAGGGGACCCACGTGACGTCCGAGAGGACAACCGACGGGTCTTCGCCTCGACGGCGACATCCTGGGATTGCTGACGGCCCTCCTGCGACCCTGGCCGCTCCTCTCGATCCTCTTCGTCTTGATCGCGAGCCAGCTCTTCTACGCCTTCCTGCCCTACCGCCGCCGCAACTACCTCGCGGTGCTCCTGCTCACCGCCGTCGGCTTCGGTCTCGGCCAGCTCTGGGAATACCTCGGCCTGCCATCTTTCGCCGTCGGCGAGGCCAACCTTCTGCCAGCGCTGGTGGCCGCCCTCGCGCTGCAGCCCTTGGCTTCGAGGCTGCCCATAAACTTGCGGAAGGAGCGAGGGTGATCAACTTCATGTATTTCGCGATCGGGCTCCTGGCGCTGGCCCTGGCGGTGGCGCTGCCGGTCGGGCTGCTGCGGCTGACGGGCCGCCTCGGACGCGCCAGCGACGAGCTCACGACCACGATCGAAGAGATCAACGAGACGCTCCCCGAGGTGCGTCATACGATCAGCAACCTGAACCAGATCACGACCGGAGTGAACGTCGGCTTGCAGGCCGCTGAGGCGGGCGCGACTCGCTTCAGCGGTCGCCTGGGTGAGAAGCTTCGCGGACCAGCCGCGGCCGTCGCGGCGGCAGCGTACGGGGTGAAGGTGGGGGCCGCCAGCCTCTGGCGGTCATATTCAGGAGGATCTAGCGGTGGCCAGTGAGGAAAACGGAGGCGGCGGCGGCTTCGGCTGGGGCTTCGTCATCGGCGGCTTGATCGGCTTTGTGGCCGGCGCCTACCTGGCCTCGGGACCCGGGCGAGAGCAGGTCGACACGTTGCGCTCCCGCACCATCGAGCTGAGCGGATCCGACTTCGCGGGGCGCGCGCGGGCCGCCGCGGACCGGGCGCGGACGGCGGTCCAGGACCCCGATCACCCCGTCGGCCGTGCGGTCCGGGATGGCATCACGGCGGCCCGCAAGCGGCGCCAGGAACTGGAGTCGCGTGAAACGGAAGGTAGCTCCGAGGCGTAGATGGGTATATCAAAGCCTGGAACTGTGACACGGAAGCCGATGGCCGAGCTCAAGCTCGCCGCCCAGCCGGAGATGATCGCGACCGCCAAGCGGACCGCGACATCGTTGGGCAGCATGCTGGGGTTCAGCCTGGAAGACCTCGACGAGCTGAACATCGCCGTCGCCCAGGCCTGCGACAGCGCCATCGAGGCGGGTCGCGAGGCATGGGGCGAAGAGGCGACGCTCAAGCTCTCGTTCTTCTCCACCGAGAAGGGGCTGGAAGTCGAGGTGCAGGCGGTGCAGCCGCGCAGCCCGCACCCCCTGCCGCTCGCAAAGCAGCGCGTCCATGACGCGACCCTGGACAGGATCGCGCAGGACATGATCCGCTGCTTTGTCGACGACTTTCACCCGAGCGTCTCCAGCACCCGCGTCCGGTTCCGTCTCGTCAAGTACTTGATTGGGTAGGCCTGCGGACCCGGCTCGCGAGGAGCTCCGCGCCCTCCATCGCCAGTACCGGGCGACGACCGACCCCGCTGAACGAGAGCGGCTGCGCGAGCGTCTCGTCGAGTCTTACCGGAGTCTGGTGTACTTCCTCGCGCGCAAGTTCGCCAACCGAGGCGAGCCGCTCGACGACGTGGTCCAGGTCGGGTTTTTGGGCCTGATCAAAGCCATCGAGCGCTTCGACCCCTCGCTCGGGAACGAGTTCACCACCTTCGCCACCCCGACCATCACCGGCGAGATCAAGCGCTACTTCCGCGACAAGGGCTGGGCGATCCGCTTTCCGCGCCGGCTGCAGGAGCTCTACCAGCAGGTGATCCGCGTGAACGAGGAGCTAAAAATCCAGCTTGGCCGGCAGCCCAAGGTGGCTGAGATCGCTGAGAGGCTCGGCGTTTCGGAGGAGGAGATCCTGGAGGCGATGGAGATGAGCCCGGCGCATACGCCGGTCTCCCTCTCGCAGACGGTCGGCTCCGACGACGGCGAGGGGCGCCAGCTGGCCGAGTCGATCGGTGGCGAGGACGCGAACCTGGACCGGGTCGAGATGCGCGACGTCCTCCGCCGCGCGATGAAGCACCTGACCCCGCGCGAGCAGCGGATCATGGCCATGCGGTTCTACGACGAGATGTCGCAGTCGGAGATCGCCAAGCGCCTGGGCATCTCCCAGATGCACGTCTCCCGGCTGCAACGGGCGGCGCTCGAGCACCTCCGCCAGAGCCTCCAGCAGGAATCCGCCTAGTTCGCGTCGCGCTCGGCGGGAAGGGGTCGGGGTGGGCAGGGAAGGCCTCTCACGCGGGGAAGTAGAATGCAGCCGACCCACGGCATGACCGGGAACGAAATCCGAACACTTTTTCTAGAGTTCTTCGCCAGCCGAGACCACCTAGTGATCCCCAGCGCTCCCCTTATCCCGGAGCGCGATCCCACGACCCTCTTCATCTCGGCCGGGATGCACCCGCTCAAGCCCTACTTCCAGGGCGTGAGCGATCCGCCTGCGCCCAGGCTCGCCAGCTGCCAGAAGTGCCTCCGGACGCCCGACATCGAGGAGGTGGGGAGGACCGACCGCCACACCACATTCATCGAGATGCTCGGTAACTTCGCCCCCACCGGCGGTTACTTCAAGGAGACCGCGATCCCGCTGGCCTGGGAGCTGGTGACGGGCGTTTACAAGCTGCCTCAGGACCGGCTGCGGGTGACCGTCCATCCCTCCGACAAGGAGGCCCGCACCATCTGGCCGGCCAAGACGGGGATTCGCGCCGACTGGGTCTACGACAACGAGGACAATTGGTGGGCCGCCGGCGCGACCGGGCCCTGCGGCCCCGACTCCGAGATCTGGTGGGACCGCGGCCGCGAGCACGGCTGCGGGCGGGAGGACTGCTACCCCGACCACTGCGAGCGCTTTCTCGAGTTCTGGAACCTGGTCTTCATGCAGTTCGACGCCCAGCCCGACGGCAGCCTGCCGCCGTTGCCAAAACCCGGAATCGATACGGGCATGGGGTTGGAGCGGATCAGCTCGATCCTGCAAGGCGTCGACTCGGTGTTCGAAACCGACCTCTTCGCGCCCATCGTCAGCTTCATCGGAAAAAGCAGCAGTGAGAAGTCGCAGGTCTCCGAGCGGATCGTCGCCGATCACCTGCGGGCGATGACCTTCCTCGTCGCGGACGGTGTCCTGCCCGGGAACGAGGGGCGCGGCTACGTGCTGCGCCGGTTGATCCGGCGGGCCGTCCAGCACTGGATTCACCGCCTGCAGGGGAGCGTCCCCCTGACGGAAGGCATCCAGCCCGTGGTCGCGGCTATGAAGCCGCAGTACCCCGAGCTGGAGGACCGGGAGGCATACATCCGCCAGGTGGTCACCGCAGAAGCCGAGCGGTTCCAGCGGACCCTCGACCAGGGCTCGGAGCTGTTCGAGCGCCTGGCCATGAAGTACCCGGAGGTCATCCCCGGCGAGGAGGCGTTCAAGCTCCACGACACCTTCGGCTTTCCACTCGACCTCACGCGCGAGCTCGCCGCCGAGCGGGAGATCCAGGTCGACGTCGAGGGCTTCGAAGCGGCCATGGCCGAGCAGCGCGCCCGCTCGCGCACCATGAGCGGCGAACGCTGGCCTGACCTGAAGTCGCTGCCCCGCTCGGAGTTCACGGGCTACACCTCCACGGCGGAAGAGACCTCGGTCATGGCCGTCTACAAGGCCGGCGAGCCGGCGGACGAGGCGGGCGAGGGCGAGCAGGTGGAGGTCTATCTGAACCGCACGCCCTTCTATGCCGAAGCCGGCGGCCAGGTTGGCGACACCGGTCAGGTCAGCTCCGCGGAGGGGCGCCTCCGGGTCGAGGACACCCAGAAGCCGGCCGAGGGCGTGGTCGCCCACATCGGGACAGTCGAGGTGGGGAGGCTGCGCGCAGGCGACGACGTGCATGCCGAGATCGATGCCCACCGGCGGGCCCGGATCGCACGCCATCACTCGGCCACCCACCTGCTGCACAAGGCGCTGCGGACTGTCCTCGGCGAAACCGCGGTCCAGCGTGGCTCCTACGTCGGCCCAGACCACACCACCTTCGACTTCTCGTTCAACCGGGCGCTGACCCCCGCCGAAGTGCGCCAGGTGGGCCGGCTGGTCAACCAGCAGGTGCGCGCCGGTCTGCCGTTCAAAGAAAGCCACCAGCCGCTGGAGCAGGCGCGCCGCTCCGGCGCGATGGCGCTCTTCGGCGAGAAGTACGCCGACATCGTCCGGGTGGTCTGCTTCGGCGACTGGACGTGCGAGCTCTGCGGCGGCACCCATGTGTCGAACACCGCTGAGATCGGCCACACGGTGATCCGCTCCGAGAAGAGTGTGGGCGCCGGCCTGCGCCGGATCGATCTCGTCGCGGGCGACGCCGCGGAAGAGGAGATCGAGCGCCAGCTGGAGCGTCACCGCAGTGTCGAGGCCGAGCTCAGGGCCGAATTGCGCGCGGCCCGCAAGCAGCTCGAGAAACTGCAGGAGGAGCTACGCCAGTCGCAGGTCAAAGGTCAAGCTTCGGTGTCGGTGAGAGAGGCGCGGGTGCCCCTGGTCGCGGAAACGGTCGACGCCCAGGACCTTAATGCGCTGCGCCGGTTCGCCGACAACTACCTGGAGGCGCTGGGCGGCTCCGGCGTCGTGGCCGTGACTGGCGACGGGCAGTACGTGATCAAGGTCTCGCGCGACCTGGCCAAGGAGTTCGACGCCAACAAGCTGAAAGAACACTTTGGACCCGGTGGGGGCAGCCCGGTGCTCGTGCAGGGCAAGCTCGACCGGCCCTCGGTGCAGGCCATCGAGGCGCTCGAGGCGGCCCTTCAGTGAAGCGCCGCCTGCTCAAGCGACGGAACGACTACTACCGGCACTTCACGGCCCTGGACGTCGGCACCGACATGGTCAAGGCGCTGGTCGTGCGCCGGGACAAGAAGGAAGGCGTGGTCCTCGGGGTCGGCCGCGAGCCACAGGACCCGCTGGCGATGAGCGGGGGGGCGATCGCTGACATCGAGGCGGTGATTCAGGCCGCCAACCGGGCCCTGGAGGCCGCCGAGGACATGGCCGGCGTCAACCCGCCGCCAGGGCAGGCCGTCGTGGGTGTGGCCGGTGAGCTCGTAAAAGGCTTCAGCTCGTCCGCCGCCTATCCCCGAACCAGGCCCGAAGGCAGGATCCGGGAGAACGAGATCCGAGGCCTGCTCAACCTCCTCCAAAAGCGCGCGCTGCGGGAGGCTCAGCACCTGCTCGAGCTGGAGCGCGCCTATGGCGACCTCGACGCGCGCCTCGTCCATTCGGCCATCACCGGCGTGCGCGTCGACGGCTACCCGGTCGCCAATCCGCTCGGGTTCCAGGGCCACAACATCGAGGTCACCGTCTTCAACACCTTCGCGCCGCTGACTCATATCTCGGCGATCGAAACAGTGGTGGTCGAGCTCGACCTGGAGCTGATCGGAGCTGTCGCCCAGCCCTACGCGATCGCGCGGGCCACAGCGGCGGATTCGACTTACGAGTCAGGCGCGATCTTCATCGACATCGGCGGGGGCACCACGGACGTGGCGCTCCTCCGCGACGGGGGGATCGAGGGCACCAGGATGTTCAACATCGGCGGCCGCTCCTTTACGCGCCGCCTCGCGACCGCGCTCGGCATCGGCTTCACGGAGGCCGAGGCCAAGAAGCTCCGCCACAGCGAAGGCCTGCTGGGCGCGGAGGAGGATCGCCAGGTGAGCGAGCACCTGAATGCCGATACCGAGGTCCTGCTGCGCGGCCTCACCATCTCGCTGGAGGAGCTGGCCCGCGGCGAGCGGCTGCCCTCCGAGATCCTGCTCTGCGGTGGCGGCAGCCTGCTGCCGGAGGTCATGACCGAGCTGCGCAAGCCGCGCTGGGCGGAAGGTTTACCATTCACGCACCAGCCGCAGCCGCGCCTGCTGCAGCCGCCGGATATCAAGAGCCTGACGGACATGACAGGGCTCCTTCAGACCCCTCGCGACATCGGACCGATGGGCCTCGCCAACCACGCGCTGCGGGTCGAGGCCGATGAGAAGGACCTCCTGCACGGGGTCATGCGGCGCGTCCTCAAATCGATGAAGGTGTAACAAAACGATTCAGCAGAGGTTTCAATAGACGCGAAATGGCCATTTCACCGATCTACCTAGACGTCGAAGAAGAGATCCCAGAACTGATCGAACGCATCAAGCAGACCACCTCGGAGGAGGTCCAGGTCGTCGTCCCGGCTCACAGCAAGCTAGGCCAGAGCCGCTTCAACTTCCAGCTCCTCCACGACTACGCGCGGCGGTTGGACAAGAAGATCGCGATCATCTCGCCGGACGTCGCGGTGCAGCAGATGGCGACGGAGAGCGGATTCAGTGCCTTCGCCGAGACGGCCACGCAAGGCGGGTTTGGCTACGGCTACGGACACGAGCCGGCCGCCGCCGAACGCGCCTTCCCGGTTGCGCCCGCCGTGGACGCCAAGTCCGCTACCAAGCGGCCGTCCAGGCTCGTCATCCCGCGGCCCCGGCGGCCCGCCGCGCTGCAGGGCACAGGCCCGGCCCGTTTCATGCTCTATGCCGGGGCGGCGATGCTGCTCGTCTCCGGCGTGGTGGCGAGCGCCGTCTTCGTGCCTTCCGCGCAGGTGACGCTGGTCGCCAAGGCCACCGAGTTCAGCCACTCGACGAGCTTCGACGCAGCGCCTGGGGCGGCGCCGGTCCGGATCCGGACGATCACGTCCAACAAAACGGCCACGCACTCGTTCACCGCGACAGGCACCAAAGTGACGCCGGCGGTGTTCGCCAGCGGCCAGGTGGTCTTCACTGACAGGTGCCCCGACGTCGCATTTACGGTTCCTCAAGGGCAGCGCGTGATGGACAGCAGCGGGCATCACTTCGCGGTGACAGACGGGGGAGTCGCCGTGCGTGGCAACTCCAATGCTTCGGCAAACATCATTGCCGCAGGCGCGGGAGTGAGCGGAAACGTCGGCGCGAACACGATCAACACAATCGAAGGCAGGTCTGCCGGCTGGACCGCCTGCATGAGCGTGACGAATCCCAGCGCGACTGCGAATGGGGCGGATGAGAAGCACGAAACGCAGGTCTCCCAGGGCGACCTCGACAGCGCCAAGGCGCAGCTTCAGTCCGACCTCCAGGCGACGGTCACCGACGACCTCAACAAGCAGGCCCAGCCGGGCGAAAAGCTCGGAGACTCCGTCGACTTTCAGATCCAGTTCACTGCCGACAAGAAGGTCGACGACGTCGTCCCCAACTTCAACGGCAACGGGACGATGACCGGCAGCGGCGCTCTCTACCAGGTGGAGGACGTCAAGAAGGCGATCCTCGGCGACCTGAAGAAGAACGTGCCCACCGGCACGGCGCTGACCGACAACGCGCCGGCCATCGATTACCGGGTGACCACCTCCACGCCCGATGGGCACATGTCGTTTTTCGGCACGGCGAAGGGCTTCGTCGCGCCAAGCCTCGACTTCAGCAAGATCAAGTCCCGGCTCTCCGGCCAGAGCACGGCGGCGGCGCGCATCTACCTGGGCACGCTGCCGATCGAGTCGGCGCAGGTCAGCCAGAAGCCCGTCTCGCTGCCGCTGATGCCGATCCTCGGCTCCCGGATCAAGATCGTCTACGAGGTGCAAACGACCAAGCCGCCGGCCGTCACGCCAAAGGCGTAGCCCGACCGCGATGCCAGGACGGGTGCTGGCCATCGATCCCGGCACGCGCCGGGTCGGAATTGCGCTGAGCGACGAGTCCGCAACCATCGCGAGTCCCCTTCAAACCCTGGCGGCCGAGCCGCCCGAGACGCTCGTGGCACGCCTGGCCGTGTTAGCACGCGAGGTGGGCGCCCAGCAGGTCGTGGTCGGTCTGCCGCGCCGGCTGGACGGTACCCGCGGCCCAGAAGAAGCCGCCGCCCGGGCGCTGGCCCAGGAACTTCGTACCGCCCTTCGCCTGCCCGTCAGCCTTTACGACGAGAGGCTAACCAGTGTCGCGGCTGAGCGCGGCCTGATCGACCAGGGAGTCCGCCGGGCCCAGCGCAAGGAGGTCCGGGACAAGGTCGCGGCGGCCCTCATCCTGCAGGACTTCTTGGACCGTCAACGAAAGAGATGAGTGACGAAGAGCAGGTCGAACCGGCCTCGGTGATGCTCATCGACGAGGACGGAATCGAGCGGCGCTTCACGCTCCACGACGCCTTCGATGTCGAAGACCAGACCTACTACCTCGTCGAGGCCGAGGACGAGCCCGACCTGGTCCTGATACTGCGCGAGGACGAGTCGGGACTGGTGGCGGTCGAGGGCCCCGAGTTCGATCGCATCGTCTCGATCCTGGAAAATGAGTAACCGCCCTTGCGGAACCTAATCATTTTTCTGGTCCTGATCGGCCTTCTCGCCTACGGAGCCGACCAGGCCTACGGCTGGTACAACGACCAGGTCTACACGGCTGTCTCGACCACGTCCGAGAAAGTCGCCTTCAAGGTCAGCCAGAACGAGGACTCGGCGCAGATCGCCGATGACCTCTACGCCAAAGGCCTGATCAAGAACCGCGAGGCCTTCCGCCTCTACGTCCGGCTCTCCGGCGCCGCCAGCGGGTTTCAGGCGGGCAGCTTCGTGCTGGACAAGAAGATGAACGTGCCCCAGATCGTGGATGCGCTCCAGCACGCAGTCCCGGACCAGGTCACGTTCACCGTACCCGAAGGCTTCTCGATCGCCCGCGTCGCCGCCAAGTGGGAGTCGACGGGCATGGGCAAGGCTCAGGACTACCTCGATGCGGCCAGCCCCGGCAACTGGCAGCAGTACGACTTCGTCGCCAACCGGCCCAAGACGCCGGGCCGGCTCGACAACCTGGAGGGCTACCTCTACCCGGACACCTACTCGCTCAACAAGGGCGCCACGGCCAAGGACCTCGTGAAAGCCCAGCTCGACGAGTTCAAGCTGAAGTTCACGCCCCAGCTCGAGCAGCAGGCCAAGGCGCACGGGCAGACCGTCGACTCGATAGTCGTCCTGGCCTCGATGGTGGACCGGGAAGTCCAGTCCGATCCCAACCGCGGCATCGTCTGCGGCATCTACTACAACCGGCTCGACATTCACAACTCCCTCGACGTGGACGCCACGATTCTTTATGCGCTGGGCCGGACGGCGGGCGCGCAGACGCTCAGCAACGCGGACAAGCAGGCTGCGGCCGGCTCTCCTTACGACACCTACACGCACGCCGGCCCGCCGCCGGGCCCGATCAGCAACCCCGGCATCGCGGCGATCAATGCCTGCGTCAACCCGCTCCAGCGCGACCAGCACTACCTCTTCTATTTCGCGGACTGCAAAGGCGTCACCCGCTTTGCCCGCAGCGAGGCGGAGCACGAGGCGCTGCAGCGCCAGTACGGCGTCGCCGGCGCGACTTGCTAGCCGGCCTCATAGGCCAGGGAATCGCTTACTCGGCAAGCCCAGCGATGCATTCGGCCGCGTTCAAAGCGGCGGGGCTGGAGGCTTGGCGGTACGAGCTCTGGGACGTCGCGGCGGCGGAGCTGCCAGGGCTGATCGGACGCCTGCGAGGAGCCGGCTACGCGGGCGCCAACGTCACGATCCCACACAAGCTGGCCGTGATCGGCCTGCTCGACGGGCTGGACGCCGTCGGGACGCGCGTGGGAGCGGTCAACCTGGTCCGCAAGGAAGGTGATCGCCTGATCGGCTCCAACGTCGACGTCGAGGGAGTGGCGGCGGCGCTTGCCGAAGTCGGCTTCGAGGGGGGCCGCGCGGTCGTCCTGGGAAACGGCGGCGCGGCTCGGGCGGCCGCGGTTGCGCTGGAGGGTTCGGAGGTCACGCTGGTGGCTCGGAGCCTGGGCAACTGGGAAGACAGGGGCCGGCTGGCCAGGTCGGTCGATCTCCTTCTTAACGCCACCCCTCTCGGCCGTCAGGGAGAGGTTCCCATCCAGCCGGACGACCTGCCGCGAGCGGCCGTCGTCGACCTCGTCTATGCCAAAGGCGGGACGCCGCTCGTCAGGTCGGCGCGTAGCGCCGGGCTGGCGGCGGCCGACGGTTGGTCTGTCCTGCTGGCCCAAGGTGCGGCATCCTTCACGGCGTGGACCAGGTTGCCAGCCCCCTTGGAGGCGATGCGAGCCTCGTTGCCAGGCTAGTCACGGCCGGCGTTTGGCTGGTCGTCGGCTTCCTTGTCGGTCTGGGCATCCGGCGCTTGACGGTGTGGCTTTCGGAGCGGGAGAAGATCGAGTACGGCTCCCGGCCCTGGCAGGTTTGGGGACCGCCGATTCTCAACGCCGCCCTCTTCGCGGCGTTTGCCTACCGGCTCGGCCCGAGCCCGCTCCTCATCCTGAAGAGCTGCCTCGTCGCCGTCTTCGTGCAGGTCGTCTTCTTCGATTTCGAGCACCGGCTGATCCTCGATCGAGTCATGTTTCCGGCGATGGCTGCAGCGATTCTGTTCAGCTTCTTCACGCCAGGGCTCGGCGTCGTCAGCAGCGTCCTGACCGGTCTCGCCGCGGGTCTCCTGTTCCTGGCCCTGGCGCTCATCGGCTCGGCAATTTATGGGGCCGACGCGCTCGGCTTCGGCGATGTGAAGCTGGTCGCGTTCATCGGCCTGGTGACCGGCTGGACGGGCTTCGCGATCATTTCAGCGCTCTTCCTGGGCGTCCTCTTCGCGGGCGTGACCTCCTTGCTGCTGGTCATCCTGCGGATCCGCACCATGAAGGACGCGATTCCCTACGGCCCCTTCCTTTCGGCGGGTGCGCTGGTCGTCCTCCTGGAGCAAGGGGCAAAATAACGCGACGCGCATGACAAAGGACCTGATGCCGGGCGAAACGCTGGTCTTGAAGTCCCATCAGCACTGGGCGGTGCTGCTGGCGCCCTTGCTGATCCCGCTCGTGTTGGTGGTTGCGGCCGTTCTCGTCGACTACTTTGCGACCGGGCTGAACCGCGACTACAAGATCATCGGCACGCTGCTGGTCGTCGCCATCCTCGGCCTCTGGCTGATCGTGCTCTGGGTCCGCTGGCGCTCGCGCAGCTTCATGGTCACCGACCGCCGCGTGATCCTCGAAGAGGGCGTTTTCTCGCGCTCCTCCAAGGTGATCGCGCTGGACCGCGTCCAGGACATCGCCACCCGCCAGAGCCTGCTGGGCCGTCTCTTCGGCTTCGGCCACATCGAGATCGACTCCGCCGGCGCCGCCGGGGCTGAGGTGCTGGAGGCGCTGCCCAAGCCGCAACGGTTCCGCGACGAGGTTTTCGTGCGGGCCGAGAAGCTCCGGACCCAGGGCCTCGAAGAGGGCACGCCCCAAGCGTCCGACGTCTGAATGGCAGCTTTCCGCTGGCTCACGGCAGGGGAGTCTCATGGGCCCCAGCTGACCGTGATCATCGAAGGGCTGCCGGCCGGCCTCGAGGTCTCGGAGGATGACTTGCGGCGCGACCTTGGTCGCCGCCAGGGCGGCCATGGCCGGGGCGGACGCCAGCAGATCGAGACCGACTGGGCCCGCATCGTGGCCGGCGTGCGCGGCGGCTACACGATCGGCAGCCCGGTCGCCCTCGTCATCGAGAACCGGGACCACGCCAACTGGACAGCCGAGATGACGGCCGCCAAGGAGGGCTTCGCACCCAAGCCGGTGACCAGGCTCCGGCCCGGGCACGCTGACCTCGCGGGCGCTCTCAAGTACGGCCACACCGACGTGCGCAACGTGCTCGAGCGGTCGAGCGCGCGGGAGACGGCGACTCGCGTCGCAGCAGGCGGGGTCGCCAAGAAGCTGCTGGGCGAGTTCGGGATCACGGTCATGAGCTTCAGCCAGTCCATCGGACCCGTCGACACGGGCTACGACGCCGTCGACCCGGCCGCGCTCACCGAAGAGGAGATCGCGGCCTCGCCGGTCCGCTGCCCCGATCCCGAGGCAAGCAGGCGGATGGTCCAGGAGATCGATGCAGCAGGCGAGCGGGGCGACACGCTGGGCGGCACCTTCAGGGTCGTGGCAACCGGTCTGCCGGCGGGTCTCGGCAGCTACGTGCACTGGGATCGCAAGCTGGACGGAAGGCTCGCTCAGGCCATGCTCAGCATCAACGCCATCAAAGGTGTGGAGTTCGGTGCCGGCTTCGAAGGCGCGAGCCGGCCGGGCTCGCAATTCCACGATGAGATCGACTACCAGGGCGGCCGCTTTCGCCACCTCACCAACCGGGCCGGCGGGTTGACCGGAGGCGTCACCAATGGCGAGCCGCTCGACCTGCGCGCCGCGATCAAGCCGATCTCGACGATGAAGACGCCGATGCCGTCGGTCGACCTCAAGACCAAGGAAAAGGTCCAGGCGCACTACGAGCGAAGCGACGTCTGCGTCGTCCCGGCCGCGGGCGTGATCGGCGAGGCGATGGTGGCGCTGGTGCTGGCAGACGCCTTCTTGGAGAAGTTCGGCGGCGACTCCATGGAAGAGGTCGGTCGCAACTTCCGCGCCTACCAGGACACGCTCGCGCGCTAGGCACCTGAAGCTGGTAGTGCTGGTCGGCTTCATGGGGTCGGGCAAGACCACCGTCGGGCGGGCGGTCGCCGCGCGCCTGGGCCTGCCTTTCACCGACCTGGACGAGCTGCTCGAGCGCAGGACCGGGCGGACCATCGCCGAGGTCTTCGAGAGCCAGGGCGAGGCCAAATTCCGGGAGGCGGAATCGGCGGCCGTGCCTGAGGCGCTGGCGGCGGGTGGCGTCGTCGCCCTGGGCGGGGGCACGCCGATGGACGACACCACCTGGCGGCTGGTCCGCCAAGCGGCGCTCACGATCTTCCTGAACGCCGATCCGGACCGGCTTTGGGAGCGGGCTGCCGCGCCCCACCGGCCGCTCACGCGCGACCTGGAGGAGTTCCGGCTGCGCTACCGAGCGAGGCTGCCCCGCTATCAGGAGGCGGACCGCTCCGTCGACGCCAACCGGCCCTTCGATGAGGTCGTAGCGGAGGTCCTCGAGCTCTGCGCCGGGTAGAGGTCGCCATCCCGGGCCGGCCCTACCCGGTACTGATCGGAGCCGGCGCAATTGCGGAGCTGGCGGGCCTCGTCGAGGGGCAGGTGGTGATCGTCCAGGACCTGGCGCTGCCGCCGCTGGCGCTGCCCGGCGCCGCGGTTGTCAAGGTCGCGGCGGGCGAGGACACCAAGTCCTGGGATGGGTTGCGCCAGATAGTCGACTCACTGGAGGCGCACCGGCTGGGCCGGGACGGGACGGTGGTCGCGCTGGGAGGCGGCACGATCGGCGACGCCGCGGGCTTCGCGGCCTCGATCTGGCAGCGCGGAGTCGCCCTGATCAACGTGCCGACCACGCTGCTGGCCATGGTCGACTCGGCGATCGGCGGCAAGACCGGCATCAACTCGAGCCGGGCCAAGAACGCGATCGGCAGCTTCTGGCAGCCGCGCGCCGTCCTCTGCGACCTGGACTGGCTCGACACACTCCCGGAAGCCGAGAAGCAGTCCGGTTATGCCGAGATCGTCAAGTACACGATGACCCTCGACCCGGGAATGGCGGACGTGGGCGACTTCGCCGAGGTCGTCGAGCGCTCGGTCCGCGCGAAAGCTGAGATCGTCGCGGCCGACGAGCGGGAAAGCGGCCTCCGGGAGGTTCTCAACTACGGCCATACGGCCGGCCACGCCATCGAGGCGCTGTCCGGGTACACGCTCGCCCACGGCCGGGCGGTGGCCGCGGGGATGCGGGTCGCGGCTCGAATCTCCCAACGGGTGCTGGGCTGCCCGGCCGCGGTTGTGGAGCAGCAAGACCGCCTGCTGGCCGCCCACGGCCTGCCTGGGCCGCTGCCCGACCTGGCCGTCGACCGGGTACTGGACGCCCTGCCGGGCGACAAGAAAGCCCGCGCCGGCCGGCCCCGCTGGGTGCTCCTGCGCGACGCGGGCCGGCCGGAGCCGGGACACGAAGTACCAGAAGAGATCGTTCGAGAGGCTGTCGCTGAGATACTTTCCGGGTCATGAAAGGCCGCCGGGTGGTCGTCGCGAACGGACCCAACCTGAACACGCTTGGCACGCGGGAGCCGGAGATCTACGGCCTGCAGACGCTGGCCGACATCCAGGCGATGGTCGACGCCAAAGCCCATGACCTGGGCTGGACGGCCGATTTCTTCCAGTCCAACCACGAGGGTGAACTGGTCGACCGGCTCCAGCGCACGCCGGCGGACGCTGTGGGCGTGATCATCAACCCGGCCGGCCTGACGCACTACTCGATCGCCCTCTACGACTGCCTGCGCGCGCTGCCGGTCCCGATCGTCGAGGTACACCTCTCGAACCTCTTCGCGCGCAAGGAGAGCTACCGCCAGACGAGCGTGACCGCACCGGCGGCCGCGGCGGTGATCACCGGCATGGGCAGCCGCGGCTATGTCTTCGCGATGGAGTACCTGAGTGGTCTCTACGAATGACTTCCGCACCGGCACCACGTTCGAGATGGACGGCCAGCTGGTCGCGGTCGTCCACGTCGAGCACATCAAGCTGGCGCGAGCCGGCGCCGTGATCAAGGCCCGGCTCCGGAACGTCCGGACCGGCGCCATCTTCGAGCAAAGCTTCCGCAGCGGCGACAAGTACAAGGCGGTCCGGATCGAGAAGTCCGAAGCCACTTACCTCTACAACGACGGCGACCTCTACCACTTCATGGACAACCAGAACTTCGAGCAGGTGGCGCTGCCCAAGGAGACGCTGGAGGACCTGATCCCGTACTTGAAGGAAGGCAACCCGGTGAACATCCTTCGCTACGAGGATTCGGTGATCGGAGTCGAGCTGCCGATCAACGTGGAGCTCCAGGTGACCGAGACCGAGCCCGGGATCCGCGGGGACACCGTCTCCGCCTCCTTCAAGCCGGCCCGCCTGGAGACAGGCGCCGCGGTCCAGGTCCCCCTCTTCGTGAACAAAGGCGACCGCATCAAAGTCGACACCCGGACCGGGGCCTACATGGAACGCGTCTGACCCCGAGCGAAAGCGGGGGTAGTAGCATTCATGAGCCGTATGGACCAGGAATCGACGCTGGGGGGCGTGCGAGTCGCCAACGAGGTCATCGCGAGCATTGCCGCGCTGGCCTCGCGCGAGATCGACGGGGTGGTCGACATGGACCAGGCGAACGCCCGCCACTTCGGCGACTTCATCAAGCGCCAGACCGCCCACGACGGCGTGCGCGTCACGATGGACACCGACCGCGCTCTGCACCTCGAGGTGTTCCTCTCGGTCTCTTCGGCGGCGATGGTGCCCAAAGTCGCCGAGGCCGTGCAGGACAACGTCATCGAAGCGGTCGAGCGGATGCTCGGCCTGGAGGTGGCGGCGGTCGACGTCTTCGTCTCGCACGTGGCCTTCCCGGTCACGGCTTAACCTCCCGGCGCCGCGTGGGACGCCGGCACCAGGCGCGTGAGCTGGCCCTCAAGGTCCTCTTCGAGTTGGAAAGCGATCCCAAGGATCCAGGCCAGGCGCTCCATTACCGCTTCGCCGAGGAGGCCGTGGACCCCGAGGTGGCACGCTTCGCGGAAGAGCTCGTGCTTGGAGTCATGGAGCACGGCTCGGAGCTGGACGACATGATCGCCTCCGCTTCCAAGAACTGGCCGCTGGACCAGATGGCCAAGGTCGACCGGATCATCCTGCGCATCGCCGCCTACGAGATCGCGGTGTCCCGCAACGTCCCCGTCCGGGCGGCCATCAACGAGTCGATCGAGCTGGCCAGGACCTTCTCGGGAGAGGAGGCGGCCCGCTTCGTGAACGGAGTGCTCGGGAAGATCGCGGCGGCCGGCTCGCCATCGTGACCTCTGAGCAACCTGACGCCTCGGCAGGCGTCGACACGCTTCTCGACCGGCTGGAGGCGGCGATCGGGCGGCTGGCGGCCGGCCAGGCCCCGGTCGAAGAGCTGGTCGCCGACTACGAGGAGGCGGTCCGCCTGCTGGCTGAGGCGGAGACGCGACTCCAGTCCCTCGCCGGCCAGGCTCGATGAGCCTCCGCTACATCGTCCTGCCGCTGATCGCCTGGGCGATCGCCCAGGGCACCAAGGTGGTCCTGGACTCACTCCGGCACCGGCGCCTCTACCTGCGCGGACTGGCTGAGATGGGAGGAATGCCGAGCTCCCACACCGCGATGGTCGCCGCGCTGACGACCACCATCGGCCGCTTTAACGGGATCTCTAACGCCTTCTTCGCGATTGCCCTCATCTTTTCCTTCGTGGTCATGTACGACGCCGCCGGCGTTCGCCGCGCGGCTGGCCGCCAGGCGGTGATCCTGAACCGGCTGGTCGACGACCTCTTCGCCCAGCGCGGGGTGCGCGAGGAAGGGCTGCGCGAGCTGCTCGGCCACACGCCGTTCGAGGTGTTCGTCGGCGCCGGGCTGGGAATTGCCGTGGGCTTGCTCGTTCCAGCTTGAATTCTGGTGTTTACAATCCCCTGCGCCCATGCAATCCCGTGCCTCCGTCGCCCTCGCCTTCTTGGCCCTGCTCGGCGCTTCCTGCGGCGGCGGATCGGGAACCGCCGGACCGCAGGCGACTCCCTCCGCCTCCGACACGGGCGAGGTGCTCCAGAACCTCGACTTCAGCGGGCGCTACCCCGGCCACCTACCCGCCGCGCAGATCACCTGCGCCAAGAGCGCGGGGACGTTCGACGTCAACCTCGCCGGCATGCTGCGCGGCGAGAAGGTTTACCTGGCGATCTCAGTCAAGGGCTACAAAGGCGCGGGAACCTATTCGGCCAGCCAGGAAGAGAGCGGCAGCGGCTTCTCGACCTTCCAGTTCGGCCTCGCGCAGCCGCCCACCGTCCTGGGCAGCGACTCGCCCTCGCTGCCGGCCAGCCTGACGGTCGACCCGGGACAGCAGGCCGGCAGCGTCGACGCCTCGCTCGCTTTCGGCGCCGCGCTCAACGACCTCTCCGAACGCATCACCGGCGACTGGCGCTGCGCCTAGCGCACGTCGCGCTGTCGTGAGGCTCGACCTCGCCGTGGCCGAGGCCGGACTGGCCGACTCCCCCCAGAAGGCACAGGCCCTCATCATGGCCGGGAAGGTGAAGGTCAACCAGGAGACAGTCCGCCGGCCCGACCGCCAGGTGGACGCCGCGGACACGGTCGAGATCACAGACGCCGACGGCTATGCCAGCCGGGGCGCTTTGAAGCTCATCCCGGCGCTCGATTCCTTCGCGATCGACGTGACAGGGCGCGTCTGCGCCGACATCGGGGCCGCGACCGGCGGCTTTACCGACGTTCTCTTGCGGCGAGGGGCGCGCCGGGTCTTCGCGGTGGACGTGGGCCGCGGCCTGATCGACTGGCGCCTGCGCGGCGACCCGCGCGTGACGCTGATGGAGCGCACCAACGCCCGCGAGCTGCGGACCTTCCCGGAACCGGTCAGCCTGGCCACGGTGGACCTCTCTTTCATCGGCCTGGAGAAGGTGCTTCCCGCCCTCCGGCGGGCTGCGCCCGAGGCTGCTGTCGTAGCGCTGTTCAAGCCGCAGTTCCAGGTCAGCCGGGACCGGGTCGAAAAGGGAGGGCTCGTCCGCGACGCGGAGGCCGTGGAAGCCGCCCTCGGCAGCTTCATCCAATGGTGCGAGTCGAACGGCTACCGGGTGCGTGGGCGGGCCCCGGCCGGCGTGGCCGGGCGGGCGGGCAACCAGGAGCACTTCGTCCACCTGGAACCCGGGCTGCAGCCGTGAAGGTCGGCGTCCTCCACTATCCAGGCCTCGACTTGCAGCCCTTCGAAAAGATCCTGCGCGCGGCTGGCTGCGAATACTGGCTGCACGAGCGCGAGGCGGCGATCGACACCGACCGGCTGCGGAACACGGACCTGATGCTGACCCTGGGTGGCGACGGGACCTTCTTGCACGGCGCCCGGCACGCGGCGCCCAATGACGTCCCCATCCTGGGCGTCAACCTGGGGCGTCTCGGGCTGCTGACCGAGGTCGATCCGAAGGGGTTGAAGAGCGGTCTCGAGCGCGTCAAGAAAGGTGACTACCGGACAGAGGAGCGGACCATGGTCACAGCCGAGCTGGCGACCGGGGGGCGCGCCAGCGCGAACGTTCTCGCCCTGAACGAGGTGATGCTGCACCGCTCGCCCTCGCTGCGGATCATCCGGTTCGCGATGTCGATGGACGGCCAGGAGATCGGGACCATCGACGCCGACGGCGTCCTGGTAGCGACCGCGACCGGATCGACCGCCTATTCGCTGGCGCTCGGCGGGCCGATCCTGGAGCCGACGCTCTCCGACCTTGTACTGGTCCCCATGAACCCGTTCGCCCTCACCGTTCGCCCGATCGTGGTCAACGGCGTCGAGGTCCGCGTCAAGCTGATCGGCAGTGAGGGATCCGTGGCCGCGGACGGGCGCGAGCTCTGGACCGCCCAGGACGGGAGCGTGCTGACGGTCAGGGCCTACAGCCGGCGGCTCAAGGTGGTCCGGTTTGGGCCGCCCGACGACTTCTACCGTGTGCTCCGCGACAAGATCGGGTGGGGGACGCCGCTGGTGCCCAGGCCGCAGGGCGTTGCTTAAGCGGCTCAAGGTCCGGGACCTGGCTCTGGTGGCCGGGGCCGACGTCAGCTTCGGACCGGGGTTGAACCTGCTGACCGGGGAGACGGGCAGCGGCAAATCTCTGATCGTGGACGCCCTCTCCCTGACACTGGGCGCCCGCGCCAGCACCGAGCAGGTCCGGCACGGGTCGGACCGGGCGCTGGTCGAGAGCGTGTTCGAGATCTCCGACGTGCCCGCGGCGCTGCGGGCCCTGGAGGAGATGGGCATCGAGCCGGAACCGGAGCTGGTGATGACGCGCGAGGTGGGGGGCCGCGGCGGCGCGCGCCTGAACGGGCACCCGGCGAGTCCGGGCCAGCTCCGCCAGCTCGGGCGCCTGCTCGTCGACGTGCACGGACAGCACGAGCACCAGTCGCTGCTCGATACCGACGCCCAAACGGCATTGCTGGACTCCTTCGGCCGCGCTCTCGAGGCCCGTTCGCGGGTGGCCGAGACCTGGTCGGCTTGGCGTGCCGCCGGTGAGCGCTTGAAGGAGCTCGAAAACGTCCGCGAGCGAGGCAGCCGGGAGCGCGAGTTCATGGAATGGCAGCTCAACGAGCTGCGCGGGGCGGGACTTCGTGACGGGGAAGACAGCGACCTCGCCTCAGAGCGCGCGCTTTCACGCCACGCCGTCCGGCTGACCGAGCTGAGCCAGGGCGCTCGCGACGAGCTCTCCGGCGGCGAGGGACCGGCGCGGGCGCTGGTCCTGGTCCGCGCCGCCGCCGAGCTGGATCCGCGCCTGGGCGGTGCCGGCGATCGATTGGCGGCGGTGGCTGCGGAGATCGATGACCTGGCCCAGGAGCTGCGCCGTTACGGCGAGACTCTGGATGCCGACCCGAAGCGCCTGGAGGCGCTGGAGTCGCGCCTCGCCCAGTTGGAGGCCATCAAAAAGCGGTTCGGCGGCTCGCTCGAGGCAGCCATCGCCGAACGGGATCGGCTGGAGCTCGCTCTGGCGGGCACCGAGGACCTGGCGGCCGCGCTCGCCGCCGCCGAAGCCGAGGTGGCGACGCGCCGGCGCGAGCTGGAGGTGGCCGCCGCCGCGCTGAGCAAGGCCCGCGGGGCCGCGGGCGCCCGTCTGGCCAGGCAGGTGGCCGCCGAGCTGGGCGGGCTGCGTCTGGCCGGCGCCCGCTTCGAGGTGGCTTTCGAACCCCGCACGGAGCTCGGCCCGGAGGGCGCCGAGCAAGCCGTGATGATGTTCAGCGCCAACCCGGGCGAACCCTTGGGCGCGCTCGCTCGAGTCGCCTCGGGCGGCGAGCTGGCGAGGGTCATGCTGGCGATCAAAACAGTGGGCGCCGAAGCCGATCGGCTGCCGACTCTCATCTTCGACGAGGTGGACGCCGGCATCGGCGGCGAGGCCGCGCTCCAGGTCGGCGTCAGGCTCCGCGGGCTGGGTGGCGCCAAGCAGGTCTTGGTGGTCACCCACCTGGCCCAGATCGCCTGTTTCGGCGACCACCACCTCGTCGTGGAGAAGCGTCTGGGGGCGGAGGGCCGGAACCTGGTCGCGGTGCGTGAGCTCGACGGGGAGGGGGAGCGGGCCGCCGAGCTGGCCAGGATGATGAGCGGCGGGGTGACCGACAAGGCGCTTGCCCGCGCCCGCGAGCTACTCGAAGAAGCGCGCGGTTGAAGCACGGAGTGCTCGGGCCTGGCGGTGTCGGAGGCTTCATCGCGGCGACTTTGGCCCGCGCGGGCTCGCCCGTCAGCGTCATCACACGAAATCGCGATCACCCGCGGACGATCGAGGTCCAGAGCGCCGCTCTGGGAAGCTGGAGCGCCCCCGTGCAGGTGGTCCCGCGACTTGAGACCGACGCCGTCGACCTGCTCTGGGTCACGGTAAAGGCCACCCAACTGGACGCGGCTCTGGAGCTGGCACCTGCCGAGCTGGTGCGCGGCACGGTGGTTCCCCTCTTGAACGGGATCGACCACGTCGCTCGGCTGCGGGAGGTGTACGGCCACGTGACGCCGGGGGCCTTCGGCGGCGAGTCCGAGCGGTCGGCACCCGGCCAGATCCTGCAGTCCAGCCCTTTCGCGTGGGTCCAGGTCGCCGGCTACCTCGCCGGGCCGATCAGCCTGACCTTCGATGGCAGCGGCCTCAAATGCACCGAGGCGGAAGACGAGAACGTCATGCTCTGGCAGAAGCTGCTGCTGCTTGCACCGCTGGCGCTTTTGACCACCGCCGAGGAGCTCCCGGTTGGCGGCATCATCTCGAAGCCGGCGCTGGAGCAGAGGCTGCTCGCGTGCGTCGGCGAGGCTGCCGCGGTGGCCCAGGCGCTGGGCGTCAAGGTCGCGCCGGAGCCGGTGATCAAGGCCATCGCGGGCCTTCCCGCCGGCTTCCGGACCTCGATGCAGAAGGACCGCGCGGCAGGGCAGCCGATCGAGCTCGACGCGATCGCCGGTCCGATCCTCCGCGGAGGCAGAGAGACTGGAGTGCCGACGCCGGAGGTCGCGGCGCTCGCGGAGCGGCTCCAGCCCTTTGCCTAGGAAGCTCTTCAGCGGTCCGGACGACCGGCGCATCAAGCGGGCGCTCTGCATCGTGGCCCATCCGGACGACATCGAGTTCTTCTGCGCCGGCACCGTGGTGATGCTGGCCGACCGCGGGGTGCACGTGGCTTTCGTCCTGGCCACCTCCGGCGACAAGGGAAGCCACGATCCCGGCGTCGACACAGCCCAGCTGGCCCAGACGCGAGAGCGCGAGCAGGAGGCGGCCGCCCGCGCGCTGGGCGCCGAGCGCGTCGAGTTCCTGCGCCGGCGCGACGCGGAGCTGACCGACACGCTGGAATTTCGAGGCGAGCTGGTCGGCTGCATCCGGCGGCAGATGCCGGACGTGCTGCTCACCTTCGATCCGCTGCCCGGCTACCGGCAGCACCCCGACCATCGAGTGGTCGGGCGGGTCGCTCTCGACGCGGCTTGGCCGTGCGCCCGCGATCGCCTCACCTACCCCGAGCAGGGGCCGCCGCACGAGACCGCCGAGGCCTGGTGCTTCGCCGGTCCCGCCTCGAACCTGGAGGTGGACGTCTCTGCCGTCCTCGATCGCAAGATCGAGGCGCGGCTCGCGCACGAGAGCCAGACCCGCAGCCCGGCAGCGCTGCGACGGCGCTGGCGCTCGGCCGCCCGGATCGAGCGCTTCCACCAGGTTGATCTTCGCTAAGCAGCTACCTGCTAGGTGAGCTTCTGGGCCTGGAGGAGTGCCAGACGGTCGGCGTCTGCACCTCTGGCTGTGAGCTGAAACACGAAGGGACCCCGGCGGCCGAGGATCGTCGTGCCCGACTCGGTCTGCCATTCGGCGCACTCGTCGAGCGCGGTGGCGGCGGCTCCGCAGGGGCCGGCCTGGGCTGTCGCGGCGGCGCGCTGGTCCGAATAGAAAGTGAAGGCCCGGCGAGCGCCGTCCTGGCGGACCGTCAGCAGCAGCCACTCCTCGGAATCCTGCGAGCCCAACGCCCAGACCCGGGTCGCCTGGTCGACCCAGCCCCAGCTCCGGTAGAGGTCGAGGGCGGCAGCCTGGTTGAGCTGGGTGTGCGCCGCCTCCAGCACCCCGATGTGGTCCAGACCGCCGGTCCGGGGGAGTCCGACCTGGGCGTCGGCCAGGATCGCATCGACGGGCGGGCGCGCTGTCGCCGGCACCGGACGCGGAGACGGCGTCGGGCTGGGCCGCGCACCGGCGGCGCCCTGGCAGGCGCTGACCAGCAGGACGACCGCCAGGGCCACGAATCGAGGCGTCACGCGGCTATCCCTATCATGTCGGTCCGATGGACAACGCAGCCCCGACAGGACCGGCGCGCCTGCGCGTCGCGACGCCTGTCTTCGAGGGTCCGCTGGAGCTGCTGCTTGCGCTCGCGGAGCGCGACGACCTCGACATCCTCCAGGTCCCGCTGGCCGACCTGACCGACGCTTACCTGCGTGAGATCGCCGCGCTCGAGAGGCCGGACCCGGCCGAGATGGCCGAGTTCCTCTGGACCGCCGCGCGCCTCCTGCTCTTGAAGTCGATCAAGCTCCTCCCGGGCGAAGAGCCCGACGCGGAGGAGGCCGAGCTCCTCGGCTGGGAGGAGGACGTCCGCCGCCGGATGGACGAGTACCGCGCTTACAAGGAGGTCGCGAAGGAGCTGATGGACCGCGCGGCGGCCGACCCGTTCGCCTATCCATCGCCCGCCAGGGCCGTCGAAGTCGAGGGTCAGGAGGCGCCGCTCGACGTCGAGCTGCTGGTCGCCGCCTTCCGCGACGTGCTCGGCCGCATTCCGCCCCGCCCGGTGACGGTCAGCGGTCGCGCCTGGACCACCGAAGAGAAGATCGAGCTCTTGCAATCCCGCTTGCACCGGGGACCGCTGGACCTGGTCGACCTGATCCTGGAGTCGGAAGACCGGCTCGAAGCTGTCGTCACCTTCGTCGCGTTGCTGGAGCTGCTGCGCAGGGGAGCGGTCCGCGTGCGCCAGAAGGAGCAGTTCGGGGCGATCGTGATCGAACCCAGGCCGGCCTGAAACCGGTGGACCAGCTCAGCCGGGCGCTGGAGGCCATCCTCTTCAGCTCCAACCGAGCCCTCAAGGTGCGCGAGCTGCAGCAGGCGACGGAGGCCGACCGGGAGACAGTCGAGGGGGCGCTCGAGGAGCTTGGTCAAGCGCTGGGCGAACGCGGCCTGATGCTGCAGCGTCACAAGGACGAGGTCCAGCTGGTGACGCGGCCGGAGGTCGCCGCCTATGTGCGCCGCGCGCTGCGGCCTGACGTCACCGGGAGGCTCAGCGCCGCCGCCTACGAGACGCTCGCCATCGTCGCTTACCAGCAGCCCGTGACGCGGTCGCGCATCGAGGAGATACGCGGAGTCAGCTGTGAGAGCGTGCTGGGCAACCTGGAGCTCCGCGACCTCGTAACGGAGGTGGGGAGGGGGCCGGGTCCAGGGCAGCCCAAGCTCTATGGGACGACGATGCGCTTCCTGCAGGTGCTCGGCCTCTCGAGTGTCAAGGATCTTCCTCCACCGCGAGGCGCGATCCCCGCTTGACCGAGCGGCTCAACCGCTACCTGTCCCGTTCAGGAGTGGCCTCCCGCCGGGCGGCCGACCGGTTGATCGCCACCGGATCCGTGCTCGTCAACGGCGAACGGCCGCCTCCCGGTGGCCGGCTTGTCGATCCCGCGACCGACCTGGTGACCGTCGACGGTACGGAGATCCGCCCCCCGGCGGTGCTCACCTACATCGCCGCCAACAAGCCCGAGGGGTACATCGTGAGCGCGGCCGATCCCGGCTCCCGCCCGACGGTCTTCTCGCTCGTGGAGACGGACGCCCGGCTCTTCGCGGTCGGCCGTCTCGACATGGACTCCCGCGGGCTCCTTCTTCTCACCGACGACGGCGAGCTGGCACACCGGCTGGCACACCCTCGGTACGAGGTGCGCAAGGAGTACTCGGTGGTGGTGGAGGGGACGGTTCGCCAGGCTGAGCTGCGGCGCCTGCGCGCCGGGGTCGACCTTGACGATGGGCCCACCCAGCCCGCCCAGGTCGACCTGCTCGACGTTCGCCGCGGGCGCTCGCGCCTGCTGGTGAGCATCACGGAAGGCCGCAACCGGCAGGTCCGCCGGATGCTGGAAGCGCTCGGCCATCGCATCGTCGACCTGCAGCGGACGGCGTACGGTCCCATCCGTCTCGGCCGTCTGCGGGAGGGCGGCTGGCGGCGTTTGCGGGACGCGGAGGTCGCGGCGCTCAGGGACGTGGCCGGGCTTGGCTAGAAGCGGTCCGGTCATCACCATCGACGGTCCGGTCGGCGCCGGGAAATCCGCCGTCAGCCAGCGGGTGGCGGAACGGCTGGGGCTGCCTTTCGTCGACAGCGGCCTCCTCTACCGGGCGGTGGCCTGGCTGGCCCTGGAACGGGGAGTGGCTCTGACCGACCCGGCCGCTCTCGCGGCCCTGGCCGAGCTGCCGCGGCTGCAGATCGTCGGCGACCGGGTCCTCGATGGCGACCGCGACCTGACCACCTTCGTGCACCAGCCCGAGATCAACTGGAACCTCTCCGCCGTTTCCTCGCAGCCCGAGGTGCGGGAGGCGATCAACCGCAAGCTCCGCCAGCTGGCCGGCGGCGGTGTCGTGATGGCAGGCCGCGACATCGGAACGGTGGTCTTCCCCGACGCCGACTGGAAGTTCTTCCTCACGGCCAGCCTGGAGGAGCGGGTCCGGCGCCGGGCTGCCCAGTTCCAGCGCCGCGGCGAGCCGGCCGACCAGGCCTCCATGACGCAGGAGGTCGGCGATCGCGACCGGGCCGACTCGGAGCGCTCCGTCGCGCCCCTGAAGCCGGCTCCGGACGCCGTCGTGATCGACACCGACGGCGTGCCGCTGGACGAGGTCGTCGACCAGATCGTCGCGACCGTGCGCCGAAGCTCTCGATGACGTACCGGTTCATGCGCTGGCTGGTGCGCTTCATCGCCAGGACCTACCTGGCCGGCGGTCTCCTGGAGGTGGACGGTGTCGAGAACGTGCCCCGCAGCGGCGCCCTGCTGGTCTGCGGAAACCACACCTCGACAGTCGATCCACCGCTGCTGCCGGCCTTCCTGCCCCGCGTCGACAGCTGGAGCATGGGCAAAAAGGAGTACTTCGACAACTGGTTCGTGAACTGGCTCTTCCGCCGCTATCACGCATTTCCGGTCGTGCGTCACACAGCCGACCGGGCAGCCCTCCGGCGGGCCACCGAGATCCTGCGGGCCGGGAAGGTCCTGGTCCTCTACCCGGAGGGGACCCGGATCACCCAGGGTGGCCTCCACCGGCCGGAACCGGGCGCCGGCTTCCTGGCCAAGCTGACCGGCGCGCCAATCCTCCCGGTGGGATTGATCGGGACCCGCGAAGCCTTCCCGAAGGGCAGCTGGCTGCCTCGCCGGCACAGAGTGGAGATCCGGTTCGGCAAGCCCTTCAAGCTGCGGACCGAGCCCCGCGGCCGGAGCGAGAACCAGGCGCTCGCGGACGCGATCATGCTCAAGGTCGCTGAGCTGCTGCCGCCCGAGCTGCGAGGCGTGTTCTCAGACCTGGAAGGGTGGCGGCAGCGGGTGGGCTCGCTGATCGAGCCCGAGGACGACTCCGCGCGCTAGCCGGCGGAGGGCTTGGCCCAGTCGGCTTCCACGACGTTTCCGAGCGCGGGGTTGAAGCAGGCGTCGAAGGCTTCCTTGATGCTCTGCGGCGTCAGGCGAGGCGGCTGTCCGCGGTAGGCCGCGAGGTCGACCAGCCGCGCCACGATCTGGCGTGGATGGGAGCCGCGCAGCGGCTTCTTGCCATAAAGCTGGAGGAGGTAGGGCACGGCGCGTTCGTCGTAGGGCACCTCATGCAGCTCGCACTCGAACTTCAAGATCCGCGAGTAAGCCTCTGGCGAAGGGTTGCCGATGCCGATCTTGTAGGCCATGCGGCGGAGGAAGGCCTCGTCGACCAGAGAGCTGGGCGAGATATTCGTGGAGAAGACGACCTGGCAGAAAAAGGGCACCTGGATCTTGCGGCCCGACGCCGAGAGGTCCTGGAAGTCGTACCTCTTCTCCATCGGGACGATGAAGCGGTTCAGGAGCCGCATCGGGGCGACTTCCTGGCGGCCGAAGTCGTCGATCACGAACACGCCGCCGTTTGCTTTCCACTGGAGCGGAGCTTCGTAGTAGCGGTTGGTGGGGTCGTAGTTGAGGTCGAGCTGGCCCAGCTGCAGCTCGCCACCGGCGGTGACGTGGGGCCGCTCGCAGCGCAGGTAGCGCTTGTCGGCTGGCTGGCTCCCCTCGGCCGCCTTGTGGTAGACAGGGTCGACCAGCCGGATGATCTCCTCCCCGACCGCGATCGAGTAAGGGATCTCGATGGGCTCGCCCATCAGCAGGGCCATGCGCTCGGTGATCGTGCTCTTGCCGTTGCCGGGCGCCCCGAAGATGAAGAGCGAGGCGCGGGAGACCATGGCGCCCCCGATCTGGTCGATGACGTGGTCCTCGAGCTCGAGGTTGCCGAGGGCGGTCTTCAGCTTCTCGCCCGAGATCGACGCCTTCTCCAGGTCCTGAGCCTGCACCAGCTCCAGGTAGTCGTCGAAGGCGACCGGGCAAGGCCCGAGGTAGCGGGTCTGGACCGTGGAGAGCTCGGCCGAGCGCTGCCGGCCGGCGCTGCTCACCTCGTACGCCATCCGCTCGGGGATGGGCAGGCCCTCCAGGCCGTCCTCGCTGGCGAAGCCAGGGGAGTTCATGAGCTGGGACTTTTCGAACTCGGAGATGAGAGGCTGGATCGTGTCGAAAGGCAGGCCGATGCGCTCGGACAGGGCGTGGCCGCTCAATCGGTCGGCGAACGCGAGAGTGCGGAGCACCAGGCTGGACACCAGGTCTCGCCGCAGGTTGAGGTCGTCCAGGGTCGTGGGGGCGGCGAGGGTCGCAACGGCCATTTGGCGCAGGGAACTATAGCCGAGTCTTCGCCGTTTACCGCCAGCGTTCGGCGGCTTCGCGCGGCACACTAAAATCCCGGCACCAGGCTTGGAGTACGTCGCCCTCGATCTCGAAACGACCGGCCTCGACCCCGTGCACGATCGCGTCATCGAGCTCGGCGCGGTGGCGTTCGACCACCAGACCGTGCTCGCGACCCTGGAAAGACTCGTCGATCCGGGTCGCTCGGTCCCGGAGGCGGTGCTTCGGCTGACCGGCATCAACCCCGCGCTCCTCCGCGGTGCCGCGCCGCTCGCGCAGGCGATCGGCGAGCTGGTCGCGCTGCTCCGGGGACGCCAGGCGATCGGCCATGGCAGCACGCTTGACGTCGAGTTCCTGACCGCTGCCGGAGCCTGGAAAGCCGGCGACGAGATCATCGACACCCTTGATGTCGCGCGCATCCTGCTGCCGGGGTCCGCCAGCCACAGCCTTCCCGCGCTGGCGGCGGAGCTCGGACTGGAGCAGCCGCGGCCGCATCGCGCCTTCGACGACGCGGGCGCGACCCGCCAACTGTTCCTCCGGCTGCGGGAGGTCGCCGGAGCCCTGGACGAGTCCATCAAGGAATCGATGCTGGCGCTGGTGGCGCCCTACACCTGGGCGATCGCGCGATTTTTCGCCGAAGCTCTGACAGCGCCGGTGCCGGCCCTGCCCTACCCGCGCCCTGCAGTGCCTGCCCACGAGGTCGCAGCGAAGCGGGCCGCGCCCGAGTGGAGCCTGCCGGCCCTGAGCGCGCTGCTCTCGCCGGGAGGGCCGCTCGCAACCGCCTTTCCGGAGTACGAGCAGCGCGACGCCCAGGTCCAGATGCTCCTTGCGGTCGCCCAGATCCTGGAGCGCGGCGGCAAGCTGGTCGTCGAAGCAGGCACCGGGACCGGAAAGAGCGTCGCCTACCTGATACCGGCCCTCGCCCGCGCGCTGGCCCGAGAGGAGAAGGTGGTCGTCTCGACCGCCACCCACACCCTCCAGGAGCAGCTCGTCGCCAAGGACATCCCGTTCCTGAAGCAGTGGCTGCCCTGGGACTTCGAGGTCTGTCTCCTCAAGGGCCGTGCGAACTACGTCTCGCTGCGGCGCTGGCGGCGCTATCTGGCGGAGCCCTGCGCCGACGCGGAGGAGCTCAGGTTCAAGCTGAAGGTGCTGGTCTGGATCAACCAGACCGAGAGCGGCGACCGCTCCGAGCTCCGCCTGCAGGGCCGCGAGGAAGTCTTCTGGACCCGGATCGCCTCCGACCCGATGGACTGCGTGGGCGTCTACTGCACGGCGGAAGACTGCTACGTCCACCGGGCGCGGGCCGAGGCCGAGCGGGCGGACCTGGTGGTCGTCAACCACTCGCTCCTGCTGGCCGATGCTGCGCAAGGAGGCGGGGTGCTGCCCGATTTCCAGCACCTCATCATCGACGAAGCTCACCACCTCGAGGACGCGGCCACGCAGGGACTGCGCCGGGAGGTGGATGGACCCGGCCTGCGAGCCCTGCTCGAGCGGCTGGCCGAAGAAAAAGACGGGCGGCTCACCGGGTTGGTGGCCGAGATTGCGGCCCAGCCCCGTCTCGGCGCCGGCGACTCCCTGGCCGATGCGGGGCCGCTGGCGCTGGACGCCCGGCGCCGGGTCGACACGGTGTTCCAGGCCGCGAGCGAGTTCGTCCAGCGCAAAGTCACCGAGCTGAATAGACGCGACGAGAGCCTCCGGCTCACGGCGGCGATCCGGCAGGCGCCGGGCTGGGAGGCCGTCGCCGGCCTCGGCGGCGACGCGGTCACGGCGCTGGCCGGCCTCGATGCCCGGCTCCGGCGCGCCGTCGCAGCCGGGCGCGACTGGCTGGGCGGTGAAGAGCCGGACCAATCTCTGCGGGAGCTGGAGATCATCCGCAGCCGGCTGGCGGAAGCGGCCGGGCTGCTCCGGGAAGCCTTCCTGGAGCCGGACGCCAACCAGGTCTACTGGTTCGTGCTGCTGGCCCGAAGCTCCAACCTGATCGTCCGTTCGGCGCCGCTCAACGTCGGTTCGCTCCTCAAGGAGCACGTCTTCGACCCGCGCGCGACAGTGATCTTCACGTCGGCCTCTCTGGCGGTCGGCGGCAGCTTCGACTTCTTCCGGCAGCGGGTGGGACTCGACTCCGAGCCCGAGATGCTGATCCTGGGATCGCCCTTCGACTACCTGAACCAGGCGCTGATCTGCCTGCCGAGCGGCCTGCCCGATCCCCAGTCCGAAAACTTCCAGCCCGCCGTGGTGCGCGTGATCTGGGACGTCGGGCGGCGGATCGGCGGCCGGACGCTCGCCCTCTTCACCTCCCATCGCCAGCTCCGCGACACCTACTTCGACTTGAAGCAGCGCGCCGACCTGGATGACATCCTGATCCTCGGCCAGGGGCTCGACGGCCAGCGCCGGCAGGTCTTGAAGTCGTTCCAGGAGACGGAGCGCGCGCTCCTGCTCGGCACCTCCAGCTTTTGGGAGGGGATCGACGTGCCAGGCGACCGCCTCTCCTGCGTGGTCATGGTCCGGCTGCCTTTCCCGGTGCCGACCGAGCCCGTCTTCGCGGCGCGCGCCGAGCAGGTCGCCGACCCCTTCTCGCACTACGCGCTGCCGCTGGCCGCCCTCCGGCTGAAGCAGGGCTTCGGCCGGCTGATCCGGCGGAGCAGCGACCGGGGCGCCGTCGTCATCCTCGACAACCGGATCTCGAGCCGCGACTACGGGCGGGCCTTCCTGGAGGTGCTGCCGCGGGCCGCCATGTATGACGGCCCGGTCCGGGGCGTGGGGGAGACGATCGAGCGCTGGCTCGGCGCCGGCGCGCCCGATCCCGAGCCGGACAGGGGGGTGAGTCGCGAACGGCCGCCCGGAGCGACTCCTCAAGGGGGCGTCCGTCCCCCCTAACAAACTGAGCACCCTTTATGTGGTGGGCACGCCGATCGGGAACCTGGAAGACGTCACGCAGCGCGCGCTCCGCGTGCTCACCGAAGTGAGCGCGATCGCGGCGGAGGACACCCGAGTCACCTCCCGGTTGCTGGCCCGCTATGCCATCCGCAAGCCGTTCATCTCCTATCGCGCGCCCGTCGAGCGCCGGGCGCTGCCGGCCGTGCTCGAAGCGCTCTCGCGAGGAGACGTCGCGCTCGTCTCGGATGCCGGCACGCCGACGCTCTCGGACCCCGGCCAGCGGCTGGTCGAGGCGGCGGTCGCCGAGGGCCATCGCGTCGTCCCGATCCCCGGCCCGAGCGCCATCACCGCCGCGCTCTCGATCGCCGGCTTTGCCGGTGGCGGCTTTATCTTCCTGGGCTACCTCCCGCGCAAGCCAGGCGAGCGGCGACGGCTCTTCGCCTCGCTGGCCGAGGAGCGGCGTCCGGCGGTCGCCTTCGAGTCGCCGCATCGGATCCTCAAGTCGCTCGCGGCGCTGGAGGAGGTGCTGCCGGACCGGCCGCTGGTCGTGGCCCGCGAGCTGACGAAGCTGCACGAAGAGGTCTTGCGCGGCACAGCCGCCGAGATCTCCGCAGCGCTGGGAGCGGCACGGGGCGAGTTCACTCTCGTGGTGGCGGGTTGCCCTTCGTAGACACGCACCTCCACCTGGAGGAGCTCGAGCATCCGGGCGCGGCCGTGACCGAAGCCGTCGAGGCAGGCGTCGGGCGCCTGATCACGATGGGTACCGACCTCGCGACCAGCACGGGTGCGCTGGCGTTGGCGGAGCAGCGCCGGGAGGTCTACGCGGCGGTCGGCCACCAGCCGATGAACCGGGAGGCGCCGGACCTGGACGCGCTGCGGAGCCTGGCCGCGCACGAGAAGGCAGTCGCGATCGGAGAGGTGGGCGTCGACGGCGGCCACACCGAGCTCGCGGCGCTCCCCCTCCAGGTCGAATGGTTCGCGTCGCTCTGCGACCTGGCGCTGGAGCTCGGGCTGCCCGTCTGCGTGCACACGCGCGACTCCGCCGAGGAGGTTTTTGGCGTGCTGCGGGCGCGGCCCGGGCTGACCGGCGTGATGCACTACTTCTCGCTGGACGGAGCCTGGGCGGGCCGCTTCCTTGAACTTGGCTTTCACCTCTCCTTCGCCGGTCTTCTCACGCGGCCCAGCCGGCAGGAGCTGCGCGAGGTGGCCCGGACCTGCCCGCCTGATCGACTCCTCCTGGAGACCGACGCACCCTTCGGGACGCCGCACGGCCGGCGCGCGAAGCAGAACCGGCCGGCCTGGCTCCTGGATACTGCGAAAGTGGTCGCCGAGCTGCGCCGGCTGAGCCTGGAGGAGCTGGCAGCGATCGAAGAAACGAATGCAAAATCGCTTTTTTCGAAGCTTGGCTGATATAGTCGGCTGCCGGGTTTGGGGTTTGTCAAGGGGCCAATCCGCCTCAAGGGCTTTTTCGCTTACGGGGCGGTAGCTCTCATGCTGGGGTACGCGTTGCCGACCTTGAACGTCGCTGCTACAGCAGCGCCGGCGCTATCGCCTGTGCGCTCGGCCGCGAGCGAGCTGCTGGCCAGCCGTCACCAGCCCGTCGGCAACCCGAGGTATTCGACTCCAGCTCCGGCGCAGACGCCCCGCGGGCCGATCGCCGAGACCGCTCACTGGCAGCGGCCTGCTCCGCTGGCCGCGCCGGTTGTGGCCGCGGCCGCGCCCGCGCCCGCGCCGGCTCCGGCTCCCGACGGGGTGCCGACCGCCAACATCCGCCAGGTTATCCAGGGCTCTGCCACGTCTTACTGCCTGACCGGGCATACGGCCACCGGAACCAACGCGGGTCCTGGCTCGATCGCGGTCGACCCGACGGTGATCCCACTCGGAAGTCACCTTTACGTGACCGGCTACGGCTACGGCTGGGCGGTCGACACGGGCGGGGCGATCAAGGGCACGCTGATCGACGTCTGGTACACGTGCGACGCCGCCATCCGCTGGGGGCGGCGCGCAGTCACGATCTACGTGCTGACCGCCTGAGCGGGCCGCTCGATCCGGCCGACCGCAGCCGGCTCGAAGAGCTGCTGGCCAGGCACCGCTTCAAGCCCGTCCACCGGCTCGGCCAGAACTTCCTCGTCGACCCAGGCCTCGCCGATGCCGTCGCCGAAGCGGTTGGTGCAGACGCCGACGACGAGGTGCTCGAAGTTGGCGCCGGTCCCGGCGTCCTGACCGTCCGCCTGGCCGCCCGTGCCGGCCGGGTCATCGCGGTCGAGCTCGACCGCCGGCTCGTCGCGATCCTGCGGGAGGTCACCACGGGACTCGCCAACGTCGAGATCAGCGCGGCGGACGTGCTGAAGATGCCGCTACCGCCGGTTCCCATCGTGGCCGGCAACATCCCCTACTACCTGACGGGCGCGCTGCTCCCGAAGCTCCTCGAGCGGCCCGACCCGCCCCGGCGGGTTTCACTGGTCGTCCAGAAAGAGGTGGCGCAGCGCTGGACCCGGCCGGGTGACTGGAGCCTTGCCACCCTGGCGGTTCACCTCTTCGCCGTACCGCGCCTGGAGCTCGAGCTGCCTCGCGACGCCTTCTGGCCGGCGCCCGAGGTCGACTCGGCTCTGGTCGTGATGGACGTCCGCTCGCGGCCCGCGGTCCCGGTCGACGACCTGCCGGGTTTGCTCCGCGTCGCGGAGCGGATCTTCCAGTTCCGGCGCAAACAGCTGGGGGCGACCCTGACCCGAATTGCCGGACCTGGCGCGGTGGAGCGTTTGAAGAGCGTGGGTATCGACCCGGCGCGCCGGCCCCAGACGCTTTCGCTCGAGGAGTGGAGCTCGCTCTACAGAGCGTTTTCAGGAAGCGGCGGAAAAACCGCCTAATCTGATGCAGCAGATGACGGAAGCCGGACTCCTCGGGTCGCAAAACGGCTTCCGGTATGTCCTCAGCAGGCCGGCGTTCCGCCTCGTCTGGTTCGCGCAGGTCGCGTCCCAGACTGCCGACAAGTTCGTGATGTTCTCGCTGATCATCCTCGCCTACAAGGTGACCGGCGCCAGCACGAATGTCGCCATCACGCTGCTCGCCTACACGCTGCCGGCGCTTTTCATCCCGCCCTTCGCGGGCGTCTTCGCCGACCGCCACAACCGCAAGAACATCATGGTCTGGGCCAACGTGGGGCGCGGCGCCGCCGTTGCGCTGATCCCGATCGTCGCCCTCTGGCCACCCATTCGCGGCGACGTCCTCCACCTCCTCCTGATCACTTTCTTGTTCAGCTCACTGGGCCAGCTCTTCAGCCCAGCCGAAGCGGCCGCCATCCCATCGCTGCTGCCCAAGCGGGCGCTGCTCACCGCCAACTCGATGGTCATGATCACCATGGTCCTGACGCTGTTGGTGGGCGGCGCCCTGGCTCCGCTGGCCGCCCGCATCGATGCCTACCTGCCCTACTGGATCGCATCCGGCTTCTTCGTCCTGAGCGCGCTCCTGATCCTTTTCAGCGACATCCCGCGCAACCAGCCGGCGCGCGAGCAGACCAGTCGCAACGCCGCCCGCCAGCTGATCACTGAGCTCTATGAAGCGCTCGCGTTCCTGCGCGCGTCAGCCGTTCTGATGTCGTCCTTCGCGCAGCTCTCGCTGGCCGTGTTGGTGCTCTTCATGATGTTCACCCTGGCCCCGGCGTACGTCTCGACGGTGGTCGGGATCCAGGCCCAGGACAGCTACGTGATCCTGCTGCCGGCAACGATCGGCGCCATGCTCAGCGCACTCGCGCTCGGCCAGTTCGGCCGCCATGCGAAGCGGTCGCGCCTGCTGGTCGGCAGCCTGGTGGCGACCGGTTTGACGCTCATCGCGCTGGCCAGCGTGCCGTTCGCGATGCGGCACGTGCCAGGGCTGGCGGACTACACGCGCGACTTTGCGGCAGTCTTCGCCTTCGTGCTGGGCGTCGAGTTCGGCTTCCTCATGATCCCTTCCCTGACCTACCTGCAAGAGCACACGACTGACGAGATCCGCGGCCGCATCTTCTCCCTCTTCTTCATGGCCTACAACGGCGCCACCGCGCTGCCGGTGCTGCTGGCGGCGGCGCTGGCCGACATCTTCGGGACGGGGCGCGTCATCGGTGGGCTCGGCGTAGCGCTCGCGGTCACGGGCGCCGCGGTGGCGAGCGGCGCTTCGCGCGTGTACGGACCAGAAGAAAACTGAGGCCGCCGACGACCACGATTCCGACGCCGAGGTAGCCCAGGCCCCGCACCACGCGTTCCAGCAGCGGCCAGTTGTGGCCCAGTACGAAGCCCACGATCCCGAACGTTGTGGCCCAGGCGACGGCGCCAAGCGCGCTGTAGAGCTGGAATCGCCAGAAGGGCATCCGGGCAACCCCGGCGAACATCGAGGCGTACGACCTCAGGCCGAGGACGAAGCGTCCGACCAGGATCGTCTTGTCACCGTGGTGGGCGAAGAAGACCTCAGCCTGGGCCAGGTGCGAGGGGCTCAGGTGGAGCCAGCGTATGAGCCGCTCCAGGAAGGGCCGGCCGCCCCGCAGTCCGATGAAGTAGCCGAGGTCGCCGCCCGCCACGGCGCCGACCGCGGCCAGCACGATGACCAGGACGATGTTGAGCCGGCCGGTACCGGCATACGCCGCCACCGCGAGCAGTGTCAGCTCGCCGGGGAAGGGGAGGCCGGTGCTCTCGATGAGGATTCCGAGGGCCGCCGCGGGGTAGCCGATCGAGTCGGCGAGGGCGCGAATGTCCATGAAGCGTCTCTAGCAGGCTGCCGGACAGGGGTGCCGTCGCCCTGCGGGCGCCGCGTCGGCGCTGAGACGCCCTGGCGGCCGATCCGTCTGTCGGCTCGCCGGCATTCCCCCGCCTTCGGCCGGGGGACCCCAATCCCAAGGCTCCTCAGTCACTAAGCTTCGGCTGAGCTCCCTCCGGTGCTCCGTCGCCTTCGCCGGCTCGGCTCGCCAGGATCGCCTGATCACTCGACGCCCCTGTCCGACACCCTGCTCGTATTCTGAGTTGCCCATGAGCCACGCCGCCGACCACGAAAGCAAAGAGCCGCTCGACGTGCTCCGCCACTCCGCGGCGCACGTTCTGGCGGCGGCGGTGACCGAGCTCTTTCCGGGTGCCAAGTACGCGATCGGCCCGGCGATCGAGAACGGCTTCTACTACGACTTCGACCTCGCCCGCCCGCTGACCCAGGAGGACCTGCCCGCGATCGAGAAAAAGATGCGCTCGATCATCGGACGGAAGCTGCCCTTCCGGCAGGAGCTGGACGAAAAGGCGGAGGCGATCGCCAAGTTCGAGGCTCTGGGCCAGCCCTACAAGGTGGAGCTGATCCAGGAACGCGTGCCGGACGGCGAGAAGGTGAGCCTCTACTGGACCGGCGAGTTCCTCGACCTCTGCCGCGGACCGCACGTGCCCGACGCGGGCGAGATCAAGGCGTTCAAGCTGACCCGGCTGGCGGGCGCCTACTGGAAGGGGGACGAGCACAACCGCCAGCTGCAGCGCGTGTACGGGACGGCCTGGCCCTCACAAAAGGACCTCGACGGGTATCTCGAGTTCCTGGCCGAGGCTGAGAAACGCGACCACAAGCGGCTGGGCCGGGAGCTCAAGCTCTTCCTCTCGGACGAACGGACAGGCGCCGGTTTGCCGATCTGGCTGCCCGACGGCGCCACGGTCCGCCGGGAGATCGAGCGCTGGATCATCGACGAGGAGCTGGCCCGGGGTTACAAGCACGTGCGCACGCCCGACGTGGCCCGGCTCGAGCTCTTCCAGAAGAGCGGCCACTGGGAGCGCTACCACGACAGCATGTATCCGCCGATGCGGTTCGAGGACTCGGAGGAGGTCCTGGAGCTGCGCCCGATGAACTGTCCGCACCACATCCTCGTCTACCAGTCGGAGCTGCACTCCTACCGCGACCTCCCGCTGCGCATCGCGGAAATCGGCAACAACTGGCGGTTTGAGAAATCCGGCGAGCTGCAAGGACTGAATCGGGTGCGCGCCTTCGCGCTCAATGACGCGCACATCTTCTGCACGCCGGAACAGCTGGAGTCGGAGGTGAAGGGCTCCCTGGAGCTCGCGATGTACTTCTCGGGAGTGCTCGGCATCGACGAGTACTGGTACCGGCTGTCGGTCCGGGATGACGCGAAAGACAAGTGGATCGGCCGAGAGGAGCAGTGGGCCGCCGCCCAGGCGGCGCTGGCCGCCGCCCTCGAGTCGCTTGACCAGACTTACCGGCTGGGCCCGGGCGAGGCCGCCTTCTACGGTCCCAAGATCGACTTTCAGGTCCGTGACGCGCTGCGCCGCGAGTTCACGAACTCGACGGTCCAGGTCGACTTTCAGCTGCCCGAGCTGTTCGACCTCGAGTACGTGGCGGAAGACGGCTCCCGGCAGCGGCCGGTGATGGTGCACCGGGGCGCCGCGGGCGCGATGGAGCGGCTTTTCGCTTACCTGATCGAGCGCTATGCCGGGGCCTTTCCGCTCTGGCTGGCGCCGGTCCAGACGGTGGTCCTGCCGATCACCGACGAGCAGGCGCAGTACGCCGGGCAGGTCGCGGCGCGACTGGCCACCGCCAAGCTGCGGGTCGAGGTCGACAGCCGGTCCGAGCGAATCAACCGCAAGATCCGCGACGCGCAGGCGCGCAAGGTCCCTTACATGGCGGTGGTGGGAGCCCGGGAAGCCGAGGCCGGGCACGTCAACGTCCGGGACCGGGCCGGCGCCCAGTCGGACGAGGAGCTCGACGCGTTCGCGCAGCGGCTGGTCGAGGAGGTCGCGTCTAAGCGGCGCTAGGCCGGCGACTCGCGGAACGGCTGCAACCGTTCCAGGTCGGACTCCTCCAGGTGCGCGAAGAGCGCCAGGTCGTCCGAGCGGTCGAGGAAGCGGACCGGAAGCACGAGGTCCTGCTTGAAGAACCCCGCCGGGCTCAGGACCACTCCGACCAGCTCGCCCTGGTCGTAGAGCACGTCCTTGACATGGCCCAGCTTGCGGCCGGTCTTGCCGAGCATCACGTTCTCGTCCTGCTCGATCTCGATGTCGCCGGCAGCCTTGTCGGCTCTTTCTTCGAAGTCCGGCAGATTGGGGGTCGAGGTCCCCAGCGCCAGCACCTGCCGGAAGGCGTCTTGGGAGCTCAGTGGGCGGAGGTGATAGCTGAGGTAGGGCCGCTGGCGGCGAACCTCGCGGACCGTGATCCTGAGCCGGATCTGGTCGTGGCTCGCCGCCTCCACCGCCGCGATGGGGACAACGAGCTCGTCGCGAACCGTCAGCGACTCGGCGCCCAGGAGCCGGGCCGCGAGTGGCTCCTCCTCCTTGATCACGAGGGCGTGGGCGTCGAAGCCATCCTGATCGACCACGACCGACTTCAGCGTGCCCACGTTGCGGCCCTCGCTGGAGACGACCGTGGCGCCGAAATGAAAGTCGGTGAGGTCGGGCATCAGCCGCTCATTCGCCGCCGGGCAGCCGTCCCAGGTAGGTGCCCGAGACGGCGACCGGGGTGGTCTTCTTGGAGCTGGTGTCGTAAAGGACCGATTGGCCCTGCGGCCCCTGCCCGACCACCAGGAAGTGAGTTCCGTCGATCCAGCCGATGCTGCCCTGGGCCGCCGCGATCGTCGACGTAGCGCCGGACGGGTTCAGCAGCAGCGGACCGTTCTGACCTTCGCAGCAGGCGAGGCCCCAGCCCGCCGGCGAGACGGCGTATTGGAAGAGCCCGGGGTCGGCCCAGGACGACTGCGCCCGGCCGTCCCAGCCGAGCAGGTTCAGGCGCTGTGTACGGGTGTCTTCGCAGAGCGCGCCTGCCGGAGATGGCAGGCTGACGGTGCGACAGCCGTCGAGGGCGCCGATGGTTGCCGTGCGGGCGGCGGTCTGGGCATCGACGACGTGGTACTCGACGGGGAAGCCCGTGAAGGGGCCGCCGCCCTGCGTGCAGGCGGGCACCCTGGCGACGACCACCTGGTCCGCGTGCCAGCCGACCGGCCAGAGGCTGTAGGAGCGGTCGGTCGTGGAGTAGATCTGCGTTCCTGGTAGGGACTGCAGCGGACCGACGGAGAGCGCGATCTTGAACGGTTGCGCCGACGCGTCGATCGTCACAACGGCGATCCGGCTGTCGTCGGGGCTGACCGCGAAGACGGCCGCGCTGTTGACTCCGAAGGAGAGCTTGCCGACGGTGCTGACCTTGCCATCCCGGCCGAAGGCCTTGACGCTGCCGTCGCCGTCTTCGAAGTAGACCTTGGAGTCGGAAGCGCTGACGATGACCGGGGAGGGCACTACCAGCGCCGCTTGGTCAGGGCCCAACCTGCAGGTCGGGCCCGACTGGCGGGTCGTTCCGCTGGCGCTCGCCACCGCTTTGCCGGCGGCGTCGATGAGGCTCAGGGTGAAGGGCTGACCCGCCGCCTGGAGTGGGCTCACGACTATGGCGTAGGGGCCACCCGCCCCTGGGCCACCACCGCCCGGCGTGGGGGTGGACCGCTTCTGCGACGGAGTCGGCGAGGGGGATGCCTTGGCGCCGGCCGTGGAGCTGAGCGGCCCGCAAGCGGTCAGGATGAGTGCCGCGACCAGTAGGGTCCGTGCCCGCAAGACGCCGGAATCATCGCCGATCGAGCCGGGTTTGTTACGGCCGGTTTCTTGCTACCATTGGCCCTCGTTGAAGCAGGGCCCGCCCCTCACCTCCAGGCTTGCTTTCGCGCGCCGAAGAGGTTCTCAGAGCGGACGGGCTTTGCCGTCCGCGTTTTTTGTATTGGAGGTAGCTCGAGAGCTCTGAGACCGACAGAGGTAGTGCCCGATCGCGTTTAAGGAACTCCGCATCAACGATCAGATCCGCGCACAGGAGGTGCGCCTGATCGACGATCAAGGCAACCAGTTGGGAGTGCTCCCGTTGGAGACCGCGAAGCGGATCGCGAACGAAAAGGGCCTCGACCTCGTCGAGTTCGCGCCCCAGGCCAGTCCGCCCGTCTGCCGCCTGATCGACTACGGCAAGTACAAGTTCGAGACGATCAAGAAGGAGAAGGACCAGCGGCGGCGGCAGAACGTGATCAAGCTGAAGGAGATGAAGCTGCGACCGAAGGTCGCGGAGCACGACTTTCAGACCAAGTTCAAGGGCGTCAAGACTTTCTTGGAGCAGGGCGAGAAGGTGAAGGTGACGATCATGTTCCGGGGCCGCGAGATGGTCCACCAGGAGATCGGCCGGCGCATCCTCGACCGCGTCGCGGCCGAGGCCAAGGACATCGCGGTCGTCGAGCGCCAGCCTTTGATGGAAGGCCGCAACCTCTTCATGATCCTGGCGCCCAACGCCAAAGCCGCCAAGCAAGAGCAACAAGAAGGAGCAGCTGCCAGTGCCTAAGTTGAAGACCCGTAAGGGCATCGCCAAGCGCGTGCGCCTGACCGGCACCGGCAAGCTGGTTCGCCGCCATGCCTGGAAGAGTCACCTCCTCGAGCACAAGTCCGCCAAGCGAAAGCGTGCCTACCGGGCCCTGAGCGCTGTCGATCGGACCGACAAGAAGATGGTCCGCCGGGCGCTCGGGGTATAGCGGAATGGCTCGCGTCAAGCGCGGCGTCACCGCGCACCGCCGCCACAAGTCGATCCTGGAGCGGGCGAAAGGGTTCCGGCTCTCCAAGAAGCTGCTCTTCCGGCCCGCCAACGAAGCCGTCCTCCACGCGCTCGCCTACGCGTTCCGCGACCGGCGGCGGCGCAAGCGCGAGATGCGCCGGCTCTGGATCACGCGAATCAACGCCGCCTCCCGGCAGGGCGGCCTCCCCTACAACCGCTTCATGCACGGGCTGCGCCAGGCCGGGGTTGAGATCGATCGCAAGGTGCTGGCCGACATGGCGGTCCGCGACTCCGGCTCCTTTGCTCGGCTGGTAGAGGTTGCCAAGCAAAGCCTCTAGTGGACTGTGACGGCCATTCGGCGTGCATCCGCCGTCCCAGGCCGCCGGGCGCCCTAGGGCGCTGATGCCGGTGTTGCGGGAGCCCGGCGCTTTGTCGTCACGCATCCTCCAGATGCGCTCCTCGTCGCGCCACCCGCGCCTTGGCACCGACGGCCTGGAACGCCGGTCTTAGAGCCTCCGGTCTGCTACCCCGACGGCCGTCACAGTCCACTGAGCCACTTAGCAGCCCTGACAACCCGCTAGTCCGCCGTCTTCATCGCCTCGCCACAAAGCGCGAGCCCGGTGTGGTACTTCTCGAAGGCCCGCGCGTCGTCAGGCAGGCCCAGGCGGCAGGCGTTCACCTCGAGCTTCTCGTCCTGCGCGAGGGGGAGAGGTTCGAAGTGGAGGCCGAACGGGTGGAGACGGTGACGAAGGAACTCTTCCGAACCCTGAGCCAGACGGAGACGCCGCAGGGCGTGCTCGCGGTCGGCCGAGCCGCCCTCGCCACTCCCGCGGAGGCGCTCGAAACGGCGCGCGCCGCGGGCTGGCCGCTGGTCGTCCTCGACGGCGTCCAGGACCCCGGCAACGTCGGCACCATCGCCCGGACCGCGGCCGCCGCGGGCGCTCCCGCTCTGGCGGTGCTGCCCGGAACGGCCGATCCACACGGAGCCAAGGCCGTGCGCGCCTCGGCCGGGCACGTCTTCTACCTGGCCGTTGCCCGCGCGAGCTGGGCAGACCTGGAAGGCCTGCAGGTGCTCGGCACCGGCGCCGGCGGCCGGCCCCTTGACGAGGTGGCGGTGGAGAAGGCCGAGGCGCTGGTGCTCGGCAGCGAGACGCACGGAGTGAGCCGCCCGCTGGAGTCCGTCGCGCTGCCGATGGCGGCGGGCGTGGAGTCGCTCAACGTGGCCGCCGCGGCGGCGGTCCTGCTCTATGAAGTGCGTCGCAGGATCAGCCGGTGACCGAGTTCGAAAACGCCGTTACCGAGGCTGTGGAGCGGATCGCCAAGGCGGCGGGAGAGGAAGACCTGGAACGGCTGCGGATCGAATTTCTGGGCCGGAACTCAGCGATCTCGCAGAGGCTCTCAGGCCTCGCTTCGGAGCCGAAAGAGAAGCGGGCGGAGATCGGCAAGGCAGGGAACCAGGCCAAGCAACGGATCGGCGCTGCTCTTGAGGCCCGAGCTCTGGAGCTCGCCGGGGCCCGAATGGGCAAGCTGGCCGAGGTGGAGGCGATCGACGTCACCTTTCCGGCGCCCCCGCTCGATCGTGGGCATATCCACGTTCTGAACCAGGTCCGCTCGGAGGTCGAGACCATCCTCGAGCGGCTCGGCTACCAGGTCGAAGAGGGCCCGGAGATCGAGACGGACTGGTACTGCTTCGAAGCGCTGAACCTGCCCAAAGGCCACGCCTCGCGCGACCTCCAGGAGACCTTCTTCCTGGCCGAAGACGAGTCAATAGTGCTGCGCACCCACACCTCGTCGGTCCAGATCCGGGCGATGGAACGCCTGCGGACGCCGCCGATCTTCGTCATCGCCCCCGGGCGCGTTTACCGGCGCGACAACCTGGATGCGACCCACTTGCCGTACTTCATGCAGGTCGAGGGCCTGGCCGTCGACGAGGGCCTTACAGTCGGCGACCTGAAGGGCACGCTCCTCTACCTTGTGCAATCGCTCTTCGGACCCGAGCGGCGGGTACGCATGAGGCCGACCTATTTCCCCTACACCGAGCCGAGCTTCGAGTTCGACACGCTCTGCGGACGCTGCGGCGGGGCCGGCTGCCGGAGCTGCGGCAACCAGGGCTGGCTGGAGACCGGCGGCTGCGGCATGGTCCACCCCAACGTGCTCCGCAACGGCGGCGTCGACCCGGAGAAGTACACAGGCTTCGCCTGGGGTTTCGGGATCGAGCGCATGGCGCTTCTGAAGTACGACGTGGAGGACCTCCGCCTCTTCTACGAGAACGATTTGCGCTTCAACGAGCAGTTTTGAGATGAGAAGTGCGAGTTAGCTACCGCTGGCTCGGAGACTTCGTGGACCTCGACGGACTGACTCCGCAGGAAGCCGCAAGCCTGCTCACGATGTCCGGCAGCAAGGTCGAGTCCCTCCTCGTCATCGACCTCTCCGCGATCGTGGTCGGCAAGGTCCTGGAGCAGCGCCCGCACCCGAGCTCGCGCGACCCGCTCTGGATCCACCAGGTCGACCTCGGCGCGGAAACCCGCCAGATCATCGCCGGCGCCCCTAACGCGAGGGCCGGGACCCTGGTGCCGGTCGCCCTCCCGGGCACCGTCGTTCCCAGCGGAAAGCAGGTCCGGGACGCCAAGATCGCCGGCGAGGAAGGCCGGGGGATGATGTGCTCGGCCGCCGAGCTGCTTCTCGGCGAGGACCACTCCGGGATCATGCTGCTGGCTGAGGGCAAGCCTGGGCAGTCCCTCGGCGAGCTCTTTCCGCTCGATGCGGTGCTCGACATCGAGGTGACCCCGAACCGGCCCGACTGCCTGGGTCATATGGGCATCGGTCGGGAGCTGGCGGCGGTCAGCGGGCGCCCCATGAAGCGCGACTTCATGCCGCCTTTCATCGAGGGCGAGGACCCGCCCGCCGTCGACCTCATCAAGATCGCGATCGAGGAGCCCGACCTCTGCACGCGGTTCGTGGCGGCCCCGGTTACCGGCCTCAGGGTCGGGCCCTCGCCGGCCTGGGTCCAGGTCCGCCTCCGCCTCGCGGGCGTGCGCCCGATCAACAACGTGGTCGACGCCACGGCCTACGGCATGCTCGAGTACGGCAAGCCCACGCACGCCTTCGACCTCCGGCGCCTGCGCGGCGACGAGCTCCGGGTCAGGCGCGCTCGCGACGGCGAGTCGCTCCTCTGTCTGGATGGACAGACCCGGCGCTTGAGCGCGGCCATGCTGGTCGTCGCCGACGGTGAGGGCCCGGTCGCCATCGGCGGCGTCATCGGCGGCGAGGCGTCGGCCGTACAGGAGGACACGACGGACGTCCTCATCGAGTCGGCCGGCTGGAACGGCGTCAACATCCGCGGCACCTCACGTGCGCTGGGCTTGCGCACTGAAGCATCGGCGCGGCACGAGAAGGGTCTCGCGCCTGAGCTGGCCCTGGCCGGCGCCCGCCGCGTCACCGCGCTGGTCAGGGAGTGGGCGGGAGGGACCGTCCACCGCGAGTGGATCGATCTCTACCCGCGGCCGCAGGAGCCGATCCGGGTCCACGTCACCCCGGAGAAGATCGATGCCCTCCTCGGCGCGCACGTGCCGCTCACCGAATCGCGCGCCATCCTCGACCGGCTCGGCTTCCAGACGCGGGTCCAGGACGGCGGCGACTGGGACGTGATGGTGCCGGTCTTCCGGCTCGACGTCGCGATCCCTGAGGATGTCGTCGAGGAGGTGGGCCGGATCTACGGCGTCGACCGCATCCCGCCGACCTTGCCCGGCCGGCGGCACGAAAGCTGGACGCCTGCTCCCACCTCGCGACCTCAGGAAACCATCCGCCAGGTGTTGGCCGGGGCCGGCTTTGCCGAGGCGGTCACGCCGGCGCTGGTTTCCTCCGCTCTGCTCGAGAAGCTCGGCCTGGCCGGGCGGATGCGCCGGCTGCTGAATCCGATGAGCGAAGAGCTCGACGCGATGCGGACTTCGCTGCTGCCATCTCTCCTCCAGGTCGCCCGGCTGAACCAGAACCGGGGCCGCCCTCAGGTCCGCCTCTTCGAGCTGGCCCGCGTCTACCTGGCCCGCAGCCAGGATCCGTCCGGACTCGCCGACGAGCCGTTGACGGTAGCCGCGCTGGCCCACACGGGCGGCACTCCAGCGGCCGGCCGGGAAGGATTCCTGCTCCTCAAAGCCGTCACGGATCGCCTCGCTCACGCCCTGAGCCTGCCGGCCCCCGCGTACGAACGTGCCACGGACGCGCTCTTTCACCCGGGGCGGACTGCCGCCATCCTGCTCGACGGCGCCCAGGTGGGCCTCCTGGGCGAGCTGCACCCTTCGCTGGGCGCGGACTTCGACCTCGACGGGCGGGTCGTCGCAGTCCAGCTCGACCTGGGATCGCTGCTCGGGGCCGCCAAACCGCGCCAGGTCCGTCCGCTGCCGCGCTTCCCGGCAGTGCAGCGCGACCTTGCCGTGGTGTTGCCGGAGGACCAGCCGACCGCGGCCGTCCAGACCGCCATCAGGGAAGTCGCCGGGGACCTGCTGGAGCAGGTCCGAGCCTTCGACGAGTACCGGTCGCCGGAGCTGGGCGCAGGCGTCAAGAGCCTCGCCTTCGCCTTGACTTTCCGATCGCCCGAGCGCACTCTCACCGACTCGGAAGTGGATCAGCTTATGGACCAGACGCGGCGCAGGCTGGAATCCGAGTTCGGGGCCAAGAGCCGTTGATCGACATCCTGATCCTCGTGGCGATCATCCTCTACGGGGTGGTCGGCTTCTACACCGGCCTGATCCACCGGATCATCGGTTTCTTCGGCCTCTACCTGGGATTCCTCGTCGGGACCTACATCGCGCCTACCGCGGCGAGCGTCCTCCAGCAATCGGTGCCGAACTGGAACACGCCCGATTCCCTGATCGTGTCCTACTTCGTCCTGGTCGCCTTCATCACGCTGCTCGTGGAGGGGTTCGCTGCGGGCTTCCACAAGCAGATCCAGGTCACTTACGTGGCGTTCGACCATCTGCTCGGCCTGCTCATCGGGCTGGCCACCGCGATCGTCGGCGTCACGGTGACGCTGGCCCTGCTGGAGGCCTCCTCGCATCCACCCGCAGGCTCGGCTGACGCTGCTGAGATCACGATGTCGACGCGGATCCACCAGTCCTCGCTGGCCCCAACCATCATCTCGGCGTTGGGGCAGCCGGTCTTGCTGCTCTTCTCTCCGGTCGTCCCGGGCGATCCCGCCGCCTGGTTCAACGGGATCGGGGTCTCCGCCAACCCGACCGGCTGACGATCTCTAACCTCTTCGCGTGACTCCCGACGAGCTCTGGGACCGGCTGCGCGCCCGCGCCGTCGAGATCCACGATGAGGGCAACCTCCAGCGCCGCCTCCGGGCTGGCGAGAGGCTACGCGTCAAGCTGGGACTTGACCCGACGGCGCCGGACATCCACGTCGGCCACCTGGTCGTGCTAGACATGCTGAGAGCCTTCCAGGACGCCGGCCACACAGCGGTTCTCATCGTGGGCGACTTCACGGCTCTGATCGGCGATCCGAGCGGGCGGTCCGAGACCCGGCCGGTCTTGAGCCGGGAGCAGGTGGACGCCAATGCCAAGACCTACTTCGCGCAGGCCTATAAGGTGCTCGATCCAGAGCTGGTTGAGGTCCGCGGCAACTCGGAGTGGCTGGGCGGGATGACCATGGTCGACGTGATCCGGCTCCTCGGCACGGCCACTCTCCAGCAGGTGCTGCAGAGAGAGGATTTCGCGTCACGGCTGCGAGGCGGGCACGCCATCGGCGCCCAGGAGATCCTCTACCCCTTCAACCAGGCGTACGACTCGGTCGCCATCAAGGCCGACGTCGAGATCGGCGGGACCGACCAGCTGTTCAACCTGCTGTTCGGTCGCGAGGTCCAGCGCGCCTACGGGCTGCCGCCGCAAGACGTCGCCGTCTTTCCGCTCCTGGAGGGCCTGGACGGAACGCAGAAGATGAGCAAGTCGCTCAACAACTACATCGGGATCGCGGAGCCGCCGGAGGAGATCTACGGCAAGGTGATGTCGCTGCCCGATGCGATGACGCCGAAGTACGCGCGCCTGCTGCTCGACCTCGGCGAGACCGCACTGCCGGCCCATCCCCGGGACGCCAAGGCAGAGGTCGCCCGGCGGCTCGTCGAGCGCCTTCACGGGCCCGCGGCGGCAGCCAGGGCGGAGGCCGACTTCGACTCGAAATTCCGCAAGCGAGAGACCCCGAGCGAGATCGAAGAGCGCACGGTATCCAGCGCTGAGCTGGTCGCGGCGATGGTCGAGCTCGGCCTGGCGGCCAGTCGGGGGGCGGCGCGTCGGCTGGCCGAGCAGGGCGGCGTGCGTGTCGCGGGTGAGAAGGTCGGAGCCGACGCGCGGCTTCAAAATGGAGACGTGCTCCAGGTCGGCCGTCGCCGTTTCGTACGGATCCACCTAGGCTAGAATGCCCGAAATTATGTTCGGAGAGATCGCATGAGCGGCCACTCGAAGTGGGCCGGTATCAAGCACAAGAAGGCGATCGTGGATGCCAAGCGCGGCCAGGCCTTCACCAAGGTGGCTCGAGAGATCACGATCGCCGCCAAGGAAGGCGGCGGCAGCACCGATGGCAACTTCCGGCTCCGGCTGGCCGTCCAGAAGGCACGCGAGGCCAACATGCCCGCCGACAAGATCAAGTCGGCGGTCGACCGCGGCACCGGCGCTGCCGCGGGGGAGAGGCTGGAGGAGGTTCGCTATGAGGGCTACGGCCCTGCCGGGGTGGCAATCATGGTTGACGCGGTCACCGACAACCGGAACCGGACTTCGGCCTCTTTGAAGCACCTCTTCTCGAAGTACGGCGGCAACCTCGGCGAGTCCAACTCGGTGGCCTGGATGTTCGAGCGCAAGGGTGTGCTCGACGTCGACGCCGGAAAGCAGGACCCGGACGAGGTCAGCCTCGCCGCCATCGAAGCCGGGGCGGAGGACATCCAGGTCGAGGGCAAGTCGATCGAGATCGCCACCAGGCCGAACGACTTCGAGAAGGTCCGGCAGGCGGTCGAGGCCCAGGGCGTCAAGGTTGAGAACGCCGAGCTCACGATGCAGCCGAAGACAACCGTCGCCGTGGAGGAGGACAAAGCTCCCGCGGTTCTGCGCCTGATGGAGGCGCTGGAGGAGGACGACGACGTCCAGCAGGTCTACGCCAACTTCGACATCCCAGCCGACGTCCTTGAACGAGTCTCAGCCCAGGTCTGAGAACCCGGCGAAAGCCGATTTCGCGGGGACCCCAGACCACCTGCACCAGACGCCATGCCTGGGCTGACGCTCGGCGTCGACCCGGGCCTGGCGGCCACCGGCTACGCCATCCTGGGCGACCCCCCCGAGGTCCTCGCCTGCGGGACGATCAAGACCGCGGCCGGCCTGACGTCGGGCAAGCGCCTGCTCCAGATCCAGCGCGAGCTGGAGCGCCTGCTGGACGGCACGCCGGTCCAGGAGGCGGCACTCGAAGAGGTCTTCATGGGCAGCAACCGCACCTCCGTCATTGGGGTGGCCCAAGCCCGCGGGGTGGTCCTGGCATTGCTGGAATCCCGAGGCGTCGCCGTCCACGAGTACAAGCCGGCGCAGGTCAAGGTCACCATGACCGGGTACGGCATGGCCGGCAAGGCCCAGATGGCGCGCATGCTGGCGGTCCAGCTGCGGCTGGACCCGGCTCCGGGCTCCGACCACGCGGTGGACGCCATCGCGATCGCCGTCTGCCATCTGCGCAGCCGGCGGATGAGGATGGTTGCAACGTGATCGGCTATCTCCGCGGCCGCGTCAAGCGGCTAACGCCGGAAGAGCTTCTCCTCGACGTCAACGGCGTCGGCTACGTGCTCAGCCTGACGCTGTCCGCCCGTGATCGCCTGCCCGCTCCCGGCGGCGAGACGGAGGTCTTCGTCCACACCCACGTGCGCGAGGACCAGCTCGCCCTCTACGGCTTCGCCACGCCGGAGGAGCTGGAGATGTTCGAGCTCCTGATCGAGGTCGACGGCGTCGGGCCGAAAGTCGGCCTGGCCATCCTCAGCTCGGCGAACCTCGACCTCCTGAAGCGAGCAATCCTGGCCGAGGACGTGGCGCCGATCAGGCGGGCGCCGGGCGTCGGGCCGCGCACCGCCCAGAAGGTGATCATCGACCTGAAGCCCAAGCTGGAGGCCGAGGAGGCGCTGCTCGCCCTGCCCCGGGCCGCCGCGGCTGCCGGCGACGGCCAGCTGCCCAAGCAGATCGAGGAGACGCTGCGCGGCCTCGGCTTCAGCGCCCAGGAGGCGCGTTCCGGACTCGAGTCGGTCGACTGGGGCGCCCAGCCCACGGCGAACGAAGCTCTAGCCCACGCGCTCAAGTCCCTCGGTAAGCGATGACGGACGACCGCCTCGTCAGCAGCGGCGCGACGCCCGAGGAGGACCAGCTCGACCAGAGCCTGCGTCCACGAAGCCTCGACGAGTACGTCGGCCAGGAGGCGGTCCGGGAGCAGCTTTCCATCCAGCTGGAGGCGGCCAAGCGGCGGGGCGAGCCGGTCGAGCACGTGCTCCTGGCGGGACCGCCGGGCCTCGGCAAGACCACGCTCGCCAACATCGTCGCGAATGAGCTGGGCGTCTCCATCCGCACCACCTCAGGACCGGCCATCGACCACGCCGGCGCGCTGGGCTCGATCCTGATGAACCTGTCCGAGCGGGACGTCTTCTTCATCGACGAGATCCACCGCCTGCAGCGCGTCGTCGAGGAGTCGCTCTACCCGGCGATGGAAGACTTCGTCTTCGACACGGTGCTCGGCAAGGGAGTCGGCGCGAGCACCGCGCGCATCCCCTTGAACCGCTTTACCTGCGTCGGCGCGACCACCCGACAGGGCCTGCTCAGCTCGCCGCTGCGCGATCGGTTCGGTGCCACCTACCGGCTCGACTTCTATACCCGCGACGAGCTGGCCCGGATCGTGAGGCGGTCTGCCCGGATCCTGGCGCTCGACGTCGAGGAGGCGGCTGTCGACGAGATCGCCCGCCGCTCGCGGGGCACGCCCAGAATCGCCAACCGGCTGCTGCGCCGCGTCCGCGACTACGCCCAGGTCCGGGCGGAAGGGGCCGCCTCGCTGGACGTGACGAAGAAGGCGCTGTCGATGCTCGACATCGACGCGGAGGGCCTGGACCAGCTCGACCGCCGGATCCTGGAGACGATCATCCACAAGTTCGCCGGCGGGCCGGTCGGCCTTGACACCATCGCCACGGCACTAAGCGAGGAGCCGGAGACGATCGAGGACGTCTATGAGCCGTTCCTGATGCAGAGCGGGTTCATCCAGCGCACCAGCCGGGGCCGGACCGCCACCGCGCTGGCTTACCGTCACCTTGGACTCGAGCCCCCCGGCCCTACCGTCCAGCAAACGTCTTTACTCTGAGGCTGTGGATACAGTCGGCAGGTCCCTCGTGTTCTTCGGCGTGGTCATCGCCGTGGTCGGGGCCGTCCTCATGGTCACCGGCCGGCTCGGACTGCCGGGGGACATCACCGTCCGGCGGGGCGGCTTCACTCTCTACGCGCCGCTCGGCACCTCGATCCTCATCTCCATCGTCCTGACCGTGGCTTTGAACCTCTTCCTCCGGGCTAAGTAGACTTTCAAACTCGTGCAGCTAGTCCTTGGTTGGCCCGTCCGCATCGTCGTGCTCACACTCCTCGCGATCTCCCTTTTCGTGGACGGGGCGGGCTACCTGTATCGCTACGCAAACCACTACCCGCTGACCGGCCCCGTGTCCGAATTTCAGGCCGGCGGCCACCCGCACTTCGACTGGTGGCCTCTCAACAACGGCCAGATCTACATCGTCCGCGGACTCGACCTCCAGGGCGGCAGCCACCTCGTCATCCAGCTGATCGACATCCCGGCCGGGCGAACCAAAGCCGACGTCCAGGCGACCGCCGTCTCCGTGTTCCAGAACCGGCTCAACCGCCTTGGTGTCAGCGAGCCCTCCATCCAGCCCGAAGGCTCCGACCGCGTCGTGGTCGACCTCGCCGGGGTCAACAGCAGCAGGGCGCAGGAGGTCCTCGGCCAGACGGCGCACCTCGATTTCGTGAAGTGGGTGGCGGACCCGAATGCGCCCGCGACGGGGCAGAGCTCGGCCGGGTTCAAGCCACAAAAGACAGGCCTGGGCAGCTCCCAGGTCACCAGCGCCAGCTCCGGCCTCGACACCAATGGGCTCCAGTACCAGGTGCTGCTCAACTTCAACTCGGACGGCGCCAACTCGTTCTCGACCCTGACCACCGACGCGGTCAACGCCTGCAGCGGCGCGGGGAACGACTGCCCGCAGCGTCACATCGCGATCTTCGAGGACCTGACCGACCAGGACATCGCGACCTGGGACACGAAGGCCACGTCTCTGGCGCTGCCGCCGGAGCAGGGCGGCAAGCTGCTGACGAACCCGACAATCCTGAACCCCATCCCGAGCGGACAGGCCTCGATCACCGGCAGCTTCACCGCCCAGTCGGCGGCCACCCTCGCGCTGCAGATCAACTCGGGCGCGCTGCCGGCCAACGTGAAGGTGCTGTCGTCGACCGACGTCAGCGCCAGCCTCGGCGCCGACTCCGTCAAGCGCAGCCTGGCGGCAGGCCTGATCGGCCTGGCCATCGTGGTGCTCTTCATGATCCTGTACTACCGCCTGCCGGGCCTCCTCGCGAGCACCGCGCTGATCGGCTACGCCGCGATCACGCTGGCGGTCTTCAAGTCCATCCCGGTGACGATGACCCTCTCCGGCCTGGCCGGCTTCATCCTCTCCGTCGGCATGGCCGTCGACGCCAACGTGCTGATCTTCGAGCGCTTCAAGGAAGAGATGCGGGCCGGCCGCACCATCGGCGCCGCCGTCGACGCGGCAGTCCGGCGAGCCTGGCCCGCGATCCGCGACTCAAATACCTCGACGCTGATCACCTGCTTCGTGCTCGCCTACTTCGGGACAGGTCCCGTGAAAGGGTTCGCCATCACCCTGGGCATCGGCGTCTTCGTGAGCCTGATCTCCTCGATCATCCTCACCCACAACCTGCTGGCGATCGTTCTCAACCTGGGAGGCGGCTTCCGCAACATCCGCCTCCTCGGCGTGACTCGTGGCGCGGCCGCCTGAGACCCGGACCAGGTCCGACGAAACGGAAGACGTAGCCGAGGTCGCGCCGCTCCCGCGGCGGCCCCGGACGCTCAACCTGGTCGGCAAGAGGAACTGGTTCTTCCTGCTTTCGCTCGTCATCATCATCCCGGGCATCGTCTCCCTGGTCACCCAGGGCTTCCTGCTCGGGATCGACTTCTCCGGCGGGACGTCCTTCGACGTCACTTTCGGCCGCCCGGTGACGTTGCAAGAAGTCCAGGGCGCCGTGGACCAGCAGTTCGGTGGCGGTCTCGTCCAGCAGGCCGGCAACGGCGACTACATCATCCGGACACAGTCACTGGATCCCATCCAGCAAAAGAGCTTTGAGGATCGGCTGGGCAAAGCGCTCAACACGACAGTCAACGTGAAGTCGGTCGACAACGTCGGTCCGACGATCGCCAACGAGATCATCACGGGCGCACTGCTGGCTTTGATCACCGCGTCGCTCGCCATCCTCCTCTATCTGACCTTCCGCTTCCGGCGCGTCCAGGGCGGTGGCTGGGCCGGCCTCCAGTTCGGCGGTTCGGCACTGCTCGCCCTGCTGCACGACGTCTTCCTGCTCACGGGCGTCTTCTCGATCCTCGGCAAGGGGATCCCCTTCCTCGGCTGGCACGGTAGCCAGCTCGGCCAGGTCGACAGCCTGTTCCTGACCGCGGTGTTGACCGTGGTGGGCTTTTCGGTCCACGACACGATCGTCATCTTCGACCGGATCCGCGAGAACATGATCGTCGCCCAGCGGCTCACGTTCGAGCAGATCGTGAACCTCAGCATCATGCAGTCGGCCGCGCGGTCGATCATCACGAGCTTCACCGTCGTCCTGGTGCTGCTCTCACTCTTCCTCTTCGGTGGCGACACTCTGAAGGGCTTCGTACTGGCGCTGCTGATCGGGATCATCTCCGGCACCTACAGCTCGATCTTCAACGCCGCGCCGCTGCTGGTCGTGATGCGGAGGCTCTGGCCCGTCCGGTAAGGTCGGACATCGGAAATCCCTTTGACATGCCAGGCTGGCCAATAGCGGAAATCGAGAAGCTGCTCGCGCCCACGTTGAAGCACATGGGCTATGAGATCTATGCCATCGAGCAGCTCGGCCCCGGCGGCCGGACCCTGCGCATCTCGATCGATAAGCCGGCGGGCCGGGTCAGCATCGACGACTGTGAGCGCGTCAGCGAGGTGAGCGGGCCGCTCCTGGACCAGGCAGGCCTTGTATCCGGCCCCTACACGCTCGAGGTCTCCTCACCCGGCGCGGAGCGGCCGCTTCGCAACCGCCACGAGTACGAGCGCTTCGCCGGCCAGAAGGTCAACGTCCGCTACCGGTACGGCGACACCAGCGAGGGCGTCCTCGAGGGTGTCCTGGCCCGCGTGGACGACGACGGCATCGCAGTAGAGGCGAAGGGCGGGCGGCTGGTCGAGATCGGCTGGGACGACGTCCGTGCCGCCAGGCTCACAGTGAGCCTGTGAGTACAACCCTCTGAACAGCGAGTTCCTGGCCGCGCTCCAGCAGCTCCACGAGGAGCTCGGCATCCCAATGGACGAGCTGCTACGGACAGTCGAGCAAGCGCTCGCCGACGCTTACCGACGAGCCTTCGACCCGCCCGGCTATATCACGGTCCGGATCGACCCCAGCAGCGCGTCGCTCGACGTCCAGGCTCGCGAGGTGGATGCGGAGGGAGCCGAGCACATCCGCGCCCTGCCCACTGAGGATTTCGCCCGGCTGGCCGCCCAGACCGCGAAGCAGGCGGTCCTGCGCCACATTCGCAACCTGGAGCGGGATCGAACCCTGCAAGAGGTGGCCGAGCACCGCGGCGAGCTGGCAAACGGCGTCATCGACCGGATCGAGGCCGGGACCGTCTACCTGGACCTGGGGGGCCGCGCCGAAGGAGTCCTGCCGCCCGAAGAGCAGATCCCCGGCGAGGAGCTTCGTCCCGGCCGGCCGCTCACAGTCGTGATCCTGGACGCCAAGCGGTACCGCTCCCAGGCCCAGGTTCAGGTCTCCCGGGCCAGCCGGCTCTTCGTGCGGCGGCTGCTGGAGGCCGAGGTGCCGGAGATCAAGGCCGGCTCGGTTGAGGTCAGGGCAATCGCCCGGGAGCCTGGGCTGCGCACCAAGGTGGCGGTCGCCAGCGACGTGCCTGGCATCGATCCGGTGGGTGCCTGCGTGGGACCGAAGGGCGTCCGTCACCACTCGCTTCTGAGCGAGCTGGGCCAGGAGCATGTCGACATCGTCGCCTGGTCGGACGATCCCGCCACCTTCGCCGCCGCGGCGCTGGGGCCGGCCAGGGTGCTGGACGTCAAGCTCGACCGCACGACCAACACCGCGACGCTGATGGTGCCCCGGGGGCAGCTCTCCCTGGCGATCGGTAAGGACGGGCAGAACGCACGCCTGGCCGCCAAGCTGACCGGCTGGCGGATCGACATCAAGCCGGCGCCGGAGGAGCAGGAGGAGGAGGTCGAGAACCACCACGCCGAAGCGAAGCCATGAGCCGGTCCGCACCTGCGTCGGCTGCCGCCAGGAGGGCGGGCGGCGTGGGCTGGTCAGGCTGGTTCGGAACGATCGCGGAATCATCGTGGCCGACCCGACCGGCCGGGCTCCGGGCCGGGGCGCATATCTGCACCCGGATCCGGCCTGCGCCGAGCTCGCCCGGAAGCGGCGCGGCCTGGAGCGAGCGCTGCGCGGAGGTGTGGATCCGGAGGTGTGGGGGATAATCCGTAGTTCGGGCCGATGAGAGCAGTAGAACTTGCGCGAGAACTCGGGATCAACCAGAAGGAGCTGGTCAACTTCCTGCAGCAGAGGAAGCTGACCCGCAACGTCAACGCGCCCCTCTCACCGAAGGCCCTGGAGGCCGCCCGCCGCCAGTTCGCCACGAACGTGGCGGTCAAGGCCCAATCCAACGGCGAGCGGAAGATCGAGCTGCCGCAGAGCGTCTCGGTGAAGGACCTTGCTGAAAACCTCGGCATCGCCCCGGTCGAAGTCCAGAAGAAGCTGATCTCGATGGGGACCATGGCGACGATCAACCAGGTCATCGACTTCGAGACCGCTTCCATCGTCGCCGACGAGTTCGGGGCCACGGTCGAGCCAATCGCCGCCGGCGAGTCCGTGGCGGCGGTCCAGGAGGACGGAGCAGGGGAGGGGAAGGTGCACCTCACCAGCCGCGAGGAATTCTTCTCGTCGCTGGCTCGCGAGGATGCCTCGAGCCTCCAGGCCCGGCCTCCCGTTGTGACCGTCCTCGGCCACGTCGACCATGGCAAGACCTCGATCCTGGACGCCATCCGCAAGACCCGGGTCGCGTCTGGCGAGGCCGGCGGCATCACGCAGCGGATCGGCGCTTACAAGATCGAGACCGAGGACGGCCACCCGATCGTCTTCATCGACACCCCCGGCCACGAGGCGTTCAGCGCCATGCGCGCCCGGGGCGCCCAGGTCACCGACCTGGTCGTGCTCGTGGTGGCGGCCGACGACGGCGTCATGCCACAGACGATCGAGGCCATCCAGCACGCCCGCGCAGCCAAGGTCCCGATCATCGTCGCCATCAACAAGATCGACAAGGACAACGCCAACGTCGACCGCGTCCACGCCGAGCTCGCCGAGCAGGGCATCGTGACGCGGCACTACGGCGGCGAGTACGAGTGCGTGCACGTCTCCGCCAAGAGCGGCGTAGGCCTGGATGACCTGCTCACCACGATCGTATTGGCGACCGAGATCGAAGAGCTGAAGGCGAATCCCAACCGAAACGCGATCGGCACCATCATCGATGCGCACGTGGAGCGCGGCCGGGGCCCGGTCGCCACCGTGCTCGTGCAGGCCGGCACCTTGAAAGTGGGCGACGACTTCGTGGTCGGCCACATCTTCGGCCGGGTGCGGGCGCTCACCGACGATCGCGGGCAGAGCGTCCAGGAAGCCGGGCCGGCCACCCCGGTCGTTGTCACCGGTCTGCCCGAGGTGCCCACGGCCGGTGAGATCCTGCAGGTGGTCGGCTCTGAGAAGGTCGCCCGCCAGCTCGCCCTGAGCAAGCTCCAGGAGAAGCGCGTCCAGGAGGCCGCGGTGGCCTCGGCGCCGCGCGTCACCCTCGAGGAGATGGCCCGGCGCGCCAAGGAGGGCGAAGCCAAGGAGCTCAACCTGGTCATCAAGTCCGACGCTCAGGGCACGCTCGAAGCTGTCCGGAGCGCGCTCCAGAAGATCGAGGACCCGATCGTCAGCATCAAGATCGTGGGCGAGGGAGTGGGCCCGGTCAACGACAGCGACGTGCTGCTGGCGTCCGTCTCCAACGCCATCATCGTCTGCTTCAACCTGAAGCCCACGCCGGCGGCCGAGAAAGCGGCCGAGCGCGAGAAGGTTGAGGTCCGCTACTACGACGTCATCTACAAGCTGACCGAGGATGTCGAGCGCGCCGCCAAAGGCCTGCGCGAACCCACCTACCGCCAGGTCTGGGAAGGCCGGGTCGAGGTCATCATGCCGATCAAGATCCCGCGGCTGGGGATCATCGCCGGCAGCCGGGTGGTCGAGGGCAAGGTCACGCGGGGCGGCTGGGTGAAGCTGGTCCGCGGCAAGGAACAGATTTACGAAGGGCGGATCACCTCGCTCAAGCATTTCAAGGAGGACGCCCGCGAGATGGTTGCGGGCCAGGAATGCGGCATCGGCCTCGAGGGCTGGGAAGACTTCGTCGCCGGCGACGTCATGGAGTGCTTCCGGCTCGAGCGAGAAGAAATCTAAGTGAACCGGCCCGGCATGATGCCCGGCATCCGACCGCCGATTTCCGCCGGGCGCCTGACGGCGCTGATGCCGGTGTCTGGGGGCCCGGCGCGCGTCGTCGCGCATCTCCGGATGCGCTGCCTGGCGCACCACCCCATCCTGGGCACCGACGGCCTCGGCGGCCGGTCAAAGCCCCTCCGGGCTGCTTGGGCCCCAGCCGAGCCGGTCCACTAGCCTCTGAAATGGGGTACCGCATCGACCAGGTCGCGGGCCAGGTCCGCCAGGAGGTCATGGAAATCATCCAGCGCAACCTCAAGGATCCCCGGATCGGCTTTGTCAGCATCACCTCCGTGCGGATGTCGCCCGACCTCCGGCAGGCCCGCGTAAGGGTCAGCGTCTACGGCGAACAGGAGGAGCAGGAGGAGACTTTGCGGGGCTTGAACAGCGCCAAGGGCTTGATCCGGCACGAGCTCGGCCGCCGGCTGAGCAACCTGCGCTTCTCGCCGGACCTCCACTTCGAGCTGGACCCGTCGATCGAGTACAGCGTCCACATCTCCAAGCGGTTGCGTGAGGTGCTGCCCGAAGCCGAGCAACAGAGGGAGGAGGGCTCATCCAGAAGCTGAAGAACCTCTTCGACCAGGTCGGCGAGCTGATCGAGGCCAACCAGGAGGTCTTGATCTTCGGCCACAAGGACGCGGACGGCGACACTCTCGGGTGCAGCCTCGCCTTTGCGGAGGCGCTGCGGACCAAGGGCAAGCAGGTCTGGGTGGTGATCCCGCCGCCGCTGCCGATGATGTATGAGTGGTTGCCCGGTTTCGACCAGGTCTCTGACCGGCCGCCTCCCAACGCGGACCCGGCCCTGGTTCTGTTCTTCGACGCCGGCAACATGGAGCGTTCCGGCAGCGGGGTGCGCCACATCGCCACTCACGCAACGATCGTCAACATCGACCACCACCTGTCGAACACCAGGTTCGGCGACATCAACATCATCGACCCCGACGCCTCGGCGGTCGGCGAGATGGTGATCGCCATGCTCGACGCCTACGGCTGCCCGATCACCGCGACCATGGCGACCAATCTCTACACCTCGCTGATGACGGACACCGGCGGCTTTCGCCACGAGAACACGACGCCCGACTGCCTGGAGGCCGCCGCCCGGCTGGCGCGCCTCGGCGCCGACCCGGGGCAGATCGCGACGATGGTCTACAAGTCGCGCCCGCTGACCACCCTGCGGCTCTCGGCGCTGAGCCTGGCCGCCATGCATGTGGAGGCCGACGGCAAGCTCGTCTGGTCGCGCGTGACGCGCGGCATGCTGCGTGACGCGGAAGCAGAGATGTCCGAGTCGGAGGGCATCATCGACACGCTCAACAGCATCGCCGGGATGGAGATGGCGATCCTTTTCAAGGAGGTCAGCCCGGCGCTCACCAAGATCAGCGTGCGCAGCCGCGGCGGGATTGACGCGGCGGCCCTGACCGCCGAGTTCGGCGGTGGCGGACACCTGCGGGCGGCCGGCGCTGAGATCGAGGCGCCGATGGACCAGGCGGTGAAGATGGTGCTCACGAAGGCGCTGGAGGCGATCGCAGGCACCAACGGCCGCCAGCCACCCTCGGTGGGAAGGACGTCCCGTGCGGGCCGGGGTCCTCAACCTCGATAAGGCACCCGGCGCGACCTCCTTCACGATGGTCCGCCGGCTCCGGGAGTTGACGGGCGCCCACCGGGTGGGCCACGCGGGGACGCTCGATCCGCTGGCGACAGGGGTGCTTCCCATCCTCTTCGAGTCGGCGACGCGCCTGGCCGACTTCGCGCACCAGCTGCCCAAGACCTACCTGGCCGACATCCACCTCGGCTTCACCACCGGGACCGACGACGCCGAAGCTGAGCCGAAGGTCGTGGCGGACCCGAGCGGGCTCGACGCGGAGCTGGTCGCCGGAGCGCTGGCCGGGTTCGTGGGCCGGATCATGCAGCGGCCGCCGGCGTACTCCGCGGTCAAGCTGGCCGGCAAGCGCTCATACGAGCTGGCCAGGCAGGGCGAGGACCTGCGGCCCGCGGCCAGGGAGGTGGAGGTCTTCTCGGCCCGCCTGCTGGACTTCCAGCCCGGCCCGCACGCGGTCGCCTCGATCGAGGTCGTCTGCGGCAGCGGCACCTACCTGCGGGCGCTGGCCCGCGACCTGGGCGAGCGGCTGGGAGTGGGCGGCTACCTGGGCCGGCTGGTGAGATCGGCCTATGGAGAGCTGCGGCTGCCCGACTCGGCCAGCCTGGAGGACCTGACGGATGGCGCGGCAGTGGAGGCGCGCCTCCTCCCCTGCGAGGCAATCCTGCCGGCGATGGAACGCGTGCGGCTGACGATCGAGCTGGAGGCCCTGGTCCGGCAGGGCCGGCAGGTGCGGGTCCTGCCCGAGCCCGGATGGGGTCCGCTCCGCGCCCACGCCGAGGACGGCCGGCTGGTCGCGCTCGGGCACGCTGACCCGCTCCGGCGGACCTTCGTGCCTGACAAAGTCCTGACGTGATCCGCCACCAGGGCATCCCGGCGGAGGGCATCGGCAAGGTCGTCCTCACCATCGGGAGCTTCGACGGCGTCCACCTGGGACACCAGGCGGTGCTGGCCAGGGTCCGCGAAGAGGCGACCAGGGCCCACTGCGAGACGGTGGTCCTCACGTTTGAGCCTCACCCGCGCTGCATCGTCGACCCCCTCAACTGCCCACCCGCCCTGACAACGCAGGACGAGAAGCTCGAGCTCCTGGAGGCCCTCGGCCTGGATCACGCGATAGTGCTCAGCTTCACGCCCCAGGTCGCCAAGCAGCCGGCCGCGGACTTCATCGCCGAGCTCCAGCGAGGCATGACGATCTGCCGCCTCGTCTGCGGCCCGGACTTCGCGCTCGGCCACAAGCGGCAAGGCGACGTCGCCTGGCTTCGCGAACATGGCCTCGACGTCGTCGTGACTCCCCCCTTTGAGCTCGACGGCAAGGAGCTGCACAGCTCGGATATTCGCCGCCTGCTCGGTGCGGGCGATATCCCGGAGGCGAACCGCCACCTCGGCCGTCCCTTCACACTCCGCGGGACTGTCGAGCGCGGCGCTCAGATCGGCCGTGCCTTCGGATTCCCGACGGCCAACCTGGCGGTGCAGCTCAACAAGCTGGTGCCGCTGCGCGGCGTTTATGCGGTGCGGGTCAAGAGCCTCTTCGGCGATCACGCGGGTGCCCTCAACGTCGGCTACCGACCGACGTTCGGAGGCGACCGTCTGACGGTGGAGGTCTACCTCCTCGACTTCGACGGGGACCTTTACGGCACGCAACTGGAGGCGGCCTTCGTGGCCAGGCTCCGAGAGGAGGAGAAGTTCACTTCGGCGGAAGAGCTCGCCGAGCAGATCGCACGGGACGTCGAGCAGACCCGGCGCATCCTCTCCAGTAGACCGTGATGCAAGTGGTCGTGGTGGGCGGCGGACTCGCGGGCTGCTGGGCCGCGGTCACGGCCGCCGAGCAGGGCGCCCAGGTCACCCTGGTCAGCCGGGCCCCCGGAGCGACGGCGCTCTACGCCGGCGCGATGGAGATAGCGCCCGACCTGGAAGAGGTGATGATGACCGAGCCCTACCACCCGTACCGGCGCCTCTACCGCGATCACCTGCGCCTGGCCGCCGACCTGGAGACAGTCACCCAGGAGTTCAAGGCCAGGCTCGGCCGGGTCGGGTTCCGGCTGGCCGGGGCCTGGAACCGTGAGGGCCGGTTCCCCGACCTGTACGGCGGCGTGCGCCGCGGCCAGCTGGTCCCCGCCTCAGTTGAGCCCGGCGAGGTCGACGGCCTGCGCGGCAAGCGGGTGGCCGTCGTCGGCGTGGAGGGCATCGGCGAGTACGACGCCGAAGCCATCGCTGCCGGCTTGAACGAGCTCGGCCTGAAGGTGAGCCCCGTTAGCGTCCAGTTGAAGGAGCTGCCCGCCGGCGCAGCGCTGGCCGACCTCTATGACCGGCTGCCACCGGCCGTCCGCACGACCGCCGAGGTGGTGGCCTACCCGCCTGGCTTCGCCTCCCTCCCCGACAAGGCATTCGAGCTGCTCGCCGCGCCACCCTCGCCGCATGGCTGGCGGCTTCACAAAGCCCTCGAGAAGGCGGTCGATGCGGCCGGTGTCGACGTCGTTCGAGCGGAAGTGACCGGCTTCGAACGCGACGGCGGCCGGCTGACCGCGGCACTCGTCACAGGGCGGCGCCTGGCAGCCTCGGCATTCGTGCTGGCAAGCGGACGCTTCATCGGGGGCGGCCTGCAGAAAGCGCGCCTCGTCAGCGAGCCCCTCCTCGACCTCGCGGTGTACTACCAGGGCGAGACGATCCAGGCGGCCTATCCCCGGGTCCGCCACCTCGAGTACGTGAATCCGGAGGCGGCATTCCGGACCGGCCTCCTGACCGATGCCGAATGCCGCCCGGTGGACGACCTCGGCCGGCCCGCTTTCGAGAATCTCTATGCGGCCGGGTCGGTGCTTGGAGGCTACGACTACGGCGGGGGCGGCTGCGGCTTCGGCGTGCCTCTTTTGACCGGCCGCCTGGCGGGCCTCCAGGCCGCGGCAAAGCGAGCCTGACCGGTGAGAGACCTCTGGCCGCTCGGGCTGATCAGGCGGCGCGCGGCCTCGGCGGAGCCTGATGTCGAGGTTCTACGCCCCGCCGCCTACGAGGAGATCGCGACCTTGCTTGGCTCGGGTCGCCGGGTCGTCCCGATGGGAGGTCGCTCCGGAGTCTGCGGGGCGGTCGAGGTTCGCTCCGGCGAAGTCGGCCTGGACCTGACGAGCCTGGACCGGATCCTGGAGGTCGACGAGACAAACCTGACTGTCCGAGTGCAGGCGGGCGCCAATGGGCTCAAGCTCGAAGAGGAACTCAATCGCCGGGGCCTGACTCTGGGCCACTATCCGAGCTCGCTGCCCGACGCAACCGTTGGCGGCCTGGTCTCGACCCGCTCCTCGGGCCAGCAATCCACGCTTTACGGGAATGTCGAGGACATGCTCCTCGCCCTCAAGGTGATGCTCCCGGACGGAACGCTCGCCGAGCCCCGGCTCGGTCCCCGCTCAGCGGTCGGACCCGCCCTGCACCAGCTCTTCGTGGGAGCCGAAGGCGCCCTCGGAATCCTACTGGAGGCCGTGTTCCGCGTTCACCGGCTGCCGGCTTCCAGCCTCGGCCACGGCTACGACGTGGCCAGCGTTGAGGCGGGGCTGGAGGCGATGCGCACGATCGTCCAGACGGGCCTGCGACCGCTTGTAATGCGCCTCTACGACCGTGAGGACACTGCGTTTCAAGCTTCGACGGCCGAGAGCTGCCTCCTCGTCATCGGCCTGGCCGGCGAGCCGGAGGTGACCGCCGCGGAGGAGGCTGTCGTGGAGCGCCTGATCGGCGCTGGCCGCGACCTCGGCCCGGGCGAGTTCGAGAGCTGGCGGGAAGGCCGCTTCAAGCTCTCGGCCGACCGGCTCCGGCAGTCCCTCGAGCCGCCGGGCTCGTTCGTCGACACGATCGAGCTGGCCGCGGGTTGGGATCGCCTGCCTGCCCTCCACAGCGAGGTGAAGGAGATCCTCAGCGGGGAGGGGATCGCGCTCTGCCATTTCAGCCACGCCTACCTCTCCGGCTGCTGCGCTTACTTCACGTTCGCCGGCTCGGCGCCGGACGACGCGGCCGCCGAAGCCGCCTACCGCCGCTGCTGGGAGGGTGCCATGGCCGCCGCGCTGCGCCAGGGCGCTACCATCGGGCATCACCACGGGACCGGTCAGGTCCGGGCGCCGTGGGTCCGGCAGGAGATGGGTGAGTGGTGGACACTATGGGAAAAGTTGCGGGCGGCCGTCGATCCCGGCGGCATCATGAACCCGAACGCCCTCGGGGGACGCGACAAGACGCGCTGGTAATAGTCAACCCGGCCGCCGCCGCGGGCCGGGTCGGGCGGAGCTGGCCAAGGGTCGCGGCGACCCTCCGGGAGGCTGGGCTGACGTTCGCCGAGGCGCTGACCACCGGCCCCGGCGAAGCGACGACCATCGCCCGCGAGGCGGTCAAGCAGTCGCAGCCACTGGTCGTGGCGCTCGGCGGCGACGGCACACTGAACGAGGTCCTGAACGGCTTCTTCGAGGGTGGCGAGCCGATCCCGACGGAGTCGGTGCTCGGTCTCGTTCCTTTCGGGACCGGCGGCGACACCAGGCGGACGCTGGGCATCCCGGCCGACATCGCCGGGGCCGCGCGCATCCTGGTCGAGGGCAGACCGCGCCGGCTTGACGCGGGCAGAGTGCGGGTCGATGGCAAGACGCTGCACTTCATCGACGTCGCGGAGGCCGGCCTGGGGGCAGTGGTGTCCGACCAGGTGAACCGCGCCCCAAAGTATCTCGGCGGCAAGGCCAGCTTCTACATCGGGACGCTGCGCGGTCTCCTGGCCTGGCGGCATCAGCTGATGCACGTGGTCGTCGATGGGAGCGCGCCCCGGGAGCTCCTGGCGCAGGGGGTGGCCATCGCCAACTGCCAGTACTACGGCGGCGGCATGCGTATCGCACCCGACGCGTTGCCGGACGACGGGCTCTTCGACGTGGTCATCCGGGGTGGGATCGGCACTGTCGAAGGCCTTCTCAATTTCGGCAAGCTCTACGACGGGTCTTATGCCAAGAACGCGAAACTGATGGAAAAGATCGAGATCATCCGCGGCAAGCGAATCGAGATCACCTCGCCCGAGTCGGTGCTCGTCCAGGTCGAGGGCGAGGTGGTGGGCAAGCTGCCCGCCGTCTTCGAGATGATGCCCGCCGCGATCAGCTTTATGGTTCCCAGGTGACCCGGGGCGTCGTGGCGACGCCCCACTACCTCGCCACCGAAGCCGGCGCCGAGGTCCTTCGCGATGGCGGCAATGCGGTCGACGCAGCGGTCGCCGCCAACGCGGTGCTCTGTGTCGTCTACCCGCACATGACGTCCATCGGCGGGGACCTCTTCGCCCTGGTCTGGCCCGCGGGTGCCGCGAAACCGGTGGGGGTCGAAGGCGCCGGCCGCTCCGGCGAGGGCGCCAGCCTCGAGGCGATGCGAGAGCGCGGCTTCGAGCGCGTCATGCCCGCCCGCGGCGCTCTGACGGTCACCGTGCCGGGCACCGTCCAGGCGTGGGGCCGGATGGTCGAGCGGTTCGGTCGCTTCGGAATGGGTCGCGTCCTGGAGCCAGCCGCCGCGCTTGCGCGAGACGGTTACCCGGTCACGGCGAAGCTCTCGGCCTTTCTCACGCACTACGCAAACGTGCTGGCGGCGGACCCGGCCACAGCGCCGCTGTATCCGCCGATGAAGGGCGGGATGACACTGCGCAATCCCGACCTGGCGACCGTTTTGAGCGTGCTGGGCCGCAACGGGTTCGGCGCGTTCTACTTCGGTGAGGTGGGCGCGGCCATCGCTGACGCGATCCAGCGGCGGAACGGCTTCCTGACACAGAGCGACATGGCGCTGCACCGGGCCGGTTTCGTGGACGGGGTTGCTTTCGAGTATCGCGACGTCACCGTGTACGGGATGCCCCCGCCAACCCAGGGCCTCGTGGCGCTCGGGATGCTGACGCGGCTTGGTCGAGTGCGGGGCGCCGAGCTGGGACCAGGCCCTGAGTTCGCCGACCGGATGCGCAGCCTGCGAGAGGTCACGTACCTGCTGCGGGACAAGTACATCTCAGATCCTCTTTTCAGCCCGGTTCCAGCCGAGCCGTTCCTGGATCCGGACTGCGTCATCGAAGGCGCTGTGCGTCAACTGCCGGAGGGGGACACCATCCACCTCTGCACCGCCGACGAGGAGGGGAATCTGGTCTCGCTGACGCAAAGCCTCGCCTATTCGTTCGGGTCGGGCGTCGTGGCCGATGGCACTGGCATCCTCCTCCAGAACCGTGGCTGCTACTTCAGCCTGGACCCGGCCGACGTCAACCGGCTGGAGCCGCGCAAGCGGACGATGCACACCTTGATCCCGGCCCTGGGCGCGCGGGGCGGCCAGCCCTGGGCTGCCTTCGGGACCATGGGTGGCGAGGGCCAACCGCAGATCCTGACCCAGGTGGCAGTCAACCTGATCGACCACGGCTTGGGCCCGGCGGAGGCGGTCGCGGCGCCCCGTGTCCGCGTCGCTCCGGACGGCGTCCGGCTCTGGGTCGAGGCTGACTACCCTGGCGCTGCGCAGCTGCGCCGGGGCGGGGGGGACGTCGAGCTGCTCCCACCCCTGGACAGCCGGCTTGGCCACGCGCAGGCGGTCCTGGTCGACGGCCCGCACGCCTGGCGGGGTGGCGCCGACCCGCGTTCGGACGGCTCGGTAGAGATCGTCTGACGTTTTCAGCGTGCGTGCTGGGCCACGACTATGAACGCGGGTCCAACGAGAAGGATCCAGAGCGTCGGAAAAACGAAAATCGCGGTGATCCCGAGCGAGGCGAAGCGCCGTGCAGACCAGCTCCAGGTGCTGCGGTCGACCCACCAAGCCGCGCCGGCGCCGAGGGCTTCCAGCACCACCCCGAGCGCCAGCAGGGCGAGACCGAGCGAGCTGGCCAGCAGCGGCCGGAAGTGGCTCGGACTGAGAACGCTCAGCGCCACGCCGAGCACGATCGGCAGCGCCAGCACGACTCCGACACCTGTGCGATAGGCCTTCTGCGGGTCAGGTGGCTGGATCGGTCCGGATGCGCGTTTTCGACTCATCTACTGGAAGTTGTCGCAGTTCGTGCCCCGCCTGCCATGAAGGGGGAAATGGTAGGCCTGGGTATACTTACGGACGAAAAAGTTTTGGCAGTCGAGCAAGAAGTCAAGGGAAATCTGATCGCGGAGCACAGGCTTCACGAGTCGGATACGGGTTCGCCAGAAGTCCAGGTGGCTATCTTCAGCACGCGTATCACGCAGCTGACCGAGCACCTGAAGACGAACCCGAAAGACCACCACTCGCGCCGCGGCCTCCTCCTCTTGGTTGGCAAGCGGCGCCGGCTGCTGAACTACCTGAGCCGCAACGACGTCGGGCGCTACCGCTCGATCATCGGGAAGCTCGGGATCCGGAGATAGTTTCGGGAGCAGACCGGCGGGCCTCGTCGCGGGGTCAGGCCTTTAGCAGCTCTCTTCGAGGCGCAACGAGCTTGGAAGGCAGCTTTTAGAGACCTGGCACCGGATGCAGCCAGGCTGAGCCGCGCTCCTGGTTGGAGGTTTGTGGAGTGGCGGTAGTCACAAAGACGAAGGAATTCGATGGCGCGCGCCTGAGCCTGGAGACCGGCAAGCTCGCCGGGCAGGCCAACGGCGCGGTCCTGATCAGGCAGGGGGATACGGTCATTCTGGCCACGGCCGTGATGTCCGACCCACGGGAGGGCATCGACTTCTTCCCGCTGACCTGCGATTACGAGGAGCGGCTCTATGCCGCCGGCAAGATCCCGGGCGGCTTCATCCGCCGCGAAGGCCGGCCGAGTGAGATCGCGATCCTCTCCAGCCGGTTGATCGACCGGCCCGTCCGGCCGCTTTTTCCTGACGGCTTCCGGAATGAGATCCAGGTAGTCGCGACGGTGCTCAGCGTCGACCAGGAGAACGATCCGACCATCCTCGCGATCAACGGCGCCTCGTCGGCGCTGACGATCTCGGACATCCCTTTCCAGGGCCCCATCGGCGCGGTCCGGATGGGCTACATCGACGGCCGGCTGGTCGTCAACCCGCCAATGGCGGACATGGACAAGAGCGACCTCGACCTGATCGTGGCCGGCAGCAAAGACGCCATCCTGATGGTCGAGGCCGGCGCCAAAGGGGTTTCCGAGGAGGTCGTCCTCCAGGCCCTCGACATGGCCCAGGAGCGGATCGTTCTGCTCTGCGCCCTCCAGGAAGACCTGCGCGCCGAAGTGGGCCGGACCAAGTACGAGTTCACGGCTTCGACGTACCCGGAAGACCTGGTCGCGGCGGTCAACGACTACCTCGCTTCCAGGCTTGACCAGTACATCTACAACCCGGACAAGTCCACCCGGGAGGACAGCACCAAAGAGCTCCGCAACGAGACGATCGCGGCGCTCTCGGTGACGTTTCCCGAGCAGGAGGACCTGATCAAGAAGATCTTCGAGAAGAAGGTCAAGGACCGGGTCCGCCAGCGGGTGATCGAGGAAGGGGTGCGCGCCGACGGCCGCGGCCTGAAGGACATTCGGGAGATCGCGGTCGAGGTCGGCGTGCTACCTCGCACGCATGGTTCCGGCCTCTTCACCCGCGGCCAGACGCAGGCGCTGACGATCCTCACGCTGGGCTCGATCTCCGACCAGCAGAAGCTGGACGGTCTGGGCCTCGACGAGTTCAAGCGCTACATGCACCACTACAACTTCCCGCCCTTCTCGGTCGGTGAAGCGCGGCCGCTGCGGTCGCCGGGCCGGCGCGAGATCGGTCACGGGGCGCTGGCCGAGCGCGCCCTGCTCTCAGTCATCCCCAGCGTGGAAGAGTGGCCGTACACGATGCGGCTCGTCTCCGAGATCTTGAGCTCGAACGGATCGACCTCGATGGCCTCGGTCTGCGGGTCCACGCTAGCTCTGATGGACGCCGGCGTGCCTTTGAAGGCGCCGGTCGCAGGCATCGCCATGGGTCTCGTGACCCGCGAGGGGAAGCACGCGGTCATGACCGACATCCAGGGCATCGAGGACGCCCTCGGCGACATGGACTTCAAGGTGGCCGGGACCCGCGAGGGGATCACGGCGCTGCAGATGGACATCAAGATCAAGGGCCTCTCGCACGAGATCATGGAAACGGCGCTGGCGCAGGCGCGGGAGGCGCGCCTCTTCGTGCTCGACAAGATGCTCGAGGTGATCCCCAAGCCACGCGCCGAGATGAGCACCTACGCACCCCGCATCACCACCATCCACATCAACCCCGACAAGATCCGCGACATCATCGGTCCGGGAGGCAAGGTGATCCGCAAGATCGTCGAGGAGACCGGGGTCCAGATCGATGTCGAAGACGACGGTCGGGTCTACATCGCCTCCTCCGACCAGGACGGGGCCAGGCGTGCGATCGAGTGGATCAAGGGACTGACCGACGAGGTCGAGGTGGGGAAGATCTACAGGGGCAAGGTGGTCCGGATCATGCCGTTCGGGGCCTTCGTCGAAGTCCTTCCGAATCAGGATGGACTGGTCCACATCTCGCAGCTGACCGATCACCGCGTGGACAAGGTTGAGGACGTGATCAACGTGGGCGACGAGATCGCGGTCAAAGCTGTCGAGATCGACAAGCAGGGCCGGCTCAACCTGAGCCGCCAGGCAGCGCTGGACGAGCTCCAGGCCCGCGGCGAGCAACCCGACGAGCGGATCGACCAGGAGGCGGTCGCCGCCGCTATCGCGGCTGGGCCGCCGCCGCCCCGCGAGGCAGGCAGCTTCAGCGGTGGGGGCCGGCGCGACGGAGGCGGCGGGCGAGACCGCGAGCGCCGCGACGGCGGCGGCTTCCGAGGAGGCCGGCGCTAGGCCACGTCAGCTGAACTGATCCGGGTAGCCGTCGCCGGCTACCGGGGCAAGGTGGGGGCCGAGATGGCGCGCGCCGCCGAATCGGCCTCCGACCTCGAATACGTGGGCGGCGTGGAGGTGGGCGACGACCTGCACGGGTTCCTGGAGTCGAAGCGCCCTCGCGTGCTGATCGACTTCACGCATCCCTCCGCTGCGCTCGGCAACGCGCTGCATGCCGTGAAGCACGGCGCTTCGCCCGTCGTGGGGACCACTGGCATCCCGGCAGACGGCATCGACGAGCTCGAGCAGGCCTGCCGCGAAGCCGCCCTGGGCGGGATCGTGGCGCCCAACTTCTCAATCGGAGCCGTCCTGATGATGCATCTGGCCGAGCTCGCGGCTCCCTTCTTCCCGGCGGTGGAGGTGATCGAGATGCATCACGCCACCAAGGCCGACGCTCCTTCCGGCACCGCGCTCGCCACGGCGCGGCGGCTGGCCGCGCGTCGCAAGTTCGAACACAGCACGCCGGAGAAGGTCACGCTGGCGAACACGCGGGGCGGGGAAGAGGGGGCGGTTGCGGTCCACTCGGTCCGCTTGCCGGGAGTGGTCGCCGACCAGGAGGTGATCTTCGGGCTGGCCGGGCAGACGCTCACGATCACGCACCGGACGACCTCGCGGGAAGCCTTCGTGCCGGGCGTCCTCCTGGCCGTGCGGCGGGTGGTCGAGGAGCCGCGCTTCTACCGCGGGCTGGACGAGCTGCTGGGGCTGAAACAGGCCTAGCGCCGCCGGCGGCGGCGCCGGCGCGAGGGCTGCGGCTGGGAGGCAGGCGCTCGCGGAGATTGGGAACGGACAGGCGCCGGGGAAGGCTTCTCAGCTTCCCGACGATCGTCGGCGCCAGGGTTCGCCAGGAGTGGCTCGTCGGTGCGAAGCGTGTAGATCGTCCAGCGCCGGAAGAGCACCAGGAAGCCGATGTACCCCGCGGCCGCCAGGAGTATGGCGATCGGGGTGAGCACCGCGATCGTGATGAGGATGTCGACGATGTTCAGCACGCAGGTCGAAATGATCGGCGTTATCGCCCCGGCGCGTCGAGGTGGTGGCGACGCGAGCGAGCCGGGTCTCTAAACTGGGGGCCGTGAACTCCTCCCGCCGGTTCAACGTCGCGGTCGTAGGGGCGACCGGGGTGGTCGGCCAGGAGATGCTGAAGGTGCTGCACCAGCGGCATTTCCCGGGGGCCGAGGTACGCCCTCTCGCCTCCGAGCGGTCGCGCGGCAAGAAGCTCGCCTACAACGGGAGCGAGCTCGAAGTCCGGGTTCTCGACCAGGACGCCTTCGACGGCATCGACATCGCTCTCTTCAGCGCCGGCGCCGGCGTCTCCCGGGAGTTCGCGCCGGTCGCGGCCGAGGCGGGCGCGCTCGTGGTCGACAACAGCAGCGCCTGGCGGCTCGCCGAGAACGTGCCGCTGGTCGTCCCCGAGGTCAATGCCGAGACGATCCGCGACAACGAGGGCATCATCGCCAACCCGAACTGCTGCGCCATCCCGCTGGCGATGGTGGTCGACGCGATCCGCCGGCGCGTCGGCATCAGGCGTGTGGTCGTGGCCACCTATCAGTCCGCCTCCGGCGCCGGCCGACGCCTGGTCGACGAGCTCCACGAACAAACAAGGGCGATCGCCGGCGGGCAGGAGCCTTCAGCGACCGTTTACCCGCACCAGCTCGCGTACAACGTGGTGCCCGGTGGCTGGAAGCCGGCTGCCGACGGATACAACGAAGAAGAGGCCAAGATCGTCGCCGAGACGAGGAAGATCCTGGGGCAGCCGGACCTCAAGATCGCGGTCACCTGCGTCCGGGTGCCGGTTCCGATCTCGCATGGGGAGGCGGTCTTCCTCGAGACGGACAGACCGATCACACCTGAAGAGGCACGCGAGGCCCTCGCCGGCGCGGCCGGCATCGCGGTCCAGGACGACTACGCGAATCAGGTCTACCCGACCCCGGCCGGCGCTGCCGGTCGCGACGAGGTGTTCGTCGGCCGCATCCGACAGGACGCCTCCGTCGAGCACGGGCTCGCGCTCTGGCTCGTGTCGGACAACCTGCGCAAGGGCGCGGCGCTCAACGCGGTCCAGGTCGCCGAGTGCGCGATCGAGATGGGGGTGATCTAGAAGAATGGCTGCTGACATCGGACGCTTGCTGACGGCGATGATCACGCCATTCAAGGCGGACGGCGCGGTCGATTACGAGGCTGCCCAGCGCCTCGCCAAGCTCCTCACCACGAGCGGCTCGGACGGGGTGGTCGTATTCGGAACGACCGGGGAGGCTCCGGCCTTGACCGACGACGAGAAGGTCGAGCTCTGCCGCATCGTCAAGCAGGCGATTCCCGACAAGACCGTCATCGCCGGCGCCGGGTCGAACAGCACGCAGCACTCGGTCCACCTCACGCAAGCGTCGATCAAGGCCGGCGCGGACGGCATCCTGGCGGTCGTTCCCTACTACAACAAGCCGCCCCAGGAAGGCATGTACCGGCACTTCAAGGCGATCGCCGAAGCGGCCGGCGGCAAGCCCGTGATCATGTACAACATCCAGGGCCGGACCGGGGTGAACATGACGGCCGCCACCACCATCAGGTGCGCTGAGATCCCCGGCATCGCCGGAGTCAAGGAAGCCAGCGGGGACATGGACCAGATGGGCCTCGTCTGCGCCGGCAAACCCACCGGGTTCCGGGTCTGGTCGGGTGACGACAGCTTCACCTTGCCGCTGCTCGCGGTAGGCGGTTACGGAGTCATCTGCGTCGTCTCCCATATCGCCGGGCCGGCGATGAAGGCGATGATCGAGGCGTTCTTGAAGGGCGACCACGAGCGGGCGGCCAGCATCCACCAGGGCCTCCTGCCGGTCATCAAAGCGCTCATGACGACCGCCAGCAACCCCATCCCCATCAAGACGGCCATCAACCGACTGGGCTTCCCTGCCGGGCCCTTCCGGCTGCCCCTGGCACCGCTGGCGGACGGAGACGGCGATCGCCTCATGGGAGTCATCAAGGACGCAGGAGAGCTGATCAGCTTCTCGCCGGTCGGTGTCGCTTAGTCAAGCGTCGGAGGCCCTCCAGGTCCTTCACCAGGAGGTTCTCACCTGCCGGAAGTGCGGCCTCCACGCGACCCGCACGAACGCGGTCCCGGGAACCGGGCCCTGTCCGGCCGACGTCATGATCGTGGGCGAGGCGCCCGGGTTCAACGAGGACATGCAAGGCAAGCCTTTCGTGGGCGCCGCGGGCAAGCTGCTCGATACCCTCCTGGCCGGCATCGGGCTCCGCCGGGAGGACGTCTACGTCACCAACGTGCTCAAGTGCCGGCCGCCTCAAAACCGCGACCCGATGCCCAACGAGGCGGAGTCCTGCTCGCCCTACCTGGAGCGTCAGCTGGGACTCATCCAGCCGAAGGTCGTCCTCATCCTCGGCCGCCACGCCCTGGAGCGGCTGCTGCCCGGCCATGGTCCGATCAGCCGCGTGCACGGGCGGATGGTGGAGAAGGGAGGGGTGAAGTACGTGGCGCTCTTCCACCCGGCGGCCGCCCTCCACAACGCGAGCCTCATCAACGACCTCCAGCGCGATTTCGACGGGGTCAGGCGCTACCTCGACGAGGTGCTCAAGCCGCCGCCTCCGCCAGAGCCGGTGCCAGAGCCGGAGGTCGATCCGGAGCAGCTGACGCTGCTGTGATTTGAAGTCGCTCCGCTACGTCCCTCTGGGCGGTCTGGGGGAGGTCGGCCGCAACATCTGGGCCCTGGAATGGGAGTCGCAGCTGCTGGTCGTCGACGCCGGGCTGATGTTCCCCCAGGAGGAGATGCACGGGGTCGACCTCGTGATCCCGGACGTCGCCTACCTGCTCGAAGCAGGCAAGAAAGTGCTCGGGATCGTGCTCACCCACGGTCACGAGGACCACATCGGCGCCCTGCCCTACGTGCTCAAGCGCCTGAATGTCCCGGTCTACGGCACGCGCCTGACGCTGGGCCTGGTCAAGCCCAAGCTCAAAGAGCACCGGATCCTGCGGGAGGCAAACCTGCGCGAGGTCCGGATGGGCGACCGCGTCCAGCTTGGGCCGTTCAGCGTCGAGTTCATCCGCGTCTACCACAGCATCCCGGACGCCGCCGCCCTGGCGATCAAAACCCCCGTCGGGAAGATCGTGTACACGGGCGACTTCAAGCTCGACGACGACCCACCGATGGGTGCGCCCACGGACCTCAAGCGCTTCCGCCAGCTCGGCCAGGAGGGTGTCCTGCTGCTGCTCAGCGACTCCACCAACGCCGAGCGCGCCGGCCACAGCGGCTCCGAACGTGACCTCGTCAGCTCGTTCGAGAGGATCTTCCGAGAAGCGCCCGGACGGATCGTGGCGGCCACCTTCGCCTCCAACATCCAGCGCATCCAGCGCTTCCTGGACCTGGCCGTGGAGTTTGGACGTCGGGTGGCGGTGGCCGGCCGGAGCCTCCAGGAGAATGTGAAAACGGCCCAGGAGCTCGGCCATCTGAAGGTCAAGCCGGGGCTACTTGTGAAGCTCGAGAAGGTGGAGGAGGTGCCGCCCTCCAAGCTGCTCATCCTGACCGCCGGCAGCCAGGGCGAACCGCTTTCAGCCCTGTCCCGGTTTGCGGGCCAGCGCCACCCGTTCGTCAACGTCCGCAAGGGCGACCGTGTGCTCATCTCGGCCACGCCCATCCCGGGCAACGAGCGGCTCGTGCACCAGATCATCAACAACCTCTACAAGCACGGCGCTGAGGTCTACTACTCGCAGGTCGACCAGGTCCACGTCTCCGGCCACGCTTACCAGGCGGAGCTCCGCACGGTGCTGGAGGCGGTTGAGCCGAAGTACTTCATCCCGGTGCACGGCGAGTACCGGCAGCTCATCCATCACGCCCGGATCGCAACGACGCTGGGCATGTCTGAGGACCGAGTGCTGATCGTGGAGGACGGCGAGGTGGTCGAGCTGACCGCCGATTCGATTCAGCGCGACGGCACGGTGCCGGCGGGGAACGTCTTCGTCGACGGGCTCGGCATCGGCGACGTGGAGGACGTGGTGCTGCGCGACCGCGGCCGGCTCGCCCAGGACGGCATGGTGATCGTCACGCTGGCGGTCGACCGCGGCGGCGTGCTGCGGAGCGGGCCGGAGCTGATCTCACGCGGCTTCGCCGAGCCCGGCGTCAGCGGAGAGGTGCTCGAGGAGGCGCGCCAGGCGGTCCTCCGAGACCTCCAGAAGTCGACCGGCGAGCCGGAGACCGCCCTCATCAAGGAGACGGTCCACGACGCGGTCGCGGCGGTGATCCGGCGGCGGACCAAGCGGCACCCGATGGTGATCCCGGTGGT
>Ga0209059_1000010_pt1 | contig 71233 bp, 65 predicted proteins | sample GraSoiAngelo_151_FD_186165 | JGI IMG/M metagenome (GOLD analysis project Ga0209059, IMG submission 186165) | Grasslands soil microbial communities from the Angelo Coastal Reserve, California, USA - 14_1009_12_20cm (SPAdes) (version 2) | ecosystem: Environmental > Terrestrial > Soil > Grasslands ...
TCAAGCGGGGGAGAAAGGGTCAGTCGTTCTCGTCGTCGGGCAGGTCCAGGCGGAGGTCGGCGGCCGTGTCGTCGTCGAACTGGCTGTGCAGCTCTCCGCAGTCGACGCAGCGGTAGTACTCGCCGATGAACGACTTGTGCCAGATGGCGAAGCTGATCAGCCCCGGCTCCTCGATGAAGACCTCCTGTTCCAGGCGGTAGACGACCTGCTCCCACTCGCCCTCGGGGACCCGTTCGTCGAGTACGACCACGCAGTACGGATGAGGCTCGCCCCAGACCATCGTGACCTCACCCAGCCGCTCGTCTTCGTGGTTGACGATCGACCACGTCTCCCCGCTCGTGCTCCGGCTGGAACGGACCAGCCGGAGGTCCTTCCAGAACTTGGTGGCGGCGTCGCGCTGCGCTTTCTCGCGCTCGGCCTGCGCCTCCTGGAAGGCGCTCCACATGCGGAGCAGGTGGTTTCGGAAGCGATGGTAGGTGGAGAGCAGGCGGGGTTCCTTCTGGGTCGAACCGATCAGCTGCTCGAAGGCGTGCTCGAAGGCGGCCTCGACCCGCTCCTGGCGGTCGGCCAGGTCGGTCTGCCACTCCGGGTCCTCGGAGAGCCGCATGCTCTCGTTCAGGACGACCTCGAAGTCGAGCCAGTCCTCACCGAACTCGGGAACCAGAACCTGCTCGACGATGTCGGCCAGCCGGTGCTCCTCGAGCACGACCGGGTTCACCCGCTTGCGGGCCTCGGGCCAGCTCTTCCAGCCCATGACGTTGTGGATCCAGTAGTCGAAGATGGTCACCGCGTACTGGAGGGCGGCCGGCGAGCTCCAGATGCCGGTAGGCCACTGCTTGCGGCCGGTCCGGACCTGGTTGTAGAGGGCGATGACCTCTTCGTCGTCGAGATACTCGGCTTCCATGTGGCGGTCCCTGAATTTTATGGATACCCGCTTCCGCGCTCGAATAGGCAGGCTGGTCCGGCTCTGGGGTTGCCTCCCCTGGGCCTGCCGTATGCTTGGCGTTCCACCCGAGGAGGGCCGGAATTCGAACCTGCGCCCCCGGGTATAAAGAAGGTGATGGCTTCCCCGAACGGCTTCACCCCGGATCAGGTCGCCCGCTATGCGCGACATCTGATCCTGCCCGAGGTGGGCGGCAAAGGTCAGCGCAAGCTGATGGGGACGAGCGTGCTCCTGCTGGGCGCGGGCGGCCTGGGCTCGCCCGCCGGGCTCTACCTGGCTGCGGCTGGGATCGGCAAGATCGGCGTCGTCGACTTCGACGACGTCGACGCCTCCAACCTCCAGCGTCAGATCCTGCACGGTGTCGAAGACATCGGCCGGCCCAAGACCGAGTCGGCGGCCGATCGGCTGCAGTCGATGAACCCGGACGTCGAGGTCGTCGGCATTCGCGAGCACCTGAACTCGACAAACGCCCTCGACGTATTCAAGGACTACGACATCGTCGTCGACGGCACCGACAACTTCCCAACCCGCTACCTCGCCAACGACGCCGCCCATTTCCTGGGCAAGCCCCTGGTGCACGGCGCGATCTTCCGGTTCGAGGGACAGGTGAGCCTCTTCGACTCGGCACACGGCACGCCCTGCTACCGCTGCCTCCATCCGGAACCGCCGCCTCCCGGTGCGTCCCCCAGCTGCGCGGAGGCCGGGGTGTTCGGGGTGCTCCCGGGCATCGTGGGCAGCCTGATGGCGTTCGAAACCATCAAGAAGATCCTCGGCATCGGCGAGTCGCTTGGCGGCCGCCTCCTGCTCTTCGACGGGCTCGACATGCAGTTCCGGGAGCTCAAGCTCCGCAAGAATCCCAAGTGCGTCCTCTGCGGCGAGAATCCCACGGTTACGCAGCTGATCGACTACGAGCAATTCTGTGGCGTGCCCTCCTACGAGCCCTCCGAGCAAGCCTCCGCCTGACAGCCCCGCGTAACCTTCACTGAGCTGTGATCCAGCTCGGAACCTCGAACCCAGCCGCGGTGGAACGGGCGCGCCAGCTCGTGCGCGAGCTCGGATCGGTGCTGGTCGCCTACTCCGGCGGCGTGGATTCGACTCTGCTGCTCAAGCTCGCCCTGGAAGAGCTCGGCGCCGAGCGCGCGGTTGCGGTCCTGGCGAGCTCGCCGGCCTATCCCGAAGCGGAGCAGGCGGCAGCTCGTGAGCTGGCGCGGGAGCTCGGGGCCCGGCTCCAGGAGGTGCAGACCTCTGAAGTCGAGCTGGACGCCTACGTGCGCAACAACCCCGACCGTTGCTTCCATTGCAAGGAGGAGCTGTTCGACACGCTCGAGCCTGTCCAGCGGGATCTTGGCCTCGCTCACCTCGCCTACGGCGCCACGGCCGACGATGCCGGCGACCACCGCCCCGGCCACGGCTCGGCCGTGCGCCGAGGCGTCCGCTTCCCGCTCCTCGAAGCGGGCCTGGGCAAGCCCGACATCCGTCTCGCCGCCCGTGCTCTTGGCCTGCCCAACTGGAACAAGCCGTCCTTCGCCTGCCTCTCATCGCGGATCCCGCACGGCACGCCGGTGACCGTCGAGGCGCTGCGCCGGATCGAACGTGCGGAGGCCGCTGTCAAGGCGCTCGGCTTCTCGCAGGTCCGGGTCCGCCATCACGGCGACGTCGCCCGGATCGAGGTCGAGCCGGGGGAGATCGCGGCACTGGCAGCGCGGCGGGAGGAGGTTGCCGCGGGCATCAAGGCGGCCGGCTACACGTTCGTCGCATTGGATCTCGACGGTTATTCGACAGGCAGTTTGAACAGAGCCTGGCAGCGGCCCCCACCCTGACCCTCCGCCCATCAAGTGGCGAGGGAACCACGAGGCGAGAATAGGAGCCGTGCCCACCCTCGAGTGGACCGGCTCGGCCCTTCGGCTGATCGACCAGACCAAGCTTCCCGATGAGGAGTCTTATGTGGTCTGCGCCACCTCCGCCATGGTGGCCAAAGCTATCCGGTCGATGATCGTGCGCGGGGCGCCGGCCATCGGCGCAGCCGCAGCCTATGGAGCGGTGCTGGCCCTGCGTGAATCCGACCCGAAGCCGGGCCTGGCGGCGATCCGCTCGAGCCGGCCCACCGCCCGCGACCTCGCCTGGGCGCTGGACCGCGTGCTGGCGGCGCCCGACCCTCTCCAAGAGGCCGACCGGATCGCCCGGGAGTCGGTGGACGCCTGCCGGCGGATGGGCCAGCTCGGCGCCGGCCTGCTGCCGAACCAGCCGCGGATCCTGACGATCTGCAACACGGGAGCGCTGGCGACCGTCGACTACGGCACTGCGCTCGGCGTGGTTCGGGCCGCGCAGGAACGCGGCCTGGAGCCCTCCGTCCTCGTCATGGAGACGCGGCCTCGCGCTCAGGGCGCCCGGCTCACGACCTGGGAGCTGCGCGGGTTGGGCATTCCGCACCGCTTGATCGCCGACGGAGCCGCCGGCCGGGCGCTGCAGGAGGGAATGGTGGACGTGGCGCTGGCGGGTGCCGACCGGATCGCCGCCAACGGCGACGTCGCCAACAAGGTCGGGACCTACCCGCTCGCCTTGCTCTGCCGCGAGCACGGAGTGCCCTTCTATGTTGTGGCACCGCTCAGCACCATCGACTTCCACGCGCCTGACGGCGCGGCCATTCCGATCGAAGAGCGAGACGAGCGGGAGGTGACGACGTTCGCGCCCGCGGGAACGCGCGCTTTCAACCCTGCCTTTGACATCACACCGGCGGCGCTCGTCACCTCCGTGATAACCCAGCTCGGGGTCCTGCGTCCGCCGCTGCGCGAAGCGCTCTCTTCGCTCCGGGTTACGACTCGATGATCGGCGTCATCGGCGGTTCCGGCCTGTATAGACTGCTGGACGACGTCCGGCGCGAGCACTTGAAGACGCCCTACGGAGAGCCGAGCGGCGACGTGGCGATCGGCTCGATTGCAGACCAGGAGGTAGCTTTTCTACCTCGACACGGCGTCAAGCACACGCTGCCGCCCGCTCAGATCAACTACCGCGCCAACCTCTGGGCCCTGAAGCAGCTGGGCGTGACGCGCGTGATCGCGCCGAGCGCCGCCGGCTCGCTCCAGGCGCACGTCAAGCCTGGAGACTTCGTGGTTTGCGACCAGTTCGTCGACCGCACCCGCGGTCGGGCCGATACCTACTACACAGGCCCGCGCGTAGCCCACGCGAGTGCGGCCGACCCGTACTGTCCGCAGCTCCGCGAGCTTGCCCTCGAAGCCGGCAACAACGCCGGCGTGACCATGCACGAGACGGGCACGGTCGTCGTCATCGAGGGCCCTCGCTTTTCGACGCGCGCCGAGAGCCGCTGGTTTGCCGCGCAGGGCTGGCAGGTCGTGAACATGACGCAGTACCCCGAGGTGGTCCTGGCCCGCGAGCTGGAGCTCTGCTACGCCAACCTCTCCCTGATCACCGACTATGACGCGGGCCTGCAGGGCGAACCGAACGTCCCCGCGGTGACCGTGGCCGAGGTCGAGCGCGTCTTCGCCGCCAACATCACCAGGGTGCGTCAGCTGATCCTGGACCTGATTCCGCGCATCCCGAACGAGCGATCCTGCCCCTGCGGCACAGCCATGCAGGGCGCCTTCATCGGTGGCTGAGCGCCTGGTCCTGGCGATCGACCAGGGTACGACCGGCACTTCAGTGCTGGCGGTCGGCGAGGATGGCGCGCCCCGGGGCCGGGGCTACAACGAGATCCAGCAGCAGTACCCGCAGCCGGGCTGGGTGGAGCACGACCCCGAAGAGATCTGGCAGAGCGTGCTGAAGTCGGCGGCGTCGGCGCTCGAGCAAGCGGGTGGTTCAGCGCAAGAGGTGCAGGCGATCGGGATCACGAATCAGCGCGAGACCGTCGTCGCCTGGGATCGCAAGAGCCTCCAGCCGCTCCACAACGCCATCGTCTGGCAGGACCGCCGGACGGCGGCCGAATGCGACCGCTTGAAGGCGGCAGGTGCTGAGGACCAGGTTCGGAAGACCACGGGCCTCGTCATCGACCCGTACTTCACGGCGACCAAGCTGCGCTGGCTTCTCGATCATGCCGAACTCCCAGCGGACGCTGCGGCCGGCACCATCGACAGCTGGCTGATCGCCCGCCTGACCGGCGGGCGGGCTCACCTGACCGACGCCTCCAACGCCTCCCGGACGCTTCTCTTCGACATCGACCGCGGTGCCTGGAGCCAGGAGATGTCGCGGCTTTTCGGCGTCCCGACCGACCTGCTGCCCGAGGTCGGGCCGTCCAGCGGCGAGCTGGTCCGGAGCGACCCGGCGGCTTTCGCCGGAATCGCGGCGCCGATCGCGGGCGTTGCCGGAGACCAGCAGGCGGCGCTCTTCGGGCAGGCCTGCCTGCAGCCGGGGATGGCGAAGAACACCTACGGCACCGGCTCCTTCGTACTGCTCCAGACCGGCGAGACCCGAGTTGAGTCGCAGACCGGCATGCTGACCACGGTTGCCTGGCTCCGTGAAGGCCGTCTCAGCTACGCGCTGGAGGGCGCCATCTTCGTCACCGGGGCCGCCCTGCAGTGGCTGCGAGACGGTCTCGGTCTGATCAAGTCCGCGGCCGAGGCCGGCCCGCTGGCGGAGTCCATTCCGGACGCCGGCGGGGTCTTCCTGGTGCCGGCCTTCGCCGGGCTGGGCGCACCCCATTGGGACCCTTACGCGCGAGGCGCCATAGTGGGGTTGACCCGGGGCTCCAGCCGCGCCCAGCTGGTCCGGGCGGCGGTCGAAGCCATGGCCTATCAGACCTGCGACGTGGTGGAGGCCATGGTCGCCGATGCGGGGCGCGCCCTGAGCGAGCTCCGCGTGGACGGCGGCGCCAGCGTCATGGATCTTCTCTGCCAGCTCCAGGCGGACCTCCTCGGCATCCCCGTGCGCCGGCCTCGACACACAGAGACGACCGGGCTGGGCGCGGCCTTTCTGGCCGGCCGCGGGGCCGGGGTGTGGGGGACGGACGAGGAGCTGGCGGCGCTCTGGCGGCTGGACCGGGAGTTCGAGCCCAGGCTTTCGCGCGATGAGGCGCAGAGCCGGCTCAATGAGTGGCGGCGGGCGGTCGACCGAAGTCGCGATTGGTCTCGACCGGAGAACCTCGGGCTACGATTCGAACCGCGGTGAAGTTTCCGAACCTCTACGCGCGGGAGCTCTGGCGGCGAAACTGGATCATGGGACCGGGCCTGCTCGTGGTGGGAGGTGCGCTCGTGATCTTCAACCCCCGCGACAAGGGCCTCCCGATCCTGATCGCCGAGTGCGTGATCGGCGCCCTGCTCGTGCTCGGTTTCTTCGGGCTTTTCCGCCGTCTGAGCTACGTGCGCCCCGGCGAGGACGGGTTACTTTTCAACTGGAGCTTTCCGCTGAAGAACACCACGATCCCCTACGAACAGATCCGGGCCGCCCGGGTGGCGCCCTTGAAGAACGCTTTTCCGCCCGAGCGCAAGAGCTACGTGAACAACATCACCAAGCCGCTGCTGGACAAGCCGGCGGTTTTTCTGAGGCTCGGCGGCGACGAGGCCAACGTGGCCCGTATCAGCAAGCGTCTCGGCAAACGTTACGCATTCGACAGCACCATCGCCGTCCCGGTCGACGATCCCGAGTCCCTTGCCCAGGAGGTATCCCGACGGCTGCCCAACCGGCTGCAACAGCAGAACCTCGGCGGAGCCCGGCGTCGGAAGCGGCGCCGCTAGCGCCTCAGCCCGGCCCCGTCGCGCGCGCGCTCGCCTACCTCCAGCTGCAGCGAGCCGACCTCGTCGCGCTCGCCGCCCTCACGGTCGTGGCTTTCGTGCTGCGTTTCTTCAGTCCGATCTTCCCGGACCTGTACGCGCACCCCCAGGACCACTTCGCGCTCGACAACTGCGTCGTGAACACGCCCGTGAATTCAAAGGCCAGCCTGGGCGCGCTGTGCGGGCTGGGTTATCCGTACCAGCGCGGCTATCCGAGCAACGGCTCCCTCGCGCCGGCCCACGGCGAGATCTTCGACGAGGTCTACTTCGGCGACTTCGCGCACCAGGATCTGATCGGCCAGTACTACTTCGACCCAGAGCCGCCGCTGGGCAAGCTGATCATCGCGTCGGGCGAGTGGCTCTACGGCTGGTGGCGAGCCACCTTCGAGCAGGCGAGTGGCTCCTATGCGGACCTCGGGTTCACGCCGTTCGGCTTCCGGATCATGGGCGTCCTCTTCGGCTCGCTCGTGATTCCACTCCTCTACCTGCTCGCGCTGCGCCTGTGGCCGAATCGCCTCTTCGCCGCCGCCGCGGCCCTGCTCGCGTGCTTTGACGGGATGTTCTTCGTGCAGTCGCGGATCGGCATGATCGACATCTTTCCGATCTTCTTCATCCTGCTCGCCTACTGGGTGTTCCACCTCCACCTGGACAGTCCCACCCGGCGGAGCTCGATCGCCTCGCTGCTCGCCACCGGTGTTGTCCTCGGACTGGCGGTCGCCGCCAAATGGATCGCCCTGGCCGCGCTGGCGACCATGGTCTTCATCCTCGCGGTGCGGGCCGCCAGGCGGGTGGTCGACGTCCGCCTGACGACCGCTGGCGGCTTGTGGGCCTGGGGCCGCTCGGAGGCGGTCGGGCCGGCTCTGCCGGGCGGCGTCAGGGCGGCCACCTACCTGCCGGTGGCCGTCCTCGCCTTCGTCGTGATCCCTTTCTTTATCTACTACGCCAGCTGGTGGCCGAACTTCTTCCAGCACGGCTACTTCAAGGGCTTCAGCGATTTCTGGAGCTACCAGGTCAGCTCCTACGTCTACCACGCGACACTGACCGCCAACCATCCCTATGGCTCGCCCTGGTACTCGTGGCCCTTCCTCTACAGGCCGGTCGCGTACTACTGGGAGGCTCAGGGCCTCGGCGTCGACGCCAACACCGGCCAGCCGCTCGTGGCCGGCCTGATCAACCTCGGCAACCCGTGGATCTGGTGGAGCGCGATCCCCTGCCTGCTCGCGATGCCTTACTTCGCGATCAGGCACCGAAGCTACGCGGCGGCTTTCATCCTGCTGGCCTTCCTCACCCAGTACCTGCCCTGGTCGCAGATCACCCGGGTGCTCTTCCTCTACCACATGTTCGGCAGCCTTCCTTTCATGTTCCTGGCGCTGGCTTTGGTGCTGGCCAAAATCGGCGAGCTGGGCGAGCTCCGCGTCGGCCAGAGGGTGCTGCTCAAAGCGGGCGACTGGCGCGCGGTCGCCTATACACACCTGGCGATCGCGGTCCTCGTCTTCATTTACTTCTATCCGGTCTGGACGGCCATCCCGATCGGGTCCAGCGACTACCTGCTCGGCTGGCGACATCCGTGGTGGTCAGGCTGGCCGTTCGGTCACATGTGGGTGCGCACGTGGGTTTAGAAACCCCGCTGGCGGACGCCCGGGCGGCGGCCGCCAAGGCACCCACGCGCACCGGCTGGATCGTCGCCGGCCTGGTCCTGGCGGGCCTGCTTGCGCTACTGCTGGTCCAGCTGAGCCCAGTTCTGGCGTTCCTGCTGGCCTGCGTGGTGGCCGGCTTCGGCCTCACCTACCTGGCCGGCGTCGACCTGCTCTTCGAGGAACGACTCTTCTTCGGGGCGGTGATCGGCGCGCTCGTAGTGAGCGGGGCCGGCTTCCTGGTCTTCGCGCTCGCAGCCGGCCAGCTCACCGCCGGCACTGTCTGGTCGGGCGCCCTGCTGGCGCTCGCGGCGTCGGCGCCGGGCTGGTTCAAAGGCCGCTCTCTGGTCAACGCCGATCTCAAGGGGGCGCGCGACCGCTGGTGGCGGCATCCTCGAGAGCCGGGTCATCCGTGGCCCCTGGTGGCCGTCCTGGCGATCAGCTGGGCGTACACCTTCCGGCTTCTCTCCCAGGCCTGGAGCTATGGCGGTGGCGGGCTGTTCGCGGGCAACCCGAGCGTTTGGGGCGACTGGGCGGCGCACCTGGCCTACGCCGGTTCCTTCGCCTACGGCCGCAACTTCCCACCTGAGTACCCGATCGACCCGGGCCACGCGCTTGCATACCCGTTCCTGGTCGACTTCTTCGCGGCCAGCCTCGTCCCGCTTGGAGTCGGGCTGCCCGCCACGCTGGTACTGACCAGCGGCTTCCTCGGCCTGGCCTTCCCCGCGGTCGTCTACCTGGCCGCGGTGCGCTTCCTCGGCGGCCGCCTCGCCGCGGCGCTCGGCTTCTTCGTGTTCGTCTTGATGGGCGGGCTCGGCTTCGTGTTCTTCTTCGGCGACGTTGCCGACAAGGGTTGGGGCGTCTTGCTGCACCTGCCCCGTGAGTACACGCATCTCGAGGCCCTGAACTTCGTCTGGCTCAATCCCATTCTCGCCAGCCTGCTGCCCCAGCGATCGACGCTCTTCGGCTTCAGCCTGCTCTTCATCACACTCACCGTCCTTTACGCCGCCAAGGACCGCCCGGCTCCCGACTGGGCGCCGTTCATCGCAGCCGGCGTGCTCGCCGGGCTCACTCCGGCCTTTCACGTGCACGCCTATGGCACGGTGCTCGCGCTGGCGGCCTTCTGGTGGGTCCTCAACCGGCGGATCGAGTGGGTCGGCTTCTTCCTGCCGGCGCTGCTTCTGGCGGCGCCCGCCCTGGCCTTTCTCTGGCCGAGCAGCGGCCCGGGTGTTCGCCTCGACCTCGGCTGGCTTGCGACCAACGGCAGCAACCACGACAACTGGGCTTGGTTCTGGCTGAAGAACACCGGGCTGTTCATCCCGCTCCTGCTGGTGGCGCAATTCCTGCGCGGCCTCCTGCCGACCGACTTCCAGCGCCACTTCGCGCCGATGTGGCTATGGTTCCTGATCCCCAACCTGGTCCTCTTCCACCCCTGGGACTGGGACAACCAGAAGTTCTTCATCTTCTGGGCGCTGCTCGGGGCGTTGCTGATCGGGGCGCTCCTGGCTCGGCTCTTCCAGGGCGGGACGCTTCCGGCGCTCCTTGCGGCCGGCCTGCTCTTTCTCCTGGTCCTGCCGGGGACCCTGGATGCCGCCCGGGATACGGACATGCTGGAGGCGAGTCTCTCCTTCGCCGACCCGAACGGGGTGGAGGCCGCGGCCTGGGCGCGGTCGGAGACCGACCCCAAAGCCATCTTCCTCGCGGCTCCCGATCACAACGAGCCGATCCCCAGCCTGGCGGGTCGCCGGGTCGTGATCGGCTATCCGGGGTGGGTCTGGAGCTACGGCCTGACGGACTGGGGCCAGAAGGAGGCGGATGTCGCCGTCATGCTGCGTGGCGATCCGCGCACGCCCGAGCTGATCAAGCAATACCACGTCGCGTACGTCGTCATCGGCCCGCACGAGCGGACGCCGAGCTGGCTGGCCAACCAGACCTATTGGGAGCAGCACGGCCGGCTCGTGCATTCGAATCTCGAGTACTTGATCTACCGCGTCACCTGACGCGGGAGCGGCGTGCTAGGCGGGCTCCTCGGCGACGCCGAGCCGGCGCGAGATCTTGCGCAGCTCGCGGTCGAAGCGTTCGAGCCGGTGCAGGACCTGGAGCATGACTTCGTCCTGGACCTCCAGGTGCGTCATCACGGACTTGACCTCCTCCTCCGACTTGACGCCCTCTTCGTAAGCCTGCTGCGCCGAGAGTCTGCTGCGGGCGGAGACGCGGTTGAGGGCCATCAGGACGAGTGGCATGCCGAAGGCGGCCTCGAAGCTCAGGATGAGATTCAAGAGCTGGAAGGGGTAGCCGTCCCAGTGGCGGGTGAAACCGAGGGCGTTGAGCAGAATCCAGATCACCAGCAGAACGCCCTGAAAGATGACGAAGGTCCAGCTCCCGACCACGCGGGCGAAGTCGCCTGCGATCCGGTCGCCGGCCTTCAGCCGCCGGTCGTGCTCCTGGTTGACGTCGCGCACGGGCGGGTGCTCGTGACGATGTCTGACCAGGCTGCGCGTGATGTCGTCCAGTTCTCGGGCCACGGCCATCGGCCGAAGCATACCGCCAACCTACAAAAAGTGGCCCCTGTCCAGGCACTTGACCACTAGGCCTGGCATCCGCGGCAGAAGTTGAGGGGCTCCCGGTTGGAGCCCAGCTGGCTGATCCGGTGTCCACAGCGTGGGCAGGTCTTGCCGCCCTTGGCGTGGACCGCCATGAACGAGCGGTTCTGCTTGGACTCGTCGTAGTCAGGGTCGGCCAGGATGGCCTCGACCGCCCGTCCCAGCACGGTGGGGATGGCCGCGAAGAGCGCCTCCTCATCTGCAGCGTTGAGGCTCGACCGGCGGCGCAAAGGCAGCAGCCGCGCTTCGAACAGGATCTCGTCCGAGTAGGCATTGCCGACCCCCGCCAGGAAAGCCTGGTTTCGAAGCAGGTCTTTCAGCTCGTCGCGGTAGCGCCGTAGGCGCTGGCGGAAAGGTTCGAGGCCCATCGCCGGCACGGTGTCCGCCTCGGGGCCGAGCTCCGCCCAGCCGGGCACCTCGGCCGGGTCGGCCACCCAGTAGATCCGGCCCATGTCGCGGAAGTCGGTGTAGCGCAGCTCCTGGCGGCCTTCCAGCCGCAGCGAGAAGACCCACGTCGCGGGCGGGTTGGTTTCGACGGCCGCGAGCTGGAAGCGGCCGCCGAGCATTGGGTTGATGACCAGGCTGCGGCCGGCGTCGAGCGCAAACACGAGATGCTTGCCCCGCCGCGTCAGCGAGCGGATGCGGCGGCCTGGCACTTCGCGAGCGAACTCCTCGACCGGGTATCTGAGGAGGTGAGCCTTCTTCGGATTCACTTCGACGCCGGTCACCATCTGGTCGGTGAGGCCAGGGCTCAACCGGATCCGCAGCGCTTCGAGCTCGGGCAACTCTGGCATTGGTTTCGGTCCAATCATGCCCAACGTTGGTTACGCTGCCGCCGAGATGCCGGGCATCATCACCTCTGTACCCGGTCGAGACCTCGAAGTCGGTGATGCCGCAGCCGCCCAAAGACGGGGCCGGAGCGGAGGAGGCAAAGCGGCTCGACGCCGCCTACCGCGAGGCCCTCTTGTTGGGCACCGCGCAGTACCTGCTCGACACCGTGCTCCGAACGGCCGCGCAGCTGCAGCCGGTCACCGCGATCTAGGTCGGCCAGATCCTCCTGCTTGACCCAGCGACGCTGGCCCGGGGCGGCGTCGGCTACGCCGGCGGCGGCGCGCCCCAGGTCGTCCTGGAGTACTTGCCTGCGGAAGGCGCCCGGCGGCCGCTGATCAACGCCGCGATGTTCATCCCACCCGTCTAGCGCGCCCCGCGCCGACCAGCGCCCGCTTCATGTGCGCCAGGTCTGCGGACGAGCGGTGGAAGGTGGCGCGGCCGTCGATCGGACCTGTCCCGTATGGATCACCGGCATAGCGCGGATAGAGGTGCATATGGAGGTGCGGGATCGAATTGCCGTGGATCTCGTAGTTCATCTTTCGCGGGCTGAAAAGGCTGTTCAGCGCTCGACCAGCGAGCATGCAGTCCTCCCAGAAGGCGAGGCGGTCGGGTGGATCGAGTTCGAAGGGCTCGATGACATGGAGCCGCGCGACCACACAGGCGTAGCCGGGTAGGGGTGCGGCCGGCGGGGCGGTGATCCAGCTTGCCGGCAGGTCCGCCAGAACGTCGAGTGGATGCCCTCTCGCGCAGATCGGGCACGATGCCGTCAAGACTGCAGGTTAGCTGCCCGCAGGATGGCGATTGAGGTCGCGACCAGCCAGAGATAGGGCGGAACCCCGGCCGCGATTGTGACGAGGCCGTCAGCCGAGTAGAAGGCGTTGGGATCGTTGCCGCCATAGGCCGATGGCACGGCCAGCAGAACCAGGATTGACGCAGCCCAGGCCAGCCAGACGTTCCAGGCAGGCAGCAGCCGCGCGACGCGCACCGCAGAACCGGCAGCGCCTACGAAGAACGCCAGCGGCAGCAGCGAGGGAGCTCCGGCGAGAATCCCAGAGGCTTCGAAGAGCGTGCGGACGCTGGCAGGCTGTGCCTGGCTCATTGACTCGGCGACGGCGGTGATGAGGAGGGCGACGCTGGCGAAGCCGAGCAGGAAGGAAGTCAGGCCAAGCGCGAACACGGCGGACCCGAGGAAGTCGTTGCCCGCCTCCGCGCGCACGACCAGAGTCCGGAGTCCGGCTACAAAGACCATCGCACTGGCGAAGCCAAGCAGCAGCAGCAGTGCCGCCGTTTGAAACGCCACGCTGCCGCCCTTCAAGTAGGAGGCGACACGCCCGGCGTCGGCAAAGGAGGGCGGCAGGCCGGCGGTGAAGAACAACCCGACGCCCACAAATGACGCGGCCGTGGCGGCGATGCCTGCCATTCCCGTCCAGCGCCGGACCGACTCGGTTGTCATCTGCCGACCTGCGTCAACGATAGTCGTGCGATTCGGGGAGCGTGCGGTCTTTCCCTTGCAAGCCGAGAACGGATTTGGCGAGCACCGAGTGGACGCCGTCCTCACGCTGCATGACGCCTTCGATGACCAGGATCGAGTTCGAGTTGGCGACCCGGCGGTAGCGCTCGTAGACGTCCGGGTAGAAGGTCACATTGACGTGGCCCTGCTCGTCTTCGAGGGTGAAGAAGCGGAGACGCTTGGCGGTGCCCGGTGCCTGGCGGACGATGACCAAGCCGCCCACGCGCACCGCGCGCCCGGTGGGGACCTGGGCCGCGGCCAGGCTGTTGACAACGCCCAGCGCGTCAAGGCGCTCCCGCCAGTAATGGACCAGGTGACGGCCGGTCGAGAGCTCGCTGATCGCGTACTCGAGACCTGTCGATTCGAGCGGGGTGACAGAGGGCAGATCGGGCTCTTTGCCATTCAACCGGAAGGCCGGCTCGGGATCCAGGCCCCGCCTGCGAGCCCGGCCGCGGCGGCCCTCCTGCCAGCGCCAGAGCAGGGTCCGCCGGGGCGTGCCGAGCGACTCGAAGGCGCCGACCATGATCAGGTTCTGGATTGCCTCAGCGCTGGGGGGGTTGGGCCGGAGCCGCTCGGAGAATTCGTCGAAGCTCCCGAACGCGCCCTGGGCGCGCTCGGTCTTGATCGCCTCCCGGCCGGCGCTGCCCAGCTCCTTCACGTAGTTCAAGCCGAGGCGAATTCGATCCGGGCCCTCCGGCAGGCAGCGGTCGGCGCTCTTGTTGATGTCGACGGGCAGCACCGCGGTGCCGTGGCGCTTGGCATCCTCGACCAGCACGCTCGGGTGGTAGAAGCCCATCGGCTGGTTGTTCAGGAGGCCGCAGTAGTACTCGGCCGGGTGTTCGATCCGGAGCCAGGCGGTTTCGTAGGACGTGCGCGCGAAGGCGGCGGCGTGGGAGCGGCAGAACCCGAAGGCGGCGAACCCTTCGATCGCGTGGAAGAGCTCCTCGGCGATCTCGGTGGAGACGTCGTTCTGCAGGCAGCCTTCGTGGAAGCCGTCGTGGAGGCTGCGCATCTCGACATGAGAGCGGTGGCGGTTCATCGCGCGGCGGAACCCGTCGGCCTGGCCGGCGGTCATGCCCGCTACGGCGATGCAGATCTCCAGGATCTGCTCCTGGTAAAGGATCACGCCGAGTGTGTCGCGGAGGATCGGCTCCAGCAGCGGGTGCAGGTAGGTGACCGGCTCGCGTCCCTGCTTGCGGCGGATGTAGGGATGGACGGCATTGCCCTGGATCGGCCCGGGCCGGATGATCGCCACCTCGACGACCAGGTCGTTGAAGGAGTTGGGCCGCGTGCGCGGCAGCGTCTGCATCTGGGCACGCGACTCGATCTGGAAGACCCCGATGGTGTCGGCCTCCCCGACCATCTCGTAGACGCGCGGGTCGTCCAGCGGAAGCCGGTCGAGGTCGGGCCGGGCGCCGGTCCGCCGCTCGACCAGGTCCAGGCACTCGGCCACGACCGAAAGCGTGCGGAGCCCGAGCATGTCCATCTTGATCAGGCCCAGATCCTCGACGTCGTCCTTGTCGAACTGGACCACGACGCGGCCGGGCATAGTTGCCGGCTCGACGGGCGCGATGTCGACGAGGGGCTCGCCGGTGACGAGCATTCCGCCGACATGGATCGAGAGGTGGCGCGGGAAGTTCAGTGCCTGATTGCAAAGGGTGGTGAACTGCCGCCAGGGGGCGGAGCCGGTGAGGTGCTCGAAGCCGGCCTGCTGGGTGGTCTCCTCGAGCGATTCGGGAAACCAGGAATCGACTGACTTGGCGAGCTTGTCGACGACATCCGGTGGAAACCCGAGCGCCTTGCCGACCTGGCGCGCGGCCATCCGGGGCTGAAAGGTGACGACGTTGCAGACCATGCCCGTCCGCTCCCAGCCGTACTTGTCGTAGACGTACTGGATCACCTGCTCGCGGTGCTCGGTGGAGAAGTCGATGTCGATGTCGGGCGTGGTCTTCATCTCCTCGTGGAGGAACCGCTCGAAAAGCAGGTTGTGCTCGATGGGGTCGACGCGGGTGATGCCGAGGACATAGGCGACTATCGAGTCGGCGGCGCTGCCCCGCCCCTGGCCCGGCACTCCTCTCTCTTTGGCGAAGCGCATCAGGTCCCAGTTGATGAGGAAGAACTCGGCGAGCCCGGTCTTCTCGATCACCTCGAGCTCCTTCTGGAGCCTTTTCGTGACGGGCGGCGTGATCGGGTGGTAGCGGTCGCGAGCGCCTTGCTGACAGAGCTGGTAGAGGTAGCTGTAGGGCGTCTCGCCGTCGGGGACCGCATAACCGGGGAAGCGGACCTGGCTGAAGTCGAGGTCCACCGCGCACGCCTGGGCCAGCTCCCAGCCGGTGGCCAGTGCCTCGGGGTAAGCGCCGAGAACAGCCTGCATCTCGCGGCGGTCCTTCAAGAACCACTCGGAATTGGGCTTGAGCAGCGAGCGCGCCTCCTCCAGCGTCATTCGGTTCTTGATCGCGGTCATCACGTCGTGAAGTGGCCGGCGGGCGGGGAGGTGGTAGTGGACGTTGTTGGTCGCGACCGTTCGCGCCTTGCAGCGCGCCGCCAGCTCGGCCTGGCCGGCGGCCAGCCAGCCGTCCTCGGGCTTCAGGTGGTTCTGGAGCTCGACGAAGACGCCGTCTTTGCCGAGAGCGTCCTGGAGCTGGCGGAGGCGGCGCTCGCCGATCGGCTTGCAGCCGGTCAGCACGAAGAGGCCTTCCCGGTGCTCGGCCAGCTTCTCGAGCGTGGTCCGCGCCTCGCCTTTGGGCTGGTCTTTGTGGGCCAGGCTCAAAAGCCGCGTCAAGTTGGACCAGCCCCGCATGTTCCTGGCCAGCAGCACCAGGTGGCGTCCGTCCACTTCTAGCTCGGTCCCGAGGACGGGCCGAATGCCGACACGCCTGGCGTGGTTCAGGAACTTGACAGTGCCGTAGACGCCGGCGTGGTCGGTAAGGGCGAGGGCGGGCATGCCCAGGGCGGCCGCCTGCTCGACCAGCTCCTCCGGATGCGAGGCGCCGTCCAGGAAGGAGTAGTTGGAGTGGCAGTGAAGCTCGACGAACGGCTCAGTCATCGCGGTTTTGGATCCAAATCGGCGCATGAGCAGGCGCTGCGTTGCGGTTTTGGATCCAAAACCGGCTTAACAGGGTGGGTTGTTGTGCAATCCGGTGGCAAGGAACCTTCTGCGGCGTGGAAGAACGACTCGAGGCAGCGCTCCAGCGCCTTCCGCCAGGCAGCGTGTTCGCTGGCAGGACGGCGGCCTGGCTGCAGGGGTTTGATGGACCGCATCGGGATCCGATCGAGGTCATCGTGCCGGACAGCTGGTCGGCGTCCGCTCGGGTCGGCTTCCGCGTCAGGCGGGCTCGGGTCGCGGGTGACGTCGTAACAGTTCGAGGCTTCCCAGCGACGACCGTGTGTCGCACTCTGGCCGATCTCTGCCGCCGGCGCTCGCTGACGGAGGGAGTCGTCTTCGTCGACATGGCCTTGATAGCCGGCCGGGTCGATCTCGACGCGTTGCGGACTTGGGTCAGGGAGCGCAGCGGATGGAACGGCATAAAAGCCTTCAAGCGTGCCGTCCTGCACGCCGACCCGGGAGCCGAATCGCCGATGGAGACTCGCCTGCGGATGCTGCTCGTGCGGGGCAGGCTGCCGAGGCCACAGACCCAGGTCTCGCTGACGGCGGCAGACGGCACTTTCCTGGGTCGCGTCGATCTCTTCTATCTCGAGCCTCGCCTTGGGATCGAATACGACGGAGAGATCCATCGGACGAGCCTGGTCGATGACAATCGGCGCCAGAACCGCCTGACCAACGCCGGCTTCCGGCTGCTCCGCTTCACGGCCTCTGACTTGCGAGAGCGCCCGGCGGCGGTGGTCGCTGAAGTTCGTGGGGCGCTCCGCCTGCCAGTTTTGGATCCAAAACCGCTTGTGTTGGCGTCGTAGGACGCGGGTTTGGATCCAAAACGGCTCAGTCATAGATCCGTTCCAGGAACCACTGGTCCTGGTGGAGGTCATGGAAGACCTCGCAGAGCAATTCGCTGTTCAAGATCACCTTCCAGTACTCGCGCGCGACCGGCCGCGCCCACCAGTCGGTCTCGGCCAGCCAGCGGGCGGTGGGGCTCAAGGGTCCGAGCAGCGGACCTAGCGTGATCCGGCCGGGAGCGCCCTCGGGGCTCAGCTCGACCTCGACCGGGATGGGCGGATCGCAGAGCCGCGTCATGGTGCCCGGTGTGGAAAAAAGCCCAGATCGCGCGACAACCGCGGGTTCTCGTCAATGACCGGCACCGGCCGGGAGCGCCGCGTGCTGATGGGCGCGTCGGAGGCGCCCAGAGCATGCCAGTGAAACCGCTGGCTCGGGACAGGCGAGGCCGGCAGCGCCGGCTCTGGCTGCAACGCGACCTCGGCGCCGTGACGTTCCTGGAGCCGCTCCAGGGCGGCCGTGACTTCGTCTGCTGAGCCGTCGCCCCGGGCCCAGAGCCGGAGCTGGCGGCGTCCGGCCGCCTCCAGTAAGGGCAGCTCGACCCGCATCGCCTCGACCGGTGCGGCGGGCTGCCACTCGCGCAGCCAGGCGCCCACCAGCCCAAACAGCTCGGCAGTGCTGCTGAGCGGGTGGCGGACGAGCGACTCCCTTTCCTCGGTGTCGAGCCGTACCCGCAGCTGCTTGGCGCCCGCGCCGCGCAGCGCCAGCTCCTGGGCGAGGTCGTTGCAGAGAGCTCTGGCCACGAAGAGCAAAGCCTCCCGCTCCTCGACCGGCGGGTCGAACTGGCGGTGGGCCGACGTCGTGACAGGTGGCGTCCAGGGTGTGAGCCGGTCGGGTTCCTGCCCGCGCGCCCGCTCGACCGTCAGCCGGCCAGGCTTGCCGAGCTGAGACTCGAGCTGGCGGGGACCGATTCGCGCCACGTCGGCGAGCGTGCGCAGCCCGAGCAGGTCGAGCTGCTCGAGCTGCCAGCTCTCGAGGTCGAGCTCGGCGATGGGGAGGGGGGCCAAGAAGGGAGCCGCATCCGCCACACGCAGCAACCTCCCCGGCCGTGCCCTCGCCGCCGCCAGCCGGGCGCAAAAAGGCCCCGGCGCCAGACCCAGACGGGGTTCGGCGCCGGTCGCCTGACGCAGCCGCCGCCGCATCTCGCGAACCGCCTCGGTCGCCTGGACGACGCCGTCAAGGTCGATCCAGGCGCAGCCGTCGACGCGCGCTTCAACCACCGGCGAAAGGTCGTAGAGCGCCGCACAGACCAGCTCGCGAAGGCGCCCGGCCGCGTCCGGGTCGGGGTCGAGGAAGACCGCGTCAGGACAGAGCTGCTGGGCCTGGCGCTGTCTCATCCCAACGCGAACGCCGAAGTTCTCCGCCTCGGGCGAAGCACAGACGACGTGTTCGCGCCAAGCGGCGACCACCACCGGCCGGCCGTAGAGGTCCGGCCGCTGAGCCAGCTCGTAGTGGACTGTCAGACCACAGCAGACTCGCGCTCTTCCTGGTTCCATTGCTTCACCTCAGCCAGCACTTGCTCGGGCTGCAGCGCAGCCCCCAGCGGATAGTTGATCTCGAGCTCGGTGCTCGCCCCTGGCATCCCGACCTTGTTCTTGACGCAGGTCACCCGCGCCTGGACCCCGATCAGCTCGCCGCGCTCGAACCGCCAGCCGGTCCGCTCGCAGCTGAAGCTCAGGCTGGACGCGTGCGCGAGCGCCCGCGGCGACTCTTCGACCACGGCCAGCACCACCGCCTCTGACCGTTCGGCCGCTGCCGCCAGGACCGGCAGCCAGGGCTCAGCCGCCGCCGCGATCCGACCCGGCAGGCTCAGCAGCAAGAAGCCGGCGCCGGCTCGAGCCAGCGCGGTCGCCGCCTCGCCGGTCGCCTCGGCGCCAGGTGGGCGGACGACGGTCAGCGCGGAGAGCTCAGGCTCGAACTCCAGCAGCGCCCAGGGGTCGAAGCTCTGACCGGGGTCGATCGCGATCGCCTGCGCGAAGTCGCGGGTCGCCTGCGCCAGCAGCGCCAGACCCAGGCTCGACTTGCCACAGGTCGCCCGGCCCTGGAGCACCGCGATCCGGCCTTTCGGGAGCCCCTGGATCCCCGTCAGGCGGTCGATCGCCTCGACACCCGTTGGCCAGGACTGGACAGCCGGCAGCGCGTCGACGCGCGCCAGCGCCTGCTCGCCGAAGCGGAGATGGATGACATCGATCGCGCGGGTGAGCTCTTCTTGCATCTCTCCGGCCAGGAAGTTTTCTGACTGAAAACGCCTCCCGGAAAGACGTCTATGGCGGAGCTGGAAGGCTGGCTACAGCTTATCGAACAGATGTTCGTACGTCAAGAAGGATGGTGGGTCCGGCGAATTCGACCTGCTTTTCGGCCGTCCGCGTTGGTGAGCGTGAGAGTCACTCCTATCATGTCAGCGCACATGGCCACCGCCGAAAACCCCCCGCGCACCGGCCGCCGGGCGACGGTGATGGTGGTCATGCCCGCCTACAACGCCGCCCAGACGCTGCGCTCGACCTTTTTCGCCATCCCCAGCGGCGTCGCCGACAAGGTGCTGCTGGTCGACGACGCCAGCAGCGATCGCACTGTCGAGGTGGCGAAGGAGCTGGAGATCCAGGTCATCGAGCACCCGCACAACGTCGGCTACGGAGGCAACCAGAAGACCTGTTACATGGAGGCCCTGCGGCAGGGCGCCGACGTGGTGGTGATGCTCCATCCCGACGGCCAGTACGACCCGAAGGTCCTGGGCGACATGGTCGCCGCCATCCAGAGCGGCAAGGGCGACATCGCGCTCGGCTCGCGCTTCCTCGCCCCGGGCGCCGCGCGCAAGGGCGGGATGCCCTGGTGGAAGTTCCTGGCCAACCGCTTTCTCACGACCTGTGAGAACCTGGTCCTCGGGCTGCACCTCTCCGAGTACCACACGGGTTACCGCGCCTACAGCCGGCGCTTCCTGGAGACGGTGCCCTTCCTGCGCAACTCCAACGACTTCGTCTTCGACACCCAGATCCTCGTCCAGGCCGCCGCGTTCGACTTCGCGATCGCAGAGGTGCCCGTCAACACCAAGTACTTCTCTGAGGCGTCCTCGGTGAACTTCCGGGTCAGCACCGTCTACGGACTGAAGACGCTAGCGGTGCTCGGCGGTTACCTGCTGCACCGGCTGGGACTCAAGTCCCGCCTCTTCAAGCACTAACAACCACCAGCCAGCTAGAAGCTAAGAACGCGCTCCGCCTCCATCGTCAGGCGGACCAGGTCGGGCGGCGTGATGAACTCCTGGCCGCTTCCCAGCTGCGAGACCCCCCGGGCCTCGGCGCATCCCTTTCAAACGTAGAAGGTGATGTTCTGCGCGGCGCATTTCGCCAGCAGGTCGGCCAGCGGCGGGATGCCGACGCCGCGCACGCCGGCGGCGACTTCCGGCTTGACCAGCTCGGTGGCATCGCCCGCCAGCGCGATTCCGCACTCGACACCGGCCGTGGCGGCGCCGTTGGCGGCGATGTGGAACGGGATGCTTGCCCGGGTCGGGTCGGTGGGTCCTGTCGACGCGACGATCAGCAGCTTTGGCACGGCTAGCATGATCTCGCATTGGTCACTGTCAGCGTCAAGCCCGACGCGGCCGGCTGGCTCTGCACCGTCGAGGTGCGCGACGACCGCTCGGCTACCCTCCACCTGGTTCGGGTCAGCGCGGATGAGCTGCGCCGGCTGGGTGGGACTGATCCTGCAGACCTCGTGCGGCGCAGCTTCGAGTTCCTGCTCGCGAAGGAGGCCAAGGAGTCGATCCTGCGCGAGTTCGACATCAGCGCAATCAAGCGCTACTTCCCGGATTACGAGGCCGCGATCCGTTCGTGATCTCGCCGTGCTGGCTCGAGCAGCAGCATGTGGCATCGTTGAACTGAATCGAAGAGGCAGTCCGGGTCGAGGACAGGGTCGCCATGCCGGAGCCGCCGGAGGATCCGCAGGCGCTCGCTTACATCCTCGACCGGGCGCTGCCCAGGCTCACCTTTGGCCTGATTCGGGTGCAGGACGGGACCCAATCGGTCGGGCCGCTCGCGCTGATCCGGCTCGGCGAGCCCCACCGCCGCGGTGACGGCTGGGTGCGCGAGATCCGCGGCGGCCTCCTGGCGGCTCGCCGTGGCGGGACCGTCCGGACGGCCTGGCGGGATGGCGAGGTCGAGATCGTGGTCGACGGCTACCATCCACTCCTTCCTCGCTGGCTGTATCGATTCACGCAGCGGCCCTTCCACCACCTGATGGCGCGACTCTCGCTCCTCCAGGCCAGGGGTCGAGTGCCGCCCCCCGGCATTCCCAGCCCGCCGGATCAGAGGCTCGCCGCGGCCGCCATCGATGTTGGTATCTGCCTTGCCTTCGCGCGCCTCTTGCGGCGTCCGGTCCTGCCCATCGTGGCCGCCTACCACGTCGGCTGCTGGAGCCTGGCGGGGCGCACCGCCGGTGGCTTCCTGACCAGGCAGCGGCTGACCTCCGTCGATGGCTCCCGGGTCAGCTTCGGTCAGGCCACAGTCCGCCTCCTCGCGGTCCCGGTCGCCATCTTCCGGAGACGCGCCCTGCATGACGAGCTGGCAGGTACGGAGGTCGTCAGATCCGAGAGTTGAGCGCCGGTCTAACCATCGCGCGGCCGATCGACGAGGTGTTCGAGTATGTGGCCGATTACCGGCACGTGCCGGAGGTGATGGAAGGCGTCCGGTCCTGGCGTCCCCTCGGCCGGCAAGCCCGCGGGAAGGGCGCCCGCTACCGGGTCGAGCTCGATGCCGCCCACCTGACGCTGAACGCCGTCCTCCGCATCACTGCGTGGGAACCGCCGCGCGCGATCGCCTGGACCGCCGAGTCGGCCCCGGTGAAGAACGAAGGAAAGTGGCACTTCAGCCCGGGGCAGGACGGCACCGACGTCGAGCTCGCCGTCGCCTACGACCCGCCCGGTGGGATCTTCGGCGACTTCGTCGCCCGGGGCGTAGAGCGCCTGCTTGAAGGCCGGATCCGCAACGCTCTGGAGGGCATGAAAAGGGCGATCGAGAGAGCCGCGTGAAGGTCTACCTGGGTCCCGGGGCATCGGGCGGCGTGGATTCCATCAGGCCGTATGTCGAGGGGCTCCGGCGACGGGGCGTCGAGGCGGTGGGGGTGAAGCTGCCCAGCGGGCGGGCCGAGCGGGCGGTGGCCGTCTTCCTCGAGCAATCCGGCAGCGGCCCGGACGTGGTGATCGGCGGTCGCTCTTACGGGGGGCGGGTGGCCAGCCTGGCGGCCACCGAGCACGACTTCGCCGGCCTGCTGGTCTTCGCCTACCCGCTGCACCGGCCCGGCTTTCCGAACCAGCTGAGGACCGAGCACTGGCCGCGCATCCGCTGCCCGGCGCTGATAATCCAGGGCGAGTCCGACCCGTTCGGCTCGCCCGACGAGCTTCGCCGCGAGGTGCGTAAGCTGCGCGACGTGCGAGTGGTCACCCTGCCCGGCACCGGCCACGCCCTCAGAGAGCGGCTCGACGACGCCCTGGCCGCCGCGGCCGACTGGATCACAACCCTGAAGTAGCGGTGCCCACCCAGCGAGCTCGCCTGCAGGCCAACGGCCTCAACTTCTCGGCACTCGTCGCCGGCCCTCGGGACGGCCCGGTCGCTTTGCTCCTGCATGGCTTCCCGGAAGGCAAGGAGTCGTGGGAGCCACAGCTGGAGGCGCTGGCCAAGGCCGGCTGGCGGGCCGTCGCGCCCGACCTCCGCGGCTATGGCGGCACCGACGTCCCGGAGGGCGTCGACGCCTACACGCTGAGGCACCTGGTCCAGGACGTGCAGGGCCTCGTCCACGCGCTGGGCGAGGACCGCGTCGACCTGGTCGGCCACGACTGGGGATCGCTGATCGGCTGGTCGTTCACGAGCAGGCACCCGAGCCTGGTCCGGACCTGGTCGGCGCTCTCCGTGCCGCACCCCACGGTCTTCGCGGCTGCCGCGGGCTACGACGGAACGGGACACGCCGACCCTGAGCAGCAGGAGGCGTCGGCTTATGTCGGTCTCTTCGTCAGGGCGGGCAAGGCCGAGGAGGTTCTGCTGGAAGATGAGGGCCGGCGCCTGCGCGCGATGTTCGCCTTGACCCCCAACCCGACGGCCGTGAGCGGGGAGGAGGCGACGGCGTTCTTCAAGTCGATGAGCCGCCCGGGCCGGCTCACGGCCGCGCTCAACTACTACCGCGCCAACTGGAAGCCCGGCGCCTACGCCGCCTTCCCTCCCTGCCCCAACCCGATCCGGACACCGACGCTCATGGTCTGGGGAACCGACGACACCGCGGTGCGCCGGCGGGCGGTCGAGGCCACCGCCGACGAGGTCCAGGGGTACTACCGGCTCGAGGCATTGCCCGAGACCGGTCACTGGCTGACATACGAACGGCCGGACGTTGTCTCGCGGCTCCTCGTCGAACATGTGAGCCGGGCCGGCAGAATCCCCGCAGAATAGCGGCGTAATGAGCCAGTCCCATCACCGGCCAGGAGCGATGAAGCGCGTGGGCAGCCGCCGGCGCACCGTCAGCGGGCTGGGCATCATCCTGGTGCTGATCGGCCTGCTGGTGCTGGCAGTCAACTTCTCCCTGCTGCCGCGGTTCGTCTACGAGCTCTGGCCACTCATCATCGTGGCCATCGGGGTGTTCGGGCTGGTCCGCCGACCGGGTTGGATCGATGAGATCGACGTTCTGGTACCGGGCGCCGGGGAGGCGGTCAGTCGCCCGCGGCGCCGCGGCAGCCTGGTGCTGATCAGCGCCGGCCTGGTCCTGCTCCTCTTCAGCCTCCACCTCGTGGATGAGCGCGTCATCGGGCCCGCCCTTCTCATCGGGCTGGGGGCGCTCCTGCTCTGGCGGCGCACGCGCTGACAGACACCGACTGGCTGACCCTCTTCGCAAGCATCGGAGCCAGCGTTCGGACCGTCGTGGCGCCGGTCGCCGGCACGGAGGCGGGTCGAGCGGAGCTGGCGACAGGCGCCGGCGGCGACCGGACCGTTGAGGTCGACCGGCTGGCGGAATCGGTGGCGGTCGCGGCGCTGGAGAAGGTCGCGCAAGCAGGAGCCAGGTTCCGGCTCCTGTCCGAAGAGATCGGCGAACGCGACTTCGGCGCCGAATCGCCGACCATCCTGTTGGACCCGATCGACGGGAGCCTCAACGCCAAGCAGGGGCTGCCCCTTTACGCGATCATGCTGAGTCTCGTCGACGAGCCCCGAGTCGGCGGCGTCCGCGCCGGCTATGTGATGAACCTGGCCACCGGCGAAGCCTGGTCGGCGATCCGGGGTGGCGGCGCCTGGCGCGCCGGCCAGCGGCTGGACCCGCTGCCCCGGCGGCCTTCGCGCCGTTTCGAGGTCCTGGCGCTCGAAAGCTCACCCCGCTCGCTGGTCAAGGCCGAAGCGCTCGTCCAGCGATCGGCCAAGGTCCGGATCCTGGGCTCGATGGCTATCTCGATCGCCCAGGCTGCGGCCGGCAGCTTCGACGTCTTCTGCTCGCCGATCGACGCCCGCGTCTTCGACATGACGGCGAGCCTCCTGGTGCTCAAGGAATCCGGCGGGGTCGCCACCGACATGCAAGGGCGCTCGCTCGATCAGCTGGGCGTCGACCTCGAGACACGCAGCACGCTGCTCTGCTCGGCTGACGTGCACGCTCACGAGCAGGCGCTCGAGATCCTGCGCTGATCGCTCGCCGCCCCGCTTCAGCACCCTGATAGCGTTTTCGAGATGCGGTCAGCGCCCCCGGCCCAGGTGGAGCTGAAGCTACCGGGCGCGGAGGTGGAGCAGCTCCGGGCGCGCGTCGTGATTGAAGGAGTGGCTCCAGAGGTCGAGGGCGGCCGTTTTCCCGGGAAGGGATCGCTGGGGGAGAGCGTCCGGGTCGAGGCCGACGTCTTCGCCGACGGCCACGAGGAGCTCCGGGCTTCGCTCCACTGGCGCCGGGCAGGTGAGCTCGATTGGACCGAGGTCGCGATGCGCTCGCTGCCCAACGACCGCTGGCGGGCCGGCTTCAAGCCCGAGCAGCTGGGCTGCTATGAGTTCACCGTCGAGGGTTGGGTCGATCCTTTCGCGACCTGGGCTCGGGACCTCGCCAAACGTGTCGACGCTGGCCAGGACGTGTCCCAGGACCTCCTGATCGGGGCCGACCTGGTGGACGCGGCGGCAGCCAGGGCCGGCGGAGTCGACCAGAAGGACTTGAAGGCAGCCGCTCGCTCGCTGCGGGCGGGTCCGCGGAGCCGGAAGGCGGCCATTGCAAAAGCGCTCGGGCCTGCGCTCGCCACGCTCATGACGCGCCACGGCGAGCGCGTGGGCGGGGCGCGTTACAGCCGGGTGTTGCGGGTGCTCATCGACCCGGCGCGGGCCAGGCACGGCGCCTGGTACGAGATGTTTCCGCGTTCGACTCGGGCGGATGGGAAGCACGGCACGTTCAAGGACTTGGAGGCGCGACTCCCCTACGTCGCGGGGATGGGCTTCGACGTCCTTTACCTGCCGCCCATCCACCCGATCGGCAGGACCTATCGCAAAGGTCGCGACAACAGCCTCGAGGCTGCGCCAGACGACCCCGGGAGCCCGTGGGCGATCGGTTCTGCCGAGGGCGGCCACAAGGCCATCCATCCACAGCTGGGCACGCTGGCCGACTTCCGCCACCTGCTGGCCACCGCTCGGGACCGCTTTGGGATGGACGTGGCCATCGACATCGCCTTCCAGACCTCGCCCGACCATCCCTATGTGAAGGAGCACCCCGAGTGGTTTCGCAAGCGGCCGGATGGGTCGATCCAGTACGCCGAGAATCCGCCCAAGAAGTACCAGGACATCTACCCGTTCGACTTCGGCACCGAGGCTTGGCCCGCGCTCTGGGCCGAGCTCTGCGACGTGGTGGTCTACTGGGCCCGGCAGGGCGTGCGCATCTTTCGCGTCGACAACCCGCACACCAAGCCCTTCGGCTTCTGGGAGTGGCTCATCAGCGAGGTCAAGCGCGAGTTTCCAGACGCGATCTTCCTGGCTGAAGCTTTCACGCGCCCGAAGATCATGTACCGCCTCGCCAAGGTGGGTTTCTCGCAGTCCTATACGTACTTCACGTGGCGGACGGGCAAGCGCGAGCTGATGGAGTACTTCACCGAGCTGACGACCTCGCCGGTACGCGACTTCTTCCGGCCCAACCTCTGGCCCAACACGCCCGACATCCTGACCGAGCAGATGCAGCGTGGCGGCCGGCCCATGTTCATGTCGCGGCTGGTCCTGGCGGCAACGCTCGGCGCCAACTACGGCATTTACGGGCCCGCCTACGAGCTGCTTGTGAACCAGGCCACGCCGGGCCGGGAGGAGTACGGCGCGAACGAGAAATACGAGATCAAGCGCTGGGACCTGGAGCGGCCCGGCACGCTGCGGGATTTCATCGCGCATGTGAACCGGATCCGGATCGAGAACCCTGCGCTCCAGTCGGACCGCGGCCTCCTCTTCCATCCCACCGACAACGAACAGCTCCTCTGCTACTCCAAGAGCACCGAGGATGGCGCCAACCTGGTGCTGGTCGTGGTCAACCTGGACCCGATCTGGACGCAATCCGGCTTCGTCGACCTCCGGCTTGACGAGCTAGAGATGGAGTCGTCCCAGCCTTTCGCGGTCGACGATCTGGTCAGCGGGTCCCGGTACAGCTGGCAAGGCTCGCGCAACTACGTCGAGCTCAACCCGCACGTCATGCCAGCGCACATCTTCAAGGTGGTCCGCTGATGGCCGACCAGGCGACCTGGTACAAGGACGCGATCATCTACGAGCTGCACGTCCGCGCCTTCAAGGACAGCACGGGAGATGGTGTCGGCGACTTCCGCGGCCTGATCGAAAAGCTGGGCTACCTGCAGGAGCTCGGCGTGACGGCCGTCTGGCTCCTGCCCTTCTACCCGTCGCCGCTCAAGGACGACGGCTACGACGTCGCCAGCTACGAGGCTGTCAATCCGTCCTACGGCAGCCTCGCCGACCTTCGTCGCTTCGTGCGGGAGGCGCACGAGCTCGGGATTCGCGTCATCACCGAGCTCGTCGCCAACCACACGTCCGACCAGCACCCGTGGTTCCAGCGCGCCCGCCGGGCCAAGCCGGGCAGCCCCTGGCGTGACTACTACGTATGGAGCGACAGTCCAGAGCGATACAAGGAAGCCCGCATCATCTTCAAGGACGTCGAGGTCTCCAACTGGACCTGGGACCCGGTCGCCAAGGCTTACTACTGGCACCGCTTCTACTCGCACCAGCCGGACCTCAATTACGAGAACCCGCGCGTCATGAAGTCGATCCTCCAGGTGCTCGACTTCTGGCTGGACATGGGCGTGGACGGGCTCCGGCTTGACGCGGTGCCCTACCTCTTCGAGCGTGAAGGCACCAACTGCGAGAACCTGCCCGAGACGCACCAGGCGCTGAAGCAGATGCGCGCGCACGTTGACGCCCGCTACCGCGACCGGATGCTGCTGGCCGAGGCCAACCAGTGGCCCGAGGACGCCGTGACCTATTTCGGCGATGGCGACGAATGTCACATGAGCTTCCACTTCCCGCTCATGCCCCGCCTCTTCATGTCCATCCAGATGGAAGACCGCTTCCCGGTGGTCGACATCCTGGCGCAGACGCCGGCGGCCCCGGAAAACTGCCAGTGGGCGCTCTTCCTGCGCAACCACGACGAGCTGACCCTCGAGATGGTCACCGACGAGGAGCGCGACTACATGTACCGCGTCTACACACAGGACCCGATCGCACGCTTGAACCTCGGCATCCGGCGGCGCCTGGGGCCGCTCCTGCAGAACAACCGGCGCCGCATCGAGCTCATGAACGGGCTCCTCTTCTCGCTGCCCGGCACGCCGGTCCTCTACTACGGCGACGAGATCGGCATGGGCGACAACATCTACCTCGGCGACCGCAACGGCGTGCGCACTCCGATGCAGTGGAGCGCCGACCGCAACGCAGGCTTTTCGAGCGCCAACCGGCAGCGACTTTACCTGCCCGTAATCGTCGACCCCGAGTACCACTACGAGTCGGTCAACGTGGAGGCGCAGTCGGCCAACCCGCATTCGTTCCTCTCCTGGATGAAGCGCCTGATCGCGCTCCGCAAGGTCCACCCGGCTTTCGGTCGGGGTACGCTCGAGTTCCTGCACCCGGAGAACCGGCGTGTGCTCGCGTACGTTCGCAAGTACGAGGAACCAGGGGCCGAGGAAAAGCTGGAGCAGATCCTGGTCGTTGCCAACCTCTCCCGCTTCGTGCAGTACGTGGAGCTCGACCTGGCGCGGTTCAAGGGCCAGGTGCCTGTTGAGATGTTCGGCAGCACCGAGTTTCCCAAAATCGGCGAGCACTCCTATCTGCTCACGCTGGGACCCCACGCCTTCTACTGGTTCCTGCTCGAGCCCGCGCGCGTCCCCGCCGGCAAGGTCGCCCAGCGCTGGGGAGCCGAGGACCTGCCCGAGCTGTTCCTCGACGGGCAGCCCGACGAGCTGTTCCAACCGGGGAGCCGGGCCCGGCTCGAGGAGATCCTGCCGTCGTATGTCGAGACCCGCCGCTGGTTCGGCGGCAAGGCCCGGAAGCTGAAGACCATGGTCATCACGGACGTCGTGCCGGTGGCGGCGCGCGCCAGTCTCCTGACAGTCGAGGCCCGGTATGCCGAGGGCGACGCCGAGACGTACGTCCTGGTGCTGGGGTTTGCCGATGGTGATCGCGCGGGCGAGCTCCTCGCCCACCGGCGTGACGCGGTGCTCTGCCGCCTGGCCGGCGGCGAGGAGCCGGCTCTGCTCTACGACGCCCTGGTCGACCCGGATTTCGCCGAGGGGCTGCTCGAAGCAATCGAGCGGCGGCGCCGCTTCCGGGGCGAAGCCGGCGCCGTGGCGGCGAACCCGGGCCGGGCCCTCAGCCGGCTGCGCGCCGGCGCGCCTGGAGAGCTCGAGGCGCACCTCTCGAGCGCGGAGCAGAGCAACAACTCGGTGGTGTTCGGTGAACGCCTGATCCTGAAGCTGTTCCGGCGCCTCGAACCAGGCGTCAACCCGGACCTCGAGGTGAGCCGCTTCCTGACCGAGCAGTCGGAGTTCCAGCACATCCCGCCGTTCGCGGGCAGCCTCGATTACCGGCGGGCGGGGTCACCATCCGCCACCCTAGGCATTCTTCAGGGCTACGTTCCCAACCTCGGAGACGCCTGGGAGTACACGCTCGGCGAGCTCAAGGAGTACCTCTCGAATCCCCACCGGGGCGTCTCGCTGGAAGTGATCGGGGACTATCTGCAGTCGGCCGCCCTGCTCGGCCGGCGAACCGCCGACCTGCACCTCGCGCTCGCTTCCGACCCGGACAACCCGGACTTCGCGCCGGCCCCCTCGACGATGCTCGACCAGCGCTCGCTCTTTCAGTCGGTGCGCAGCCAGGGCATGCAGGTCTTCGAGCTGCTCCACGCACGGCTCACGCGCCTGTCCGACGGGGCGCGGGCCGACGCCGAGCTGGTCCTCCAGATGCAGGGCGAGCTGATGGCCCGGCTACGCTCGGTCATCCAGCGGCCGATCGCAGCCACCCGGATCCGCACGCACGGCGACTACCACCTGGGCCAGGTGCTCTGGACCGGAGGCGACTTCGTGATCATCGACTTCGAAGGCGAGCCGGCGCGACCGATCGCGGAGCGGCGCTTGAAGCGCTGGCCGCTGCGTGACGTGGCGGGCATGCTGCGCTCCTTCGACTACGCGGCCAACGAGGCTCACCGCATCTACCACGACCGGCAGACCCTCGACCGCGCCGCCCGATTCTGGCGCGACAACGTGAGCCAGGCGTTCCTGCGTGAGTACCTGGCCACCGCCGGTGGCGCCAGCTTCCTCCCGGTGACCAACGATGAGCGGCAGATCCTGCTCGAGACGTACCTGCTCGAGAAGGCGCTCTACGAGATCAGATACGAGCTGAACAGCCGCCCGGATTGGGTCCGGATCCCGCTAAGAGGCATCCTTGACTTGATGGGAGTCGTGGATTAGATGGCGCAGTCGACGCAGGTGAGCCTGCTCACGTCAGATGACCTCTACCTCTTCAACGAAGGCACCAACTACAGGCTGGCCAACAAGTTCGGTTCCCATGTGGTCGAGGTGGGCGGTCGTAAGGGAACCTACTTCGCGGTCTGGGCGCCGAACGCCCAGCACGTCAGCGTCATCGGCGACTTCAACAAGTGGGACGAGCGCGCCAACCCCCTCCAGGTAAAGGGCAACTCCGGCGTCTGGGAAGGCTTCCTCGAAGGGATCAGCCAGGGCGCCATCTACAAGTACCGCGTCATCGGCCGGGGCGGCCGGTTCCAGGTCGACAAGGCCGACCCCTTCGCCTTTCACTGCGAGACTCCGCCCAAGACCGGCTCGATCGTCTGGAAGCTGGACTACGACTGGGCCGACGGCGACTGGATGCGCGAGCGCAGCCGCAACAACAGCGGCGGAGCGCCCTGGTCGATCTACGAGGTTCACGCCGGCTCCTGGGCCAAAAACGGCCACGTGCCCGACTACCGGGAGCTGGCCGAACGGCTGGGCGATTACGTCAAGAAGACCGGCTACACGCATGTCGAGTTCATGCCTGTCATGGAGCACCCGTTCTACGGCTCCTGGGGCTACCAGACCACCGGCTACTTCGCGCCCACCAGCCGCCAGGGCACTCCGCAGGACTTCAAGTACCTGGTCGACCATCTCCACCAGCTGGGCATCGGCGTCGTCCTCGATTGGGTGCCCTCGCACTTTCCCTCTGACGAGCACGGCCTCGTCAACTTCGACGGCACCCACCTTTATGAGCACGCCGACCCGCGGCTGGGTTTCCACCCCGACTGGAAGTCGATGATCTTCAACTACGGGCGCCACGAGGTCCGCAGCTTCCTCTGCTCGAGCGCGATGTTCTGGCTCGACGAGTACCACGCCGACGGCTTGCGCGTCGACGCGGTCGCGTCGATGCTCTACCTCGACTACTCGCGCCAACCGGGCGAGTGGGTCCCGAACGCCTACGGCGGGCGCGAGAACCTGGAGGCGATCGCGTTTTTGCGCCAGCTCAACGAAGAGCTCTACAAAGAGCACCCCGACATCCAGACGATGGCCGAGGAGTCGACGGCCTGGCCGATGGTGTCCCGCCCGACCTACGTGGGCGGGCTCGGCTTCGGCATGAAGTGGGACATGGGCTGGATGCACGACACCCTGGAGTACATGCAGCGAGAGCCGGTCCACCGCAAGTTCCACCACAACAAGCTGACCTTCCGCGGCATGTACGCCTTCACCGAGAACTTCGTGCTGCCGCTCTCGCACGACGAGGTGGTGCACGGCAAGGGCTCGCTGATCGGCAAGATGCCTGGCGACACCTGGCAGAAGTTCGCCAACCTGCGGCTGCTCTTCGCTTACATGTTCGCCAGCCCCGGCAAGAAGCTGATGTTCATGGGCGACGAGTTCGGACAGTGGGGCGAGTGGGGACACGACTGGCCGCTGGACTGGTCATTGCTGAACTGGCCGATGCATGAAGGGCTGCGGCGCTGGGTGGGCGATCTCAACGCCCTCTATCGCGGGGACTCGGCGCTGCACGCGACCGACTTCGATCCAAACGGTTTCGGCTGGATCGATGCCGACGACTCGCAGCAATCAGTGATCAGCTTCCTCCGGCGCGATCCGTCGGCGCCCGAGCGCCCGCTCATCGCCGCCTTCAACTTCACGCCCGTGCCCAGGCACGGCTATCGTCTCGGCGTGCCTCTTGGCGGTTTCTGGACGGAGCTCTTGAACGGCGACGCGCCCGACTACGGCGGGAGCGGCCAGGGCAATCTCGGCGGGGTGCAGGCGCAGGACGCTTCCTGGCACGGCCAGCCGCACCTCATCGACATCACTCTGCCCCCGCTCGCCGGGGTCTTCTTCAAACCCGCGTCGGCGGTTTGACGGCCGCAATCAGGTAGAACTTTCGGTTGGAGCGATGAAGCCACTTCACCTTGCGTTCGTCTGGCACATGCACCAGCCCTACTACAAGGACGACCTCACGTCGACCTATCTGCTGCCCTGGGTGCGGCTGCACTGCGCGAAGGACTACCACAAGATGGCGGCCCTCCTGGACGGCTACCCACGGGTTCGCCAGACGTTCAACCTGGTGCCGGCGCTGCTGGCGCAGATCGACGAGTACGCGCGCGGGGAGGCGCACGACCTCTTCTTGAACCTCTGCCGCCGGCCCGCCGGCGAGCTCACGGCGGAGGAGCGCGGCTTTCTGATCCGCTGGGTGCGCGAGTCGCCTCAGGCGCTCCGGGTGCAGCAGTCGCCTCGGTACCTGGAGCTGGCCTCCAAGGACGCCGCGGCCGACGCCTACACGATCGAGGAGATCCGCGACCTCCAGGTCTGGACCAACCTGGCCTGGTGCGACCCCGCCTGGATGGATTCCGACCCCCGCCTGTCTGAGCTGAAAGCCAAGGACCGCCTCTTCTCGGAGGCTGACAAGGACGCCCTCTTCGCGGCCCAGCTGGAGCGGGTCCAGAGCGTCATCCCGAAGTACCGCGAGCTCGCTGAAAGCGGCCAGGCCGAGCTCATAACGTCGCCCTACTACCATCCGATCCTGCCGCTCATCTGCCATCTGGACTCGGCGCGCACGGCCTCGCCTGGCATCCAGCTACCCGACCGCCGGTTCTCGCACAAGGAGGACGCGGACCAGCAGATCGCCCTCGGCCTGGCCACGTTCGAGCGCCTCCTCGGCCGGCGCCCGACCGGCATGTGGCCTTCTGAGATGGCGGTCAGCGAGAGCGTGGCCGGCCTCACCGCCCAGGCTGGTCTCCAGTGGTTCATCTCCGACGAGGACGTGCTCGCCCGCTCGCTGGAGACCGACCTCGGCCGCGACGCCGCCGGCCGGGTCTTCGCGCCTGAGCTCCTCTACCAGCCGTACCGAATGGAGCGTGAAGGCAAAGAGGTCGCCGTGGTCTTCCGCGACAAGATCCTGTCCAACCTGATCGGGTTCGACTACTACCGGATGTCCGCGCTTGATGCGGCGCGCGACCTCATGCGCCGGCTGCGCGACATCCACGAGCAGCAGCGCGACGAGGACTTCCTGGTCGTCGTGGCGCTCGACGGCGAGAATGCGTGGGAGTTCTACCCACGCGACGGCCACGACTTCCTGAACGCCCTCTATACCGAGCTGGACGCCGCCGAAGACATCGTCTGCACCACCGTCAGCGACTTCCTGGACGCCCACCCAGCCAGGCGTCAGCTACAGCGGCTTCACAGCGGCAGCTGGATCAACGCCAGCTTCGACACCTGGATCGGCGACCCAGAGCAGACCGTTGCCTGGGACCTGCTGGCGGAGACCCGCGACTGGCTGGAGGACTACGCGCACCACCATCCGAACCAGTACGAGCAGCTGGCCGGCGCCTGGCGGGAGATCCTGATCACCGAGGGCAGCGACTGGTTCTGGTGGTTCTCCCGACGCCACGACTCGGGCATGGACGCGATCTGGGACAACCAGTTCCGCCTCCACCTCCGCAACGTGTACAAGATCGTCGACGCCAAACCGCCCAGCCGGCTCTTCCGCGCCATCGTCGACCGCCAGGGAGCCTCCCCCCAACGCTTCCCGTCGGCCCTGATCTCACCAATCGGGGAGGAGGACCCGGCCTGGCAGCGCGCCGGGGTCTACGAGATGACCAGCGGGTTCGGCGCCCTGCACCGGCCCAGCGGGCTCGTCGAGCGGCTCTTCTACGGGAGCGACGAGGAGACCCTCCACGTCCGGGTCGACGTCTCCCGGCCCCACTACGAGCTCTTCGACGCCGGCGTCGCGCTCTGGCTCTACCTCTCTGGCCCGCCCCTGAGCGACCTGGAGGCGAAGGAGCCGACCGCGGCACTGCCCATGCCGGTTGTCTCGTCGGCCGACCTCGGTTTCGAGCCCGGCTACGCGGTGTCGATCCGCTTCGACCCCGAATCGGCCTGGCTCTCGGCGCACCGGCTGGCTCGCGGGCGCCGCGTCGGAACGCCGCTCTTCGAGATGGAGATCGGCCCGGTGCGCAACGGCGCAATCGCCTTCTCGATCCCCTTCAACGTGCTCGGCAAGAGTGGGGGAGAGCCGCTCGAGCTGGCCCTGGGCGTGATCCGGGACGAGCAGGAGGTGGAACGGGTGCCGCCTACGGGTTCGATAGGACTCCAGGTGCCGGGCTCCGGCGACAGGGTGGAGGAGATCGGAGCGCCGCTCAAGGTCTTGCTGGTGTCGGCTGAGGTTCTGCCATTCGCCAAGACCGGCGGGCTCGCCGACGTCGCCGCGTCCCTTCCTAAGGAGGTCCGCCGCCTCGGACACGACGTGCGCATCGTGATGCCTCGGTACCGGGCGGTCGACCCCGGCCTGCTCCACTTGACGACCGTGCTCACTGGCCTGGAGGTGCCGCTCGGAGCCCAGACCGTGACCTGCTCGATCCTGGAGGGCCGGCTCGGCGAGGTGCCGATCTACTTCGTGGACTGCCCGCAGCTTTACGACCGCGACGGCATCTACGGCTTCGGCGACGACGACGCCCGGTTCATCTACCTCTGCCGGGCCGTGCTCACGATGCTGAAGCCGCTCGATTTCATCCCGGACGTGATCCACGTACACGACTGGCACACGGCCTTGATCCCGAACCTCCTCGACGTGCTCTATGCGGACGACCCGGACCTGGCCCGGATCTCGACGGTCCTCACGATTCACAACCTCGCCTTCCAGGGCGTCTTCGGTTTTGGGTCGCTGCACCTGGCCGGCCTCGACCCCTGGGGCCTGATCAAAGTCGGAGAGCCGCACCTGGACGACGTGGTCAACTTCCTGGGCCGCGGCATCCACTTCGCCGACGCTGTGAACACGGTCAGCGAGCGCTACGCGCAAGAGATCCAGACCCCCGAGTTCGGAGAGGGAATGGACGCGCTGCTCAAGCGCAACGCGCACAAGCTGCACGGCATTGTCAACGGGATCGACACCGAGCTCTTCGACCCTGAGCACGACCCGGCGATCCCGCACCACTACACCGCGGCCGATCCGGCGCCGAAGGCGCTCAACAAGGCGGCGCTGCGGTCGGTCTTGGGATTGCGCGACGAGGCGGCTCCGCTCGTCGCGCTGATCTCTCGCCTCTACGACCAGAAGGGGATCGACCTGATCGAGCAGGTGATGCCGGCGCTGATCCATCACGGCATCCAGCTGGCAGTGCTCGGCACCGGCGAGCGCCGGTACGAGGACATGTTCCGCTACCACGCCGCGCAGAATCCGGGCCAGGTCTCGGCCTCGGTCGGTTTCGACCACCACCTGGCCCAGCTCCTCTACGCCGGGTCGGACATGGTGCTGATGGCCTCTCGCTTCGAGCCCTGCGGCCTCGGTCAGCTGATCGGCCTCCGCTACGGCTCCATCCCGGTGGTGCGTGCGACGGGCGGGCTGGTCGACACGGTCCAGGACTTCGATCCAGCCACGGGCCAGGGGACCGGCTTCATGTTCGAGGAGTACGACCCCTGGGCGCTTTTCGGCGCGCTGGTCCGGGCGTCCGAGACGTACCGCCACCGCGACATCTGGGACCGCCTGGTGCGGCGGGCGATGTCCGAGGACGTCTCCTGGGCCCAGTCGGCCCGTCGCTACGTGGAGCTCTATCGGGCGGCCATGGTGAGCCAGCGGGACCGCAAGGGCGTCCTTCCCTCAGCCCACCTGGTCGGCTAACCGACCGTGTTCACGGCCTGTGGTCGGCGGCGTGACGCCGCATAAGTATTCAGTCGGCTTTGGCGGCGGAGAGGCGTAATTCAGGCACTTATTCCGCACGTCTGGGCGCAATCGTCAATGAATGACCACCCAGGCGTCGCATCAGGCCGCAGACGTCGAGATTGGGCGAGAACGTCAGCCTCCCCAGTCGGGCAGGACGCGCAGCTGCTCGACGCGTCGCGCCGCCGGCGCGTACGCCTCGGTGAAGTAGTCGAGCAGCATCCGCCGGGCGCTGTAGGCGGGCGCCAGTCGCTTGATCGAGGCCCGCATCATCGAGATCCAGCGCTGCGGCCGGCCGGCCTCGTCGCGCGCGTAGAAGGTGGGGATCACCTGCCGCTCCAAGGCCCGGAAGAGCGCCTCCGCCTCCGCCTCGTCGTCCGCGGCCTGGCGGTCCAGCGTCGCACCCGAAGGAATCGCCCAGCCGACATCCGGGCTGTAAGCCTCGTCCCACCAGCCGTCGAGCACGCTCACGTTGAGGATGCCGTTGGCCGCCGCTTTCATTCCCGAGGTCCCGCTCGCCTCCAGGAACCGGCGCGGGTTGTTGAGCCAGACGTCGGCGCCCTGAACCAGGTGGCGGGCGATCTCGATGTCGTAGTCCTCGAGGAAGGCTACGCGCGGCTCTTCGCGAGCCAGCTCGACGATCTCGTGGAGGAGCGCTTTGCCCGGCTGGTCGGCCGGGTGGGCCTTGCCCGCATAGAGGATCTGGACCGGCTTCACCGTCGACGCGAGCAAGCGCTTCAGGCGGGGGCGATCGGAGAGCATCAACGTCGCTCGCTTGTAGGGCGCGAACCGGCGGCTGAAGGCGATGGTCAGCGTATCCGGATCGAGATTGGGTGTCGGATTGGCCCGCGCGCAGGCGTAGTCGACAAGACGCTTGCGGAGGGAGCGGTGGACATCCCAGAGCCGCTCGGCCGGGATCGCCTCGACGCCCTCCCAGCGATTGTCGCCGGGCGCCAGGTCCCACCACTCCGGGTCGACGAACTCCATCAGGAGGGAGTCGATCTCGTCCGCTACCCAGGTGGGCAGGTGGACGCCGTTGGTGATCGCGCCGATCGGAACTTGCGGCTCCTTCAGTCCCGGCCAGGCGTCCTTCCAGATCCGGCGCGAGACGGCGCCGTGGAGGCGGCTCACGCCCACGCTGTGGTCAGCCATGCGGAGCGCCAGAAACGTGGTGCAGAAGAGGGAGCGCGGGTCACCCGGCTTCTCCCGGCCCAGGTCCATGAAGCGCTCGAAGCTGAGTCCGGTCTCCTGGAGGTAGGGTCCGAGCAGATCCCAGACCAGGCCGGCCTCGAAGTAGTCGCTGCCGGCCGCGACGGGTGTGTGCGTCGTGAACACGATGCCGGCCCGGGCGAGGAGCCGGGCCTCCTCGAAGGTCAGCTGGCGGGAGCGCCGCAGCTCTCGGATGCGCTCGACCCCAACTAGCGCGCTGTGGCCCTCGTTGAGATGGAAGACAGTCGCCGCGATGCCGAGCGCCCGCAGGGCGCGCATGCCGCCGATCCCAAGTACGATCTCCTGGCGGAGCCGCCGGTCGGGCTCGGGGACATAAAGCCGGTCGGTGATCGGGCGGAGGTGTGGCGGGTTCGACTCCAGGTCGGTGTCGAGAAGGAAAAGCGGTATCCGGCCGACCTGCGCTCGCCAGACCGCGATCCGCACCGTTTCCGCGCCGATCGGCGCTTCGACCTCGAGCGGCCCGTCGCCGGTTTCCACTCTCCGGATCGGGAGCTCGTCCGAGAGGTTCTCCGCGTAGTACTCGGTCTGGTTGCCGCCTGGGTCGATCTTCTGGCGGCCGAAGCCCCAGCGGTAAAGGAGACCGACGCCGACCAGGGGCAGGTTGAGGTCGCTGGACGCCTTCAAGTGGTCGCCGGCCAGAATGCCGAGGCCTCCCGAGTAGATGGGCAGGGACTCGGCGATGCCGAACTCCAGCGAGAAGTAGCCGATGAGCAACGGCGCACCGGCGTCGTAGAAGGGGGGACGGCGCTCGAGGTGACGGAGGACGGCGGCTCGAGCCCGGTCCAGGGCCGGCGCGAAACTTGGCTTCTGCGCCGCTTGCTCGACTCCCTTCGGGCCCAGCCGGCTGAGCATCACGACGGGGTTGTGGCGCGTAGCCTCCCAGAGCTTGGGATCCAGGGTTTGGAAGACCTCCCGGATTTCAGGATCCCAGGTCCAGGTGAGGTTCAAGGCGAGGGCACGCAGTTCGTCGAACAAGGCCGACTTAGGATGTTATCTAGATGAAGGCGGTGGTCATGGCCGGGGGCGAGGGGTCACGCCTCCGCCCCCTGACCAGCGCCCTGCCCAAGCCGCTGGTGCCGGTCGCGGGCCGCCCGATCATGGAGCACATCCTGCTGCTGCTCCGCAAGCACCACCTGCGGGACGTCATCACGACGGTGCAGTACCTCGGGTCCAGCATCAGGAATTACTTCGGCGACGGTTCCGAGTCGGGCGTCTCGCTGACCTACTCGGTAGAGGATTCGCCGCTCGGAACGGCCGGGTCGGTCCGGCTGGCGGAAGCCGAGCTGAAGGACGCCTTCCTGGTCATCAGCGGCGACGCCCTGACCGACATCGACCTCACCGCGGCCGTGCGCTTCCACAAGCGGCGCGCCGCCCTGGCCACCATCGTGTTGAAGCCCGTCGCCAACCCCCTCGAGTACGGGGTGGTGGTGGTCGACGACGACGGCGCGGTGCAGCGCTTCCTGGAGAAGCCTTCCTGGGGCGAGGTCTTCAGCGATCTCGCCAACACCGGCATCTACATCCTCGAGCCGGAGGTCTTCAAGTACTTCAAGGCCGGCCAGGCCGCGGACTGGTCAGGCGATGTCTTTCCGCAGCTCCTGAAGGAGGGCGAGCCGATCTTCGGCTGGGTCGCGGAGGGGTACTGGGAGGACGTCGGCACGCACGCGGCCTACATGAAGGCCAACTTCGACTGCCTGGAGGGAAAGGTGGCCGTCGAGATCCCGGGCGTCCGTGCCGACAACTCGATCTGGGTCGCCGAGGATGCCGACGTTTCACCCGACGCCCGGATCGACGGCCCCGCGTTCGTTGGCTCCTCAACCAAGCTCCGCCCCGGCGCCTGGATCAACGGCCCCGCGGTGATCGGAGACGACTGCATCATCGAAACGGGCGCCAAGATCTCCAACTCGATCCTCTGGAACCACACCTACGTCGGCGAAAACTGCCGTCTGCGGGGCGCGATCGTCTGCCGGGCGGTCCGCATCAAGAACAACTCGCTGCTCGAAGAGGGCTCGATCCTCGGCGACGAGGTGGTGGTCGGGTCGGGGTCCACCGTGAACGCCAACGTACGGGTCTGGCCGAACAAGGACATCGAGGCCGGTGCGACCGTCCGCGAGTCCATAGTTTGGGCCGGCTCCTGGAAGCGCGGCCTCTTTAGCGCTTATGGGCTGACCGGGCTCAGCAACATCGAGTTCACGCCCGAGTTCGCCGCCCGCCTCGGCGCGGCCATCGGTGCGCTGTTCCCACGCGGAATCACCATCGCCATCTCGCGAGATTCTTCGCGAGCGGCTCGGATGATCAAGCGGGCGCTGATCGCGGGCCTGATGTCCTCGGGCGCCAACATCGCCGACCTCTCCTCTCTGGCCATCCCCAACACGCGCCACTTCGCGCGCCATTCGCGCATGCCGGCAACCGTCCACGTCCAGACCTCGCCGCTCGACTCCCGGTCGGTCGACATCCGCATCTTCGACTCGACCGGGCTGGACCTCGACAAGCGCCAGGAGCGCAAGCTCGAGAACCTCTTCTTCAGGGAGGACATCCGCCGCGTCGGCCACTACGAGATGGGGTCGATCAGCTACCCCAGCGGGGTCCAGGAGAGCTACCTCGAAGACGCGCTGGCCAAGCTTGACCTGGAACTGGTCCGGCCCGCCGGGTTCAAGGTCCTCGTCGACTACGACAACGGCTGCGCCGCCCAGCTGCTGCCCAGGATCCTGGACGAGCTCAACTGCACGGTCATCCCGCTCCACGCGTCGGTGGAGGAACAGATGGCGCCTCAGGCGCTGCCCGAGTTCCGCTCTCGGCTCGAGGAGATGGGCAACATCGTGCGGGCGGTCGAGGCCCACCTCGGTGTCTTCATAGACTCGCCAGGCGAGCGCTGCTTCCTGATCGACGAATCGGGTTCGATCCTGGAGCACCCCGACGCCTTCGCCTGCCTGGCCGAGATGGCCGTGCGGCGGCGGGCCGGCATGATCGTCGGCCCGGCTTCGGCGCCGCTGACCTTCAGCATCATCGCCGACCGCCTGGGCGGGCGGTACGTCCCGTCCAAGATCACGCCGGGCGCCGTGCTGCGCTCAGCTCAGCACAAGGAGACGGTCATCGCGTCCGATGGGCTTGGGGGTTACTGCTGGCCCGACTTCCAGGTCGCCTTCGACGCGGTTTTCACGGTCGCCCGAGTCCTCGAGCTGATGGCCGAAACGGGACTCACCCTCGGGCAGCTGCGCTCAGAGATACCCGCCGTCGGCTACGAGACCGCCACCCAGTTCTGCCCCTGGGAAGCCAAGGGCCGCGTCATGCGGATGGTGATGGAGAAACACCTGCGCGACCGCGTCGACCTGACCGACGGCGTGAAGGTCTTCGTCGAGGGCGGTTGGGTTCTCGTCGTTCCCGACCCCGATCATCCTTCCTACCACGTGATCGCCTCCACTGAAGATGTGAAGCAAGCAGCGGCTCTCGTGGAGGAGTACGCCAACCTGGTCCAGGAGACGGTCGCCGCGGCGCACCAAGAGGTCCAGCAGGTCACGGAGCGCGAGTAGCCGCTTGTCGGACCGGGAGGTTGTCGTCGTCGGTGGGGGGCAGGCCGGGCTCGCAACCAGCCACGAGCTGAGCGCGGCTGGAGTCGAGCACGTAATCCTGGAGCGTGACCGGGTCGGACAGACCTGGCGCGGGCGCTGGGACAGCTTCACGCTGGTCACTCCGAACTGGACGCTGGACCTGCCGGGCTTCCCCTACGACGGCGATGATCCGGAGGGCCACGTGCCGCGCGACGACATCGTCCGCTACGTCGAACGCTACGCGGATTCCTTTGCGGCGCCGGTCCGCGAAGGTATCGACGTCTCGAGCCTCGAACCAGGCTCGGGAGGCGGCTTCCTGCTCCGGACCTCGGCCGGCGACCTGCAGGCGAAGACCGTCGTGCTTGCCACCGGTGCCTACCAGCGGGCGCACCGGCCGCCAGTGGCCGGAGCCTTTCCGCACGACCTCCTGGTGATCGACGCGGAGGAGTACACCAACGCCGGAGCGCTGCCGGCCGGGCCGGTGCTGGTCGTGGGCTGCGGGCAGACCGGCTGCCAGCTCGCCGAAGAGCTGCAGCTGGACGGCCGGGAAGTGTTCCTGGCTTGCGGGCGGGCTCCTTGGGGCCCGCGGCGCCTCGAGGGCCGTGACCTCGTCACCTGGCTTTGCGAGACCAGCTTCATGGATCAGCGTTTGAGCGACCTGCCCTCGCCCCAAGCCCGCCTGATCGCGAACGTGCAGACGACCGGGCGGGACGGCGGCCACGATCTCCACTACCGGGTGCTTCAAGCCATGGGCGTCCACCTCCTAGGCCACCTGGTGGGAGTGGACGGTTCCAGGGCCAGCTTTGCCCCCGACCTGGCTCAGTCGGTCGCCTTCGGGGATGCCCGCTGGGCGGACCTCCGCAACCTCCTACGCAAAGAGCTTCCGGCAAAGGGCCTCACCGTCCCGGAGCTGCCCGAGCCGGCCCCGTTCCGGGCGGATCCGCCGCTCGAAGTGAACCTGGAAGGGTTCGGCGCCGTGGTCTTCACGTCAGGCTTTCGCCCCGACTACTCGCGCTGGGTCCACTTCGGCGCTTTCGATGAGCACGGCTTCCCGGTCTGCGACGAGGGTGCGAGCACTGTGGTGCCGGGCCTCTACTTCGTCGGCGTCCACTTCCTGCGCAAGCGCAAGTCGTCGCTGATGTGGGGAGTGGGCGAGGACGCCGCGATCGTCGCCCGCTCGATCGCCCTTAGGTAGACTCGGCTGCGGACCGCGCGGGAGTAGCTCACCTGGCAGAGCGCGACCTTCCCAAGGTTGAGGTAGCGGGTTCGAGTCCCGTCTCCCGCTCCAATCCGGCGTCGCCGGATTGGAGCGTTCGACGGCTCGCTCTGTCTTGATTTGTGGGGGGAGTTCCCCCCTCGCCTTCGGCGATTCCTCCCCGCGCTCCAAACCCGCATCACTTCGCGCGAGGCTCGCCCTTGCGGTGGTCGGAGGGCAGTGCAATACGGAAGCGTTCGCACAGCGCCGAAACGTCGGCCCGGTCCTTGGCGTCGAGTTGGTAGCCAGTGTGGAACTTCACCAACCACTCGGGCGAGATGCAGTCAACGGTGCGGTCGTTGACGATCCCGGTTCCCGTCAAGGCCGCGGCGGGATAGAACTCTCCCCTTTCCGCTGGCCCGTAAATGCCACGGCCATCCTCGGCGACCTCGATGACGTGAAAGTCGACCTCATGGCCGGCCTGGTCTCCAAGCACAAAGTTCCAGGGTTGGGTGTCGTCGCGGGGAACGTCGGTGTATCCGCGGCCCCGCAGGGCGTCGACGACGGCCGCCAGGTCGCGCTTTTCGAGCGCGATGTCGAGGTCCGCATGGTGCCTCGTCTGCGAACCGAGGCAGGCGTCGACCGCCCAGCCGCCGTCAAGCCAGACGTGGATGCCAAGGTCCTGCATCAGGTCCAGGAAGCGGCAGACATCATCCGCGGTCATCCCCGGACTCCTGTTCAGATCGGTCACAGCATGCCACGGGTGTCGACAAACGTGGCATTCAAAGTCTGCGGATAGGCACGATTTCCGACACTCGTGGCCTTTACGGGGGGCGTTGCCTCCAGGCGCGCCGAAGGGCATCCTCACCGTTCTGTGGCCCCAGCTCCACGTATTCCGCCTGAACTAATGGACCGCCCATTCAACCTGGCTGATGCCCGCCGCTTCGGGCTTACGAGGGATCACCTCATGGGAGCCAGCTGGCAGAGGCTGGGAGGCGGCTTCTACGCCCGGCGGGCCATTGCTGACAATCCCCTGGTAGTCCTTGCCGCCATCAGGAGCCGCTTGCCGGTTGCAGCAGCCTTTTCGGGTGCTACCGCGGCCTGGCTGCATGGTTTGGACCTCTCGCCCTGCGATCCAGTGGAAGTGACACTACCGATCGGATGCAAGATCTCGTCGCGCGCCGGAATCAAGGTGCGACGGGCCGGACTTCCGCCTGGCGAGGTCCAGATGCTGCGTGGACTGGCTGCCACGTCCGCGGTCCGTACACTCGCCGACCTGGGGCGCGGGCTACCCCTCCTCGAAGGCGTGACGGTCCTCGATATGGCGCTCCACAAGCACCTGGCTCAGCCGGCCGATCTACAGAGCTGGATCGAGGCGCACCCACGATATCCAGGCATCGCTCGCCTCCGGCAAGTCGCCGGGCTGGCCGAGCCGGCCACGGAGTCGGTCATGGAGACGCGGCTGAGGTTGCTGTTGGTCCTGTCTGGTCTGCCGAGACCGCAGGTTCAGGTGCCGCTCTACGACGCCGGCGGTCGGTTTCTTGGCCGGCCCGACCTTTACTACCCGATGCAGCGGCTCGGACTCGAATACGACGGAGGCACCCACCGCGACAGCCTTGTTGGGGACAACCGGCGTCAGAACCGCCTTCTGGATGCCGGCTATCGCCTGCTCCGCTTCACGGCCGCCGATGTTCTCTCCTCTCCCGATGCGGTCGTGGCGCTGGTCGGCGGGTTGCTCAAGTCCGGCAAACAGGGTTTGCCATGGGTGTCGACAAACGTGGCATTCAACGCCCGCGGATAGCCTCGATCTCCGACAGTCGTGGCTGTCACCGCTAAACGGGTGGTCGGCCTCGGCGCGGGGCCGGTCGTACACTCCAGTCTCTAAATGGAGGTTCGCCGCGGCGCCTGCAGCGCCTACGTCTCCCTCCCAGAGCAGCCCGAAGGGCGCGGGGTGCTGGTCATCCACGAGGCGCTCGGCCTCACCGCCGACATCCGGAGCATCAGTGACCGCTTCGCGAAGGCCGGCTACGTAGCCCTGGCTCCCCGGCTTTTCGGCGGGCTCGGCTGCCTGGTTCGCACGTTCAGCGGCGAGAAGCGCCGCCAGGACCTCGACGGCTGGCGCGCCTACCTCCGCCAGGAACATGCCGTGGAGCGCGCCGGCATCATCGGCTTCTGCATGGGCGGCGGCTTCGCGCTGGCCCACGCCAGCACGCCGGGCAGCGACTTCAAGGCGGTGTCGGTGAACTACGGGGCCGTGCCTGAGAATCTCAAGGGTGTGTGTCCCGTCGTCGGGTCCTATGGCGAGCGCGACCGCCTGCTCCTGGCGCATGCCGAGCGCCTCGAGAAAGAGCTGACGGAGCTCCACATCCCACATGACGTGGAGATCTACGCCGGCGCCGGGCACTCCTTCCTGAATCAGCACAGCGGCTGGTACGTGCACCTGGAACGGCGGCTGGGCGCCGGTTACAACGAGCAGGCCGCGGAGGACGCGTGGGAGCGGATCTTCGCCTTCTTCGGGGAGCATGTCTGAGATGCGGCCCAAGTGGCTGGCCGTCGCCCGCGGCGACGAGCCTGCCGACCTTGTCCTCACCGGGGGCCAGGTCTTCAGCGTCTTCACCAGGGAATGGCTGCCTCTGGACGTGGCCATCGTCGACGACCACGTGGTCGGCCTCGGCAACTCCTACCGGGGGGAGCGCCGGGTCGAGCTGCAGGGGGCCTACCTGGTACCGGGATTCATCGACGCGCACATGCACATCGAGTCCTCGAAGCTGATGGTCGACGAGTTCGCGCGAGCAGTGCTCCCCCACGGTACGACCACTGTTGTGGCCGACCCCCACGAGCTGGCAAACGTGCTCGGGACCGACGGCGTGCACTGGCTGCTGGACACCTGCGCCGGCATCCCCCTCGACGTCTTCGTGATGGCCTCCTCCTGCGTGCCCGCCTCCCAGTTCGAGTCCCCCCGGCGACCGATGACGATCGGCGACATCAAGAGCCTGCTCCGGCGCAGCCGCACGCTGGGCGTGGCCGAGATGATGAATTTCCCGGGTGTGATCGCAGCCATGCCTGAGGAGGTGGACAAGCTCCAGACCGGGCTGACCGAGCACGTCGACGGCCACGCGCCGGGTGTCAGGGGCGCGGCCCTCAACGCGTACATCGCGGCCGGTATCCGCTCCGACCACGAGGCCACCACCTACGAGGAGGCGCTCGAGAAGCGGCGTCTCGGCATGGCAGTCATGCTCAGAGAGGCCTCGATCGCCCGCAACTTGCGTGACCTCCTACCGCTGGTCAAGAAGTACGGCCCTGAGCACTGCATGTTCTGCACCGACGACCGGGAGCCCAACTTCATCGTGGAAGAGGGGCACATCAACCAGATGGTCCGAGTCGCCGTCGAGGACGGGATCCCGCCGGAATCCGCTCTCGTCATGGCCAGCCATAACGCCGCCGAGTACCACGGGCTCCGCCACCTGGGCGCGATCGCGCCCGGCTACCAGGCGGACATCTTGGTCTTAGACGACCTCCGCACCTTTCGGCCGAGCACCGTTTTCAAGGCCGGGAGGGAGATCGGCGACTTCCCGAAGCTGCAGGTCCCGGAGTGGGTCCGGCAGACGGTGCACGTGGCGCCGGTGACAGCGGCAAGCTTCCGGGTCAACGGAGGCGGCGGCCTGATCCGCGTCATTCGCGTCATCCCGCGCCAGCTTCTGACCGGTGTGGAGGAGATGGAGCCGAACGTGAGGGACGGCGAGATCGCCGCCGATCCCTCCCGCGACCTGGTGAAGATCGCGGTCGTCGAGCGCCACCACGCCAGCGGCCGGATCGGGCTGGGCTTCGCCACCAACGTCGGCCTGAAGCGGGGAGCCTTCGCCTCGACTGTCGCTCACGACGCCCACAACATCGTCGTTCTCGGCGTCGACGATACGGACATGGCCCTCTGCGTCAGCCGGCTGGCCGAGATCGGCGGCGGCATCGTGGTGGTGGAAGAGGGGAGCGTGCGGGGCGAGCTGCCGCTGCCTGTCGCCGGCCTGATGAGCGACCGTCCGCTCGATTTCGTGCACGAACGCCTGGCGGCGCTGGAGGGCATGCTGGCCGGAATGGGCGTCACGCTCGGCGCCCCCTTCATGACCATCAGCTTCCTGGCGCTCTCCGTGATCCCCGACCTCAAGATCACCGACCGCGGGCTGGTCGACGTGAAGAGGTTCCAGCTCGTGCGCCTCGAGGTCTGAAGCAGCCTTGCGGGTCTCGGTTCCCAAGAGCCTCGACGCTGCTCTCGGCCTCCTCGCCGAGGATCCGCAGGCGGTCGTCCTCGCCGGAGGCACGGATTTGATGGTCGCGATCAACTTCGGTCGCGCCCGGCCCGAACACATCGTCTCGATTGCACGGCTGGCCGAGCTGAAGGAGCTGGTGGCGGGCGAGCAGGTGCTCTGCGGCGCCGGCGTGACTTACACGCACCTGCTGGAGCGGGTGCGCGACCGTGCCCTCGTGGACGCGGCGCGAACCGTGGGCTCGCCCCAGATCCGCAACGCGGGCACGATAGGCGGCAACCTCGGGACCTGCTCGCCGGCCGGCGATACGCTCCCGATCCTGGCGGCCCTCGACGCGACCATCGTGGTCGTCTCCCGGCGTTCGGGGGAGCGGCGGGTGCCCTTCTCCGACTGGATGCGCGGTCCCAAGCAGCCCGCGCTCGAGCCTGGCGAGCTGGTGCTGCGGGCAGAGTGGGAGGAGGCCGGACCAGCCCAGGCCTTTCTCAAGGCGGGAACGCGCAACGCCATGGTGATCGCGGTGGCGAGCCTCGCGATGGTGGTGGACCGTGCCCGCCGCAGAGTCCGAGTGGCACTCGGCTCCGCGGGCCCGACCATCATCCGGGCGACAGCCGCGGAGGAGATGGCCAGCGGCCTGATCGAAGAGGTTGGTTGGGAACGTCCTCTGACGCTCACGGAGGCGGCCAGGGCGAGGTTCGGCGAGCTGGTCGCCGCCGCCGCCCGCCCGATCGACGACCAGCGCGGCACCGGCGCCTACCGCCGTCACGTCATCGGCGTGATGGCGAGCCGCGCACTCCAGCGCACCGGGGCCGCGGCTTGACGCAGGTCAGGCTTCAGGTCAACGGGGCGGTGCGGGAAGCGGAGGCCTGGCCCGGCGAGTCGCTGCTCTACTTCCTGCGCGAGAGGCTCGGGCTCTTCGGCAGCAAGAACGCCTGCGAGCAGGGCGAGTGCGGCTCCTGCTCGGTCTTCTTCGACGGCGAGCTGGTCTGCTCCTGCCTGGTCCTGGCGGCGGCCGCGGAGGGAGCCCAGATCGTCACCGTGGAAGGGCTGGAGGACGACCCCGTGGCGGCCCGGGTCCGCGAAGCGATGGTGGCGGCGGGGGGAGTCCAATGCGGGTTCTGCACACCGGGCTTCGTGGTCGCAATGACCGGCTTGCTGAGAGGCAACCGCCACCCGAGCGATCTGGAAACGCGCGAGGCGCTTTCGGGCAACCTCTGCCGCTGCACCGGCTACGTCCGCATCTTCGAAGCCGTACGCCGAGCGGGCGACGCGCTCGAATGAGCCTCCTTGTCCGAGCGGCCGCCGTGCTGGGCAGCGACGCGCGCTGGCTCGAGTGCCGCGAAGGCGAAATCGTCGGGATGGGCGCCGGACAGCCGCCGGCGACCGATGAGGTGCTCGATCTTCGCAACTGCGTGGCCGTGCCGGGTCTCGTCAATGCGCACGACCATCTCTATCAGTGGGCGACTCGCGGCTACGCGGCCGACGCGGGTCTCTTCGGCTGGTTGCAAGCCCTCTATCCGCTCTGGGCGGAGATCGACGCTGAGGCTGTCCACACTGCTGCCCTGGTCGCCCTGGAACGCCTGCTGCTGGCCGGCTGCACGCTCACGACCGACCATCACTACGTCTTCCCCCGCGGCCGGCCTGGCATCTTCGAGGCGCTCGTAGCCGCAGCCCGCGAGGTCGGGATTCGCTTCCAGCCCTGTCGCGGGTCGATGAGCCTGGGCGTTTCGCAAGGCGGCCTGCCGCCCGACGACCTGGTCGAGGACGAAGACGCCATCCTGGCCGACACCGAGCGACTCGTCGCCGCCTACCACGACCCCAGCCCAGGTGCCATGTGCCGGGTCTCCGTGGCACCTTGCTCGCCGTTCTCGGTGACCGAGCACCTGATGCGCGAGTCGGCCGACCTGGCAAGGCGGCTTGGAGTGCGACTGCACACTCATCTCGCCGAGACGGTCGACGAGGAGCGGTTCTGCGTCGAGAAGTTCGGGCGACGTCCCCTGGAGCTGCTCGAAGACCTCGGCTGGACCGGGCCGGACGTCTGGGTGGCGCACGGGATCCACTTCTCGAAGCCCGAGATCGCCCGCCTCGGGTCGGCAGGGATGGGAGTGGCCCACTGCCCCTCCAGCAACATGAGGCTCGGCGCGGGAGCCTGCCCGGTCTCCGAGCTCCGCGGCGCCGGAGTCAAAGTCGGGCTGGGCGTGGACGGGGCCGCCAGCAACGAGGACTACAGCCTGCTCCGCGAAGTCCACCAGGCGCTGCTGCTGGCCAGGGTTCGCGCCTCGATTCTCAGCCTTCCGGAGCCCGCGTCAGCTCTCACACCGGCAGACGCCGTCGACATCGCGACCCGCGGCGGCGCCGCCGCCCTCGGGCGCGACGACGTGGGCGAGCTCGCGGTCGGCAAGCGGGCCGACATCGCGCTCTACGGGGTCGACGCCGACATCGACGACTGGGTGGCAGCACTGGTCCTGGCCCCGCCACCCCGAGCCGAGGCGGTCGTGGTCGAGGGCCGGATCGTGGTCCGCGAAGGCCGCCTCAGGACCGCAGGACGGGATGCGACAACTCATGCCTGAAGGCCTGCGAACGCGCGGTGGGGTGGGGGAGTCGATCCCCCGGCCGGACGGTCCCGACAAGGTGAGCGGCCGCTTCAGCTTCGGCTCCGACCTGACCGCCCCCGGCATGCTCTTCGGCAAGACGCTGCGGAGCCCGCATCCCCACGCGCTGATTCGCTCAATCGACGTGGAGAAGGCGACTGGGATGCCTGGCGTGAAGGCTGTCCTGACAGCCGCCGACCTGCCCGGCGAGCGGCTTTACAGCCTCCACAAGCCCCCCGACCAGCCGGTCCTGGCCGCCGCCGGCGACGAGGTCCGGTACGCCGGCGAGCCGGTCGCGATCGTGGCCGCCGAACATCCCGAGCAGGCCCGAGCCGCTCTTGAGGCTATCGCTGTCGAATACGAGGTCCTGGCGCCGCTCCTTGATCCAGTCGACGCCATCCAGCGCGGCTCGGTCCTGCGCGAGCTCACGATCCGGTCTGGGGACCCTGACGCGGTGGCCGACGTCGTCGTCGACGGCTACTACGAGGTCGGGCAGCAGGATCAAGCTCCGCTCGGCCCCGAAGCCGGGCTGGCCATTCCAACCCCCCATGGCGGCATCGACCTCTGGGTGGCGACCCAGGCCTTGCACGTCGACCTGGAGCAGGTCGAGGCCTGCTTGGGGATGCGCCCGGGCGCGGTCCGGCTCCACCTGGGCGGAGTCGGCGGCGCCTTCGGAGCCCGCGAGGACCTCTCGATCCAGGTCCACGCCTGCCTGCTGGCGCTCAAGGCGCGTCGGCCGGTGAAGATGTGGTACGGGCGGGAAGAGTCGTTCACCGGCCACGTCCACCGCCACCCCGCCTGGATGTGGTACTCGACCGGCGCCGACCGCGACGGCCGGCTGGTTTTCGTGAAAGCCACGATCCTGCTCGACGGCGGCGCCTACGCCTCCAGCTCCGGGGCAGTCGTGGCCAACGCCGCCTGCTTCGGGGCTGGGCCCTACAGGGTTCCCAACGCGCTCGTCTGGAGCGGAGCCGCACGCACCAACACGGTGCCCAACGGGGCGATGCGCGGCTTCGGAGCGGTCCAGTCCTGCTTCGCGTACGAGGGGCAGATGGACCTCCTCGCCGCCCGGCTCGGCCTGGACCCGATCGAGCTCCGCCTGAAGAACGCGATCCGGCCCGGTGACCGCTTGATCACGGGCCAGGCCCTCACCGGCGCCGCGCCGATGGCGAAGCTGATCGATCTTTGCAAGGGACTGCCCGAGCCCCCCGCGCCGTCTGACTCGCTGGCGCTGCCCGGCGGCGCCGGCAACGTCGCCTCAGCCGCGGAGGTCGTACGCGGGACCGGCTTCGCCGTCGGGTTCAAGAACATCGCCTACTCGGAGGGAAGCGACGACTACGCGACGGCTCGAGTCCGGCTCCAGCGCGGCCCCGACGGCGCAGCCGTCGTGCAGGTCAAGACCGCGGCTTCCGAGGTGGGGCAGGGCCTGGTCACAGTCTGTCTCCAGGTCGCCCGGACCGAGCTGGGTGTCGAAGCCGTCGAGATCGAGCGCGCTGACACCACAGTCGGAGATGCCGGGTCCAGCTCAGCCAGCCGCCAGACCTGGATGACCGGCGGGGCGGTCCGCGACGCCGCGCGGCTGGTCGCGGCCGAGGTGCTGAAGCGGGCGGGACCGCCCGCCCAGGCGCTGGCCGGAGGTCACGTCCTCGACGAGGAGGGGGCGGCCCTGGCGCCGATCGAGCTTTTCCTGGACGAGCCCATCGAGCGCGAGTTCGAGCATCATCACCGGCCGACCAGCGGGCTCGACCCCGCCGGCCAGGGCGACGCCCACGTTTCCTTCATGTTCGTCGCCCATCGGGCGACCGTCGACGTGGACGCGGAGGCCGGCCTGGCCCGAGTCGCCCAGGTGGCGACGGCCCAGGACGTCGGGCGCGCGATCAACCCTCTTCAGGTGCACGGCCAGATCGAGGGCGGGATCGCGCAGGGTGTCGGCCTGGCGACGATGGAGGAGATCAAGCTCAAGGACGGCCTGATCCGCAACGCCAGCTTCACCGACTACATCATCCCCACGAGCCTCGACATGCCCGAAGTGGCGGCCGTGCTGGTCGAGGAGCCCGAACCCGAAGCGCCCTACGGTGCTAAGGGTGTGGGGGAGCCGCCGCTGATCTCGTCGCCGGCTGCGATCGTGGCAGCCATGAGGGCCGCTACCGGCCGTCGGCTGAACCGGGTGCCGGTCAGTCCTGAGGAGCTGGCCGGTCTGAGCGAGTGCCGGCCGGGATGGCTGGTGCGTCCGGGTCAATCTCCGGCTGAAGCTGTGCGGCCAGCTCGTCCGCTGTGAGTGCCGCCGCTGGCGCCGGCGCCAGCCGCGTCGTGACCTTGCTCCGGTAGACGAGCAGCAGCACGAGCAGGACCAGGGGCAGCGCCCAGGTCACGGCCATGGTCCCGGCCGCGAAGAGGGCGACCGGCCCACCCCAGGGCTGGCCGCGGCCCACCCCTACGATAGCCGCGCCGCCGAGCAGGGCCATCAGGCTGATCGCAACACCCTCGACGACCAGGAGCGGCAGCGAGTCGGAGGCCGAGGTAGCGTCGACGGCCAGGATCCAGGTCTGCTGCATGGCAAAAACGAGGACGCTGAGCGCCATCAGCGCGAGCACCCAGCGCCGGATATTCGTCGTGAGGCCGTCGGCGCCGGTGGCCGCCGGCGACTCGGCGTGCGGTGTCCGCAGTGCCGCGGTTACTCGACGGACCGCGTGGTGCCCCCGCTCCGGCAGGTGCTGGTGCCAGAGGATGTAGACGATCCCGATCGCCAGCGGGCTCAAGATCACCGTCGCGAACCAGAAACCGGCCGAGAAGGTGGCCAGCAGCCTGCCCCATTCCCGGCGCCGGAGCAGTCCGCGGCCGGCGCCAAGATGAGCAAGCCCGAGCACGAAGCATGGCCCAGCCACCTGGATGGTGCCAAGCAGGTCCTGCCCGGCCGCTCCCATGAAATAGAGCAGCAAAGTCGAGAAGGCCACCAGCAGGAGCAGGAAACCGCCGGTGCTGAGCAGGACCGCGAGCGTGATCGCCGAGACGTTCGACATGGAAACGTCGTGGGGTCGATCGAGCGCTGTAGCCGGTATCCGCACGGCGACGCGCACTGTAGCGCGTCAGATGGTCGCGAACAAGGCCCGTCACTGATAGCGCTGTTAACTACGGAGGGCTCGGATTGTTGGCGGTCAGGCCTAGCCTCCCGGCGCAGTGTCGCATTTCGTCTGCTGGATCCTGCACCGTTCCCTCTGGACCATCCTGGTCCCGGGCATCCTGCCCCTGCACTACGACGCCGTGGCCTACTGCCCGAAATGCGACGCGGGGCGGGGCCACCGCCGGCCCCACACCTTCCCGGCGCTCGCCTTCCGCGCCTGAGCCCAAGAGCGGCTCCCGAGCCTTCTCCGCGCCTGTAATTTCATGTCTGCGCTGAATCCACAGGAAGAGCTCCGGCACCTGCGCGAGGGCGTTGACGGGGCCGCGGTCCCGGCGGGCTTCCAGCTCGACCGGCTCGACCTCGGCGCCTCCAACCCTGCCGTCGCCCTGGCCGGCGCCCGGGAGGTGATGGAGGCTGTGCTGGCCCGCTCAGACGGCCCCTGGCCGCCGCTGGCTGAGTGGCAGTGGGTCCTGCCCGACTGGTTCGTCGAGCGCTGCGTCGATGACTCGGCGATCCAGACCTGCACCCTCGACCGCTGGTCCCTGCGGGCCTGGCTTTACTGGCTCGAGCCGTCCAATCGCCGCTGGTGGTGGTGGGACGCGACGGCCCGCGCGAAGGCGGTACGGGTGCAGGTGGTCTACCGCGAGAAGCCCTACCTGCGGGGCGCCCTGGAGTGGCTCTTCAAGGCCGCCGACAGGTAACCGTCGATCAGACCTGGGTGGTGTCCAGGGACTCAGGCCACCGCCCGTCTCACAGAGCCCAGCCGCATCGGGATGGGGATCAGCGTCATCGCCAGGCCGGCGACCACGACCAGCAGCCAGGCGCTGGCGGCCTGACCGGTGGCGTCCCAGATCGCACCGGCCAGGAGCGGTGCGAGGAAGGCAGTCGCGTACTGGATGGTCGTGATGCCAGCGGTGAGGCGATGAACGTCCCCCGCCTCGGCCATGAGCGGCGGCATCGCCAGCACCAGCATGAAAGCGAAGGCGGCCGCGAACCCGACCACACCGGCGGCGACTGCCTGGCTCAAGCCCGAGAGCGCGCCAAAGGCGACGGCTGCGGCGGCGGTGAGCACACCCGTGGCGATGAAGGGCCAGCGGCGGCCGAGGATCGCGCCCGGCACGGCGGCGATGATGAGCGAGGCGGGCAGCTGGAGCAGGTTCAGCAAGGTAAGTGAGAGCGTGATCGATTCGGGCCGGTGGACGGCGCGCAGGTAGTCGGGCAGAAAGGAGTTGAACCCGAAGTACGCGGCGGAGGCGCCGCCCAAGAAGAGTCCGAGCTGCCAGGTCGTTGCCTTCCGCCAGTCCGGCCACCAGCGTGGCGGCGGCACGCCCGCGGCCCGCGCCTGGTGCGGCGTCAAGGCGATGACAAGGGCCGCCGTGGCCAGGACCGGGATCGACCAGAAGGCGAGCGCCGCCTCCCAGCTGCCGCCGAAGAGGCGCACCACGAAGGGGACCGTGAGTGCGGCGGGCAACGTCTCGCCGACCAGGAACCCATTCGAGAAGGCGGCCGTGGCGAGACCCACCCGGTCGGGCGCCCACAGGGCTACCAGCGAAGGCAGGGAGGGTTGGGCGATGGCGACTCCGACGCCCATGACGAGGGTCATCGCGAAGAGCATCGGGAGGCTGGGACCAAGGCCGCGCAGGGCGCCGCCGGCGCCGACCAGGACCAGCGCCAGCGCCAGCGCCCGGCGGGCGCCGAGCCGGGAGATCAGAAGAGATCCGAACACCGTCGTAGTGGCGAGGAGCAGGATCGGCAGCCCGAAGAGTGCGCCGACCGCCTTCTCGTTCAGGGGCAAGGAACGATGGATGGCCGGAATCAGTGGCGGAATCGCAAGTAGCGTGAGGCGCAGGCTGTTCCCCGCCAGCCAGAGCAGGAGGAGCCGGCCGGCGGGGCCGCTCAGGCCCGTGCGGCTCCGATGGCCTTTAGGGCGTCAGGGTTCTCCAGCGCCGTCAGGTCGCCCGGCTCGAGGCCCAGGTAAACCGCCTTCACGACCCGGCGCAGGATCTTGGCATTGCGCGTCTTGGGCAGATCGGGCACGAAATAGATTTCCTTCGGCCGGAGCGGCTTGCCCATCTCGCTGGCGACCCGCTCCTTCAACCGCTCCTTTAAGGCGGCGTCCGCTGCCTGGCCGGTCCGCAGGACGACGAAGCAGACGAGTGCCTCGCCCTTGAGCTCGTCGGGGACGCCGACCGCCGCAGCCTCCTGGACGGCTGAATCGCCGACCAGCACCGACTCGACCTCGGCCGGGCCGAGCCGCTTGCCCGCCACCTTGATGGTGTCGTCGGAGCGCCCCAAGACGTACCAGAGGCCGTCGCGCGGGTCGATGTAAGCCCAGTCGCCGTGCACCCAGACGCCGGGAATTCGGCTCCAATAGGTCTGCTCGTAGCGCTCGCGATCGCGCCAGAACCCGACCGTCATGCCCGGCCAGGGCTTGCGCACGACCAGCTCACCGACCTCGCCCTGGACCGACTGGCCGTGCTCATCGACGACGTCGGCGGCCATCCCGGGAACGGGGCCGCTGAACGAGCAGGGCCGTTGCGGAGTCAGCACATTGCCGATCAGGATCCCCCCGGCGATCTCGGTTCCGCCGGTGTAGTTGATGACGGGCAACCGGTCGCCGCCGACGTTGCGGGCATACCACAGCCAGGGTTCGGGGTTCCAGGGCTCGCCGGTGCCGCCCAGCACGCGCAGGCTCGAGAGGTCGTGCTTGCGCGGCCACTCCTCGCCCGCGACCATCAGCCCCCGCACCAGCGTCGGAGCGGCGCCGAAGATGGAGACCTGGTGGTCGGCGACCATCCGCCAGAGTCGATCGGGTCCGGGCGTATCTGGGGTGCCCTCATAAAGCACGCAGGTCGCACCTTGCGAGAGAGCGCCGAAGATCAGCCAGGGACCCATCATCCAGCCGATGTCGGTGATCCAGAAGATGACGTCGTCACGGCCCAGGTCGAATCCCCAAGCCATGTCCTGGGCCGCCTTTAGCGGGAAGCCGCCGTGGACGTGTACCGCGCCTTTGGGCCGGCCGGTCGTGCCAGACGTGTAGATGACCATCACCGGGTGCTCGGGGTCGAGCCGGTGAGTGGGCAGATGGTCGGGCTCACCGTCCAACAGCGCCTCCCAAACGTGGTCCCGGCCGCGGGTCCAGGGGACCTCGCGGACGATTCGCCGCAGCACCACGACCTGCTCGACGCAGGGGGCCTGCTTCAGTGCCTCATCTGCGACCTCTTTCATCTTCACGACCTGGCCGCGGCGGTAGAAGCCGTCCGCGCAGATCAGGACCTTGACCTCGGCGTCGTTGAGGCGGCTGGCGACAGCGCCGGCGCCGAAACCGCTGAAGAGCGGGATGATCACCGCGCCGATCTTGGCGATGGCCAGCAGGCTGACGGCGACCTCGGGGGTCATGGGCAGGAAAACTCCGACCCGGTCGCCGCGCTCGATGCCCAGCTTCTCCAGGGCCGCGCCTAAGCGGCAGACCTGCAGGTCCAGCTCGGCAAAGGTCAGGCGGCGGACCTCGCCCGGCTCGCCCTCCCAGATGAGCGCCGTCTTCTCCGGCTGGGCTCGGGGGCCACGCACCCACTGGTCGAGGCAGGTGTCGACGATGTTGAGCTTGCCGCCGCCGAACCAGTGGGCCCACATAACGCCTTCCGAGAGGTCCAGGACCCGGTCGTAGGCGCGGTACCAGCGGATGCCGAGGTCGTGGACGACTGCATCCCAGAACCACTCCGGGTCGGCGATCGAGCGCTCCTGGAGCTGGGCCAGGCCGGCGATGCCGTGCCGCTTCATGAAGCGCGTCAGGCGGCTCCGCTCGATGATCTCGGGCGTCGGCTCCCAGGTGACGTCCCCGATCACGACCGGCTGCATCTGGTCTCGATTCTACGGGCCGCTAGCGGTGAGCCGTTCCGCCTCCTGGTGCAGCTCCCAGTAGTTCTGCCAGGCCGTCCGCGCCCGGCCCAGCGCCTGCTGCACGCCGAGGTGCTCGCGCGCCGCCCGGGCGGCATGGTGCTGGGCGTAGACCCAGCGGTCCAGGGCCCGCTCGACCGTCGCGGCAACCTGGCCAAGCCACTCGTCCCGCGACTGCGCGGCCTGGCCGGGCAGCGCCAGCAGCTTCCAGGTGCCCCCGCCCGCCAGCGCTTTCACGGTCGCCTGGCCCGGGCCTCGGCCCGGGTGGACGCGCGGCGTGACGTTGTTCGGATTGGCCGCCATCAGCCGGTGCTGGATGGCAAGCACGAGCTGGTGCGCCGCCCGTAGGTTGGCCGGTGCGGCGGCCGCCTCGCCGCGGCCGGCGCTGACCTGTAGGTCGCGGATGGCGCTGCGCACCTGCGCCGGGACCGAGAGGTAGTCGCGCAGCCGGAGCTCTTCGACCTGGTCGAGGAGTTGATCGGAGGCTTGCAGCAGAGCGCGTCGCCGGCGTTCGACAGGGCCGGTGGAGGGCTTCGGGCGCATTGCCCGCGACGCTACCGGCGGCGGGTCGCGGCGTAAAGTATTTCTTTACAAGCTGGCGTGCAAGGAGCGGGTAGCCGGTGTCTTTCGTTAGGCGAGGCCGAGAAGCCGCTTGCCATTGCCCAGCAGCAGCTTCTGCAGGGCCGGCTCTGGAATGTCGAGTTCGCCCAGCTCGTCCAGACAGCGAGACGGAGAGATGAACGGATAGTCGCTGCCGAAGAGGAACTTGTCCTGCATCCGACCTTTCAGCTCTCGGAGCACCTCGGGCGGAATGTACTTGGGAGCCCAGCCCGAGATGTCGACGTAGACGTTCGCCTTGTGCTGGGCGACCGCCAGCATCTCGACATGCCAGGGCCAGCCGAAGTGGGCCGCGACGATGGTCAGCTTCGGAAAGGCGGCCGCCAGCGTATCCAGCCGGATCGGGCGGCCGTGGTCGAGCTTGATCCCCTGGCCACCCGGGGTGCCGGCGCCGATCCCACTCGTGCCGGTGTGGAAGAGGCAGGGCAGGCCGAGCGATTCGGCGCGCGCGAAAACTGGCCACCAGCGCTCGTCGTCCGGCGCAAAGTCCTGGATAGAGGGGTGGAACTTGACGCCCTTGAGGCCGAGGCCCTTGAAGCTGTCCAGCTCCTCGACCGCCCGGGCGCCCTTGCGCGGGTCGACGCTGCCGAAGCCGAGGAAGGCGTCCGGATGTTCTTTGACCGCCTGCGCCACGAACTCGTTGGTGAGGCGAGGCCGGCCGGTCGCGGTCTCGGCGTCCCAGGCGAGCAGGACGCCGACGAGATCCAGGTCGACGTATTCGCGCGCAAGGCCCTCGACCGTGTTGCGCGCGACCGTCGAGCGAAAGAACTTCTCGGCGGCCTCGACGTAGCCCTCCAGCGTCCGGTCCAGCCACTCGGGTGTGGGCAGGTGGACGTGGAAGTCGATCGCGCGCAAGTTGCCCCGATGATAGAGCCGTGAGTTCAACCCTCGCCGCGACGCTGCTGGTGCTGGCCGGCGGCGAGAGCCGGCGGATGGGGAGGCCCAAGGCGCTGCTGCCGGTCGCCGGGCGCACCCTCATCGACTACCTGCTGGACCGCCTGGCGCTGGCGTTTGCCGAGGTGCTGATCTCGTCGAATAACGCGAGTTCGCTGCCGCCGGCGCTCGGCTACAGGATCATCGGAGACGAGCATCCCGGCGCCGGTCCTCTCGCCGGGATCGAGGCCGGCTTGAGCGCGGCCTCCTATGACGCAGTGTTTGCGGTGGGCTGCGACATGCCACGGGTAACGCCCGAGCTGGCGCGGCTGCTGGTCGACTCCGCTACCGGTCATGACGCGGCCGTGCCGCGGCTGGAAGGCTCGCCGGAGCCTGCCTGCGCGAGCTACCGCCGGTCGGCCCGCACGGCCATCAGCGCGGCGCTCGCCGCCGGGCGGTTCAAGGCTGCCGAAGCGTTGCGCGACCTCGATGTCCACTACCTGGAGGCCGAGCAGCTGCGCGCCGGCGGCATCGCGACGGAAGTCTTTTGGAACATAAACACTCCACTGGACTATCAAGTTTTCCTCGCCTCGCTGTAACGCGGTGCGGCATAATCAAGACGTTCATTGCTTTCTGACCAGCGGAGAAAACACGCTTGAAGATCGTCGTCACCGTGAAGCAGATCCCGGATCCCAACGCCCCGCAGAAGCTCACGTCCGACAACCGTCTTGACCGAGGCGGCGAGGCTGTGCTCGACCCCGGGGACGAATACGGAGTCGAGGCCGGCCTGAAGCTCAAAGAAGCCCACGGTGGCGAGGTGGTCCTGGTCTCGATGGGCCCGGCGAAAGCCGCCGACGCCATCCGAAAGGGCCTCAGCATGGGTGCCGATCGCGCCATCCACGTCAGCGACGATTCACTGGCCGGCGCCGACGCGCTCCTCACCGCGCAGATCCTCGCCGCCGCCATCAAGCCGGAGAACCCCGACCTCGTGATCTGCGGCACCGAGTCGACCGACGGCTCCACAGGCATGGTGCCGCCGATGCTCGCAGAGCTGCTGGGAATGCCTCAGGCCACCTTCGCAAAGCAGGTGGAGGTCAAGGGTGACAAGGTGTCCGTGCACCGGCAGACGAACGAAGGCTACGAGGTCGTCGAGGCGCAGGCGCCCGCCCTGGTCACGGTCACGGCCGGTGTCGGCGAGCCGCGCTACGCCTCGCTGAAGGGGATCATGGCCGCCCGCAGCAAGGAAGTGAAAAAGGTGGAGCTGAGCGCGCTGGGGATCGAAAAGGGCAGCCCCGCGGAAAGTGTCGAAGGCGTTGCTGATGCAGAGACGCGAAAGGCGGGCGAGGTCATCGAGGACGACGGCAACGCCGCCGAGCGGATCCTCGCTTTCCTGGTTCAGGTAAAGGCGGTCTAGATGGCCAAGGTCTGGGTCGCGGCCGAGCTCAACCAGGGAAAGGTGCAGTCGATCTCGTTTGAATTGCTGGCCAAGGCGCGGGAGCTGGGCGACGTCGAGGCGATCGCCCTCGGCAAGGGCGCCGAAGCTGCCGCCGCCGAGCTCGGCAAGCACGGCGCCAAGAAGGTCTACGTCAGCGAGGACGCGGCCTTCGACGACTACATCGGGGTGCCCGCCGCCGGCACGATCGAAGCGCTCGTCAAGCAGGGCGCACCTGACCTGATCCTCTTCGGCTTCACCTACGACTCACGCGAGGTGGCCGGAAGGCTCGCGGCCCGCCTCGGCGTCGGGCAGGTCTCCAACGCGATGGACGTCAGCGCCGAGGGCGGTGGCTTCGCGGCCAGCGTGCCCTATTTCGGCGGCGCCAAGGTCGCCACCTTGAAGGTTCTCAACAAGCCCGCCATCGTCCTTGTCCGGCCGAAGTCGTTCGAGGCTTCCGAGGCCGGTGGGACCGCCACGATCGAGAAGATCGAGCCTCAAAAGGGCGATCTCAGCCGGGCCGCCAAGATCGTCGATCGCGTCGTCGAGGCGGGCGAGAAGGTGAAGCTCGAAGAGGCCACGATCATCGTCAGCGGCGGCCGGGGGATGCAAGGGCCGGAAAACTTCCCGCTCCTGGAGCAGCTGGCTGACGCTTTGGGTGCGGCAGTGGGCGCCAGCCGGGCGGTGGTCGACGCGGGCTGGGTCCCGTATGCCATGCAGGTCGGCCAGACCGGCAAGTCGGTACGGCCCACCGTCTACATCGCGGCGGGCATCTCCGGTGCCATGCAGCACACAGTCGGCATGAAAGGCTCCAAGTTCATCGTCGCCATCAACAAAGACGCCGAGGCGCCGATACTCAAGATGGCCGACCTCGGCGTGGTGGGCGACGCGCTCAAGATCGTTCCCAAGCTGACCGACGCGGTCAAAGCCAAGAAAGGCAAGTAGCAACCGAAGCAGGTAGGAGAGCCACACGGAAGAGGCTCGAGCGCAGCGTTTGCTTGAGGAGCGGTCCCGCCTGCGCCGGCTGCGCGATTTCACCGCGGCGGACACACTTCGCGACCAGCTTCGCGAGGGCGGCTGGGAGGTCGTCGACTCCGCCGAGGGCAGCTCACTGCAGGCCACCGCGGTCCCACCCAGACCTCGCCAGGTCACGCTGCTGACCGTCCTGCACGGCTGGCCCGAAGACGCCGAGCGCTGGCTCGGGTCCATCCTCCGCCACCACGCCGGGCTCGACTTCGAGGCCCTGCTGGTGGACAACTCTGGCGACCCTCGGGTCGCGGAGTGGGCCGCCGAAAGGTCGGGCGAGCAGGTCAGGGTCCTGACGCTGGAGCCGGCCGGGTTCGGGGCGGCCGTCAACGCTGGCCTCAAGGCTGCAGCGGGCGAGGTCGTCATCCTCTTCGACCCCGGCGTGGAGGCGGAGGGCGACCTCGCGCGCCCGCTACTGCGCGCGCTCGAGCGCCCCGGGGTCGGCATCGCAGCCGCCTTCGGTCTGCGCGGGGTCGGGACAGTCAAGCACTTCCATGAGCATCCGGGACCCGAGGTGGACGCGGTGGAGGGTTACTGCATGGCATTTCGACGGGCGCAGGCGCTGGAGGTGGGCGGCTTCGACGAGAGGTTCCGCTTCTATCGGATCGCCGACATCGAGTTCAGCTTTCGCCTGCGCTCCCGCGGCCTCCAGGCGGTCGTCGTGGCCGGCCTGCCCATCCGGCGGCACGCGCACCGGCTCTGGGAGGAGAAGGGCGAGGAAGAGCGCGAACGCCTGTCGCGGAAGAACTTCTACCGCTTCCTCGACAAGTGGGGGAAGCGGACCGACCTCCTGGTCCACTGACCAAAAAATGAGCCGGAGCCTGCACCGGCTGCGCCACGGCGTGCTGCCCAATCTGCGCTATCTCACCGGAACGCGCGTGCGGCGCTGCCGGTGCTGTCAGCGCTTCTCTGTCATCGTCAGCCTGAGCCCCGGTGACGAGGTCAAGCGCTGTCTCATCTGTGGCGCCAACCTCAGGTACGAGATGCTCGCCGAGCAGATCCGCAAGCTCGACCTGGAGGGCAAGACCGTCGTTGAGCTGGACCCGTCCTCTCCACTGCGGCAAATCCTGATGCGCGCCTCCCGCTACATCCGCACCTACTACTCGCCCACGGAGCCAGCTGGATCAGTCCGTCCGGACGGTGCGCGTCGTGAGGACGTCACCGACCTCTCCTTCGCAGCCGGCAGCATCGACCTGATGGTCTCCAGCGACGTCCTCGAGCATGTGCCTAACCTCGAGCGCGCGTTCGCGGAGACCGCCCGCGTGCTCAAGCCTGGCGGCCTCCACCTCTTCACGGTGCCGCCCCGCGGGCGCACTCGGCGCCGGCCCGTCGAAGATCCCGAATATCATCGCGACCCGCTCGACCCGGCGGGCATCCTGGCCCACTGGGACATCGGTCCTGACGCGGCCGCTATCTTCTCGACTGAGACGCTCCGGCTCCAGGTCGTCGCGGGCCCGGAAGGAGCCGACAGGAGGGTCGTGTGGCAGGCCGAGCGGACTTAAAAGAGACCTCGCGTCTGGAGGCGTTCAGCGATGGAGTGTTCGCCATCGCTATCACGTCCTGGTCCTGGAGCAGGCGCCAGGGAGCCTGGCGCTCAACGTCGTCCTGGCAGTGTTTTTCGCCCTGCCGCGGGAATTAAAGCTGCCGGCAAGAACCTAGTAGCGAGCTACTGGCCGTTGCCGAGGGCGTGAATCCAGGTCAGGCCGCTGTTCAGCTCGACCGGGGTGCCGTTCTCGTCGGTGAACCAGGGCGCGTCGTGGTTGGCGTAGTAGGGCGTCCCCGCCTGGCCCATGTGCCAGTGGCCGTGGATCGCCCTGCCATCCGACCAGATCTCGGCTGCCCCGTCGCCGGTCATGTCGTACCAGACCGAGTGTGCGCCGCCGTTGTCGTCCTCGACCCAACCCGCGTCGTGGAACCCGACGTGCATCACGACCACGTTCTTCACGTGAACCTGGGCGCCGCCGTAGTTCTCGTCGGTCCGGGGGGTGCCGCTGTCGTAGGGCAGGTAGCTCTGGGAGCCCGGGTCATACACGTAACTGACGTTGTGGGCCGCAATCCCAGGCGGGTTCTCCGGCTGCCCCAGTCCGTTGTCCGCGTGAGGGGGGTCGACGAGATAGGGGCCCGACCCGATGTGCATCTCGTCGCGCAGGCGCTCGACGCGGTCGCCGGCGGTGAAGAGGTTGTGGGGCGCGTACTTGAAGGGGACCCGGAAATAGTGGTTGCCGTTGTCGAAGTCGTTGATGTTGGTCGGCAGCAGCGGCAGCGGATTGCCACCGAACAGGTAGTGGAGAGTGCCCACCGAGGCGCCGCTACACATCCCGACTCCACTGAACGCCTCGATCAGATAGGTGTTGATCATGCGGCAGCTGCGGACCGGTCCGATCGCCCCGGGAACGTTGTTGAAGTAGATCAGCGTGAAGCGGCTGATCGAGTACTCGCTGACGTACTCGTAGACCATGTCAGCCGATTGCAGCCCGTACTGGGGGCGGGCCAATCCCGCGTTGTCGACCACCACCTCCATGGCCGTCTTGTTCTGGTAGTTCGCGTCCACGCCGCTGGCCGGGTTGGAGGGCTCGATCGGCACCACGTGCACGGTCAGCTCGCCGAGATCCGTCGCCACGTCGCCTTTCAGCGTCTTGACCTGGCCGGGCGTCCCCACGCCGAGCACCAGAGGCTGGTAGGGCAGCAGCTTGCCCGTGAACGCAGCCGATTTGGCGTCGGGCGCCCAGAGGACCTGGTCGTTGGCAGGCTTGCCGTTGGCCGTGAACTTGACGGAGGCCACCGACATGGCGTCGCTGAAGGAGATGGCGATCTTGGAGCTGGAGCGGACCACCGGCTCACCCGCGGTGATCACCTGCCCGTCGATGACATACCCGGCCACGCCCTTGCGCGGCTGAACGTTGAAGACGCCCTTCCAGGCCTTGATCTGAGTCTGGTGGTCGGAGCTGGCGACGTTTGTCAGTGCGATGGTGTAAGTGCGGCTTGGCAGCCAGCCGGCGACCGGCTTGATGACCAGCTTGTCGACGCTCTTGTCGACCTGGATCTTGGCGTCAGGCGAAAGGGTGACGTGAACGTTCTTCAAGTCGACCTGGTGATCGAAGTTCACGACCACCGGCTCATTGACCCGGACGTAGCCGGCCTGAGACGCGGCGAGCGAGGCGTGCAGGCCCTGGTGGGTCTTGTACCAGAGGGCACCGCCGGCGGCGCCGAGAACGACGACGGCGGCCACTCCGAGAGCGACGATTTGGTTTCTACGGGAGAGTCGGATCATGCGCCAGCAAAGTTATCAGGGCCGCTCGACGACATCTCAAGGCCATTTGCCAAGGACCGTAAGGGGTCGCCAACTAGAATGCAGCCAATGTCAGAGGGCGCGCCGGCCGACGTCGGCGGCGAGTTCGAGGAGAAGGTCGGCGAGCTGCGCGGCCGCCGGCGCCGGAACCTCCAGATGGGCGGCTCCGAGAAGATCGCCAAGCAGCACGAGCGAGGCAAGCTCACAGCCCGCGAACGCATCGACTTGCTCTTCGACCCCGGGACCTTCGTTGAGTTCGGGTTGCTCGCTCACCAGCAGTCGCTGCGGGGAAATCCGGTCGACCCGCCCGAGAAGACGCCTGCCGACGGCGTGATCACTGGCCACGGGCTGGTGGACGGGCGGCAGGTCTGGGTGATCGCCTACGACTTCACGGTCATGGCCGGCTCGATGGGCGCCGTCGGCGAGTCCTTCAAGACGACCCGCGTGCGCGAGCTGGCGCTGCGCTACCGAAAGCCCATCGTCTGGCTGCTGGACTCGGCCGGCGCCCGCATCCAGGAAGCGGCGGGCTCGACTTTCGCGGGCAGCGGCCAGCTCTTCTACGACCAGGTCCAGATGTCGGGCGTGATCCCGCAGGTGGCGGCCATGCTCGGGCCCTGCGCGGCCGGCACCGCGTACATCCCAGGCCTCGCCGACTTCGTACCGATGGTGAAGGGCACTGCCTCGATGTCGCTCGGCGGCGCCCGGCTGGTCAAGGCGGCGACTGGTGAGGACGTCACGGATCACGACATGGGCGGCTCCCAGGTCCACTGCTACGAGTCGGGAGTGGGGGACAACGAGGTCGAAAACGACGCCGACTGCATCGCGGCGGTGCGGCGCTTCCTCTCTTACCTGCCGCCCAGCAACCTGGAGCCGCCGCCCTGGCAGCCCGCCGACGATCCGGGCGATCGCAACGTCGAAGGCCTGGAGAAGCTGGTCCCGGCCAGCCCGCGCGCGACTTACGACGTGCGCAAGGTCGTGCAGCGCATCGTCGACAAGGGTTCCTGGTTCGAGATCAAGCCGACCTGGGCGAAGAACCTGGTCATCGGCCTCGCGCGGATGGCCGGCCATCCGATCGGCGTCGTCGCCAACCAGCCGATGTCCAAGGGCGGCATCCTCGACGTCGATGCGGCGGACAAGGCCGCCCGCTTCATCCGCCTGTGCGACGCCTTCAACGTGCCGCTCGTCTACCTGATGGACGTGCCCGGCTTCCTGGTCGGCTCGGGTGTCGAGAAGGAGGGCATCATCCGGCACGGCGCCAAGATGCTCTACGCGACCTCTGAGGCCACGGTGCCGAAGGTGACTGTGGTCATGCGCAAGGCCTACGGCGCCGGCTACTTCGTGATGTGCGGGAAGGGCTACGGCCCCGACCTGATCGTGGCCTGGCCGTTCGCCGAGATCTCCGTGATGGGCCCCGAGGGCGCCGTCAACATCATCTTCAACAAGGTCGTGGAAGCCTCTGACAACCCGGAAGCCACGCGCGCTGAGCTAGTGGCCAAGATCCGCGAGTCGATCAGTCCTTACGTCGCCGCGGCCTGGGCGATGATCGACGACGTCATCGAACCGGCGGAGACGCGCCGTGTCATCGTCCAAGCCCTGGAGCAGGCGCGCTCCAAGAAGCTGGACCGGCCCTGGCGCAAGCACGGCAACATCCCGGTATGACGCCCCCTCCCCTCCCTCCCCCCGAGCGGGGGAGGGCGCCGAAATGCGTCATCACCGCGGCCCTGACGGGCTCGTTGACGACGCGCCAGCAGTGCCCGGCGATCCCCTTCACTCCGACCGAGATCGCTGAAGAGGCGCGGCGGGCGGCCGGCGCCGGCGCGGCCATCGTGCACATTCACGCGCGCACCGACGAGGGCGCGCCGACCTGGGAGCTGGAGACGTTTCGGGCGATCTTCCGCGAGGTCCGCGCCCGCACTGACGTGATCGTCAACTTCTCGACCGGCTCGGTCGGCATCCCGCCCGAGGAGCGGATCGCGCACATCCGCGAGCTGAAGCCGGAGATGGCGGCGCTGAACATGGGCTCGATGAACTACGCGATCTACTCCAGCAAGAGCAAGCAGTTCTATCACGACCACGTTTTCGCCAACCCTTTCCGGGACATCCGCTTCTTCCTGGAAGCGATGAACGAGGCTGGCGTGCGCCCAGAGATGGAGTGCTTCGACTCGGGCCATATCGGCAACACCCGGCCGCTGATCGACCTCGGCGTCCTGCGCCCGCCGTACCAGTTCAGCCTGATCATGGGCGTGCTGGGCGGCATCCCTGGAACGACGCGCGACCTCGTCCACCAGGTCGGCTCGCTGCCCGCGGACTCGACCTGGCAGGTGATCGGGATCGGCCTCGAGCAGTGGCGGCTGGTGGCCGCTGCCTTGAGCCTGGGCGGGAACCTTCGGGTCGGGCTGGAGGACAACTTCTACCTGGAGGAGGACCGCATGGCCGAGAGCAACGCAGACCTCGTCGAGAAGGCGGCGCGCCTCTGCCGCGACGTCGGCCGCGAGGTTGCGACGATCGCGGAGGCGCGGGCCCAGCTGGCCCTTCCGGCCGAGCCGCGGCAGGTGGCCGCGTAGATGGAGGTGAAAGCGGAGCTGGTCGGCAACGTCTGGAAGGTGGTCGCCAGCCCTGGTGACAGCGTCGAGGAGGACGACGTGCTGATGATCTTGGAGTCGATGAAGATGGAGATCCCGGTGACCGCGCCGGTCCCCGGCTCGGTGAAGGAGATCCGCGTCAAGGAGGGCGACGTCGTGAAGGAAGGTCAGGTCGTGGCGGTGATCGAGTAATGCCTGAGCAGGACACGCCGGGACTCGGCGTGCAGGTCAAGGTGCAGGAGAGCGCCAGCCAGGTCGTCTACACCGACGCCGTCCTGGTCAACGGCTCGCCGCTCGGCTTCATCCTCAACTTCGGCCAGTGGGCGCCGGAGCAGCCGAATCTGGTGCGCGTGTATTCGCGCGTCGGCATGAGCCCGAACCACCTGAAAATGCTGGCGGCGCTGCTGCAGCAGAACGTGGAGGGCTACGAGAAGCAGTTCGGACCGATCCCGGTGGCGCCGCTGCCCAACGAGCCGCCCCACAGCCACGTCGGCTTCGAGCCCGCCAAGGGAGTCATCGGCTAGGCTCGGGGTCGTGCGACCGACCGAGCTGCTCCTCCAGTACCAGCGCCTGGGCGACCGGTCGCGCGTTCTGCTCGACGAGAAGCAGCGGCTCGAGGATCGGTTGAACCGCCACGAGAAGATCGAGGCAGCCGAGGCTGCTGTCGCTGCCGCCGAGACCCAGCTCTCGGAGCTGACGCGCCGCTTCAAGGCGATGGATCTCGAGGTGGAGGGCCACCGCGGCAAGATGCGCACCCACGAGCGCGAGCTGATGAGCGGGCGCATCCGGAGCCCGACCGACCTCACCAAGATGAGCGAGGAGGTCTCCCACATGAAGGCCCGGCTCCTCGAGGAGGAGGAGGCCGAGCTGCAGCTGATGACCGCGCTCGAAGAGACCGAAGGCGAGCTCGAGCGGGCGCGAAAGGCGCTCGAAGCCGCTCGCGCGGAGGCGGTCGCGGAAGCCCCGGCGCTGCGGGAGCGGCTGGCCGCGGTCGAGAAGGAGATCGCCGAGCTGGAGGCACAGCGGGAGGCGGTCTGGGCGGAGATCCCGGCCGATCTGCAGTCCGCCTACAAGCGTCTCAACCGCATTCCCAACCCGGTCGTGGAGATGGTCGGCGGCCAGTGCCTGGGCTGCCGCGTGCAGCTGACCGCCAACGAGCTTCAGCAGCTCAGGCGGGGCGAGCGTTTCACCTGCCAGAACTGCAGCCGGATCCTGGTCCTGGGGTGAGAACCCTCCGGCTTTTCACTGATGGGGCCGCGCGCGGCAACCCCGGGCCGGCCGGGCTCGGCGTGGTCATCGAGGACGACCAGGGGATGCGGCTGCGGGGACTCTGCCGCTTCATCGGCACCGCCACCAACAACCAGGCGGAGTACCTCGCCTTGATCGAAGGCCTCCGCTCAGCGCAGGAATGGAAGCCGGACCGGCTCGAGGTCTACCTGGACTCGAACCTGGTCGTCGAGCAGGTCCAGGGGCGGTATCGCGTCAAGAACGCCGCGCTGCAGCCGCTGCACCGCGAGGCGACCCGGCTCCTTGCGGCCTTCCCTGAGGTCAAGGTCGGCCATGTTCGGCGGGAGAAGAACCGGGGGGCGGACGCCCTCGCCAACAAGGCAATCGACGAGTGGGCCGTAGCGCCGAAGGCTCAGCAGACGCTGAACCAGTAGGAGCCGTACTCGGTCGCACCCTGAACGCCCTGCGCGGTGTAGGCCCCGGCCGTCAGATTGGCCCCTGTCGGCTCGACGGCGAACGCCTTGGACTGTCCCGGCTGGAGGCTGAGCGCAAGCGCTGGGCAGGCCTGCCGGAGGGAGGACGCATTCCAGACCTGGGCTCCTGCTGCGTTGACAACCACGACGTCCACCTGGCAGGCAGCGCCCGGCCCGGTGCAGGCTTCCAGGCTCTGGTTGGTGTAGGTCACGGTTGCCGTGATGAGCTGGCCGCGGTTGTAGACGCGGGCGTCGGTGGAAACGCGGCCCTGGCAGAGGCCGGCCCGAGGTGGCGAGGGGCCGACATCGGTCTGACTGGGTGCGACGCATCCCGCGGGGACGGTGGGAATCGAGCCACAGGCCACGGCCAGAGCTGCCAGTGCGGCGACGACCAATCGCATGCTGGAGTTAACGCGACCCGGTCCCGTGGGTATCATTTCGCTGGGCCGAGGCGGACGGGCGATCGCCGGTCGCGAAAGCGGCGGGAGGAAAGTCCGGGCTCCGCAGAGCAGGGCGCTGGGTAACACCCAGTCGGGGCGACCCGAAGGAAAGTGCCACAGAAATGACACCGCCGATTCGATGAGGTCTCCGGAGCTCGTCGAAGGCAAGGGTGAAATGGTGAGGCAAGAGCTCACCGGCGGCCGGGTGACCGGCCGGCCAGGCAAACCCCGCCCGGAGCAAGACCAAATAGGAGGGCGTTTTAAAGGCTGCTCGTCCAGCCCTCGGGTTAGCGGTCGCTCGAGGCGCCGGGAAACCGGCGTCCTAGACAGATGATCGCCGGAGGTGAAAGCCTCTACAGGACCCGGCTTATAGTCCGCTCTCGACCCACCTTTCGCCGAAAGTGAATACGAAAAGAGCCCCCGGGCGGCCAGCCCGGGGGCTCTCGAGTACCCATCAGTACCCAGTTCGTACCAATACCTTTATCTTCTGTCCCCCTCGAAGGCGATCGCGTCCTCGCGCCGGAGACGGCTGCTAGTCCAGCAGCAAACGCGTGAGCACGTCCGCCAGCCAGGCCTCGCACTGATCGAACGACCAGCCCTTGTCGCGTCGCAGCGCGAGAAATTTGTCTGGGTCCCCCAACAACATGTAGTCAGCCGCCTGCTCAACCGTGATCCCCGCACGGAGCGCTCCCTTGCGCTCGAGCGACCGCGCGTACTCGAGGTGAGATCGCCGAACCGACACTGCCAGCTGACGAAGATTCTTGGCCAGGTCCGGATCTTGGGCGCGGGCACGAAGGGCCGACGCCGTATGCGCGCCTAGCTCCGCGTGGAGGCGGGCGCGCTGGGCGAAGAGCCCAACCTGTTCGCGAGGATCGGGCTCCTCCAGAAGCCGCCTCCGCTGCTCGACCAGCCGGGGGTCCTGGCGAGCCTGCTCGATGAACGCCCGCACAATCGCCGGTTTGGTGCCGAAGTGCTTGTAGACCGTCTGCACGGCGACGCCTGTCCGGGCGGCGATCTGCTCCATCGTGGTGGCCTCGTAGCCGTTCTTCACGACCAGCTCGCGCGCCGCTTCGATGATCGCGGCCTTGGTGGCGGTCAGCTGCGTGCGGCGGGTGGGTGAGTTGTACGGGCGGGGCTTGACAACGGCGGCCATTGGGTAGAGCATACCATTAAACCAGTAGAGATAGGCTCTACCGAAGGGGAGGGGCGGCGATGAGGACGATGGCGGGCGTGGACCTGGCGGATGCCCGAGACGCGGAGCTGGTCGGTGCCAAGGCCGCCAACCTGGGGCAACTGATCCAGGCCGGGTTCGACGTCCCCGCGGGGGTCGTCCTCCCGGCCAGCCTCGAGGATGCGGGCGTGCCGGCCGCCGCCGCCGAGGCGCTGGCCCGCCTTCGAGGAGATCGCTTCGCGATCCGCTCCTCGGCGATCTCCGAGGACCTGGCCGGCGCCTCCTTTGCGGGCCAGTACGAGACCCTGCTCAACGTGCCGCGCGAGGGAGTGGCCGACGCCGTGGGCGCCTGCCGGGACTCAGCCTCGGCGCAGCGAGTCGCCGCGTACCGCGACAGGAAAGAGCTCGGTGAGGCGCCTTCCGCGGTTGCCGTCATCGTCCAGGAGATGGTCGACGCAGAGGCGGCCGGAGTCGCCTTCAGCGCTGACCCGGTTACCGGAGCACGCGATCGAGTCCTCGTCAGCGCGGTAAAGGGGCTCGGGGAGCGCTTGGTCTCCGGCCAGGCCACGGCCGACGAGTGGTGGGTCGAGTCGGGCAAGGCAACCTGCCGCACCGCAGCCGAGGGAGCCGTCGACGCCGACACGGTACTCCGGGTGGCCACTCTCGCCCAGGCCGCGGCCGATCACTTCCGGCAGCCGCAGGACATCGAGTGGGCGCTCGACAGCACGGGCAGGCTGTTGGTGCTGCAGGCCCGGCCGATCACGGCCCTGCCAGACGAGGTCCGCTGGGAGGCACCCGGCGGCGGGTCTTACGTCCGCAACTACCGGCTCGGGGAGTGGTTCTTCGAGCCCCTCACGCCACTCTTCGCTGACTGGCTTGTCAAGCGGCTTGAATCACGCGTGGTGGACGTATCGCACCAGGTCTACGGGTTTCCGCTCCCTGATAGGTCTCACGCCCTGGTCAACGGGTGGTACTTCCAGGGCTTGGGCTGGCTGCCGCGCAGCCGGCTCCGGCTGGTCGGCATCTTGCTGAGGGGCGTGCTGGCTAAGGGCGCCTTCCGGAGCCGGCGCCGGCTGGTTCTGATGATGCCCCCGAACATCGAATTCGCAGTCAGGGCCCACCAGGACGAGTTTCGGCAGCGAGTCCAGCCCGCCCACCGGCAACTCGTCGAAGAGTGTTCGAAGCGCGAAAGTGCCGCCGGGCCCTCGGAGCTGGTGGAGCTGGTGGATCGGCTGGCCGACGATGCCGGCGAGTACTTCTGGTACATCGGGATAGTCGGCGGCTACGCCTGGAAGTCGGAGCTCAAGCTGGCCCAGTTCTGCCGCCGGCACCTGGCCGATTCAGACCTGGCAAGCCATCAGGAACTCGTGCTGGCAAGTCGCGAGCCCGAGGCAGCGCCGCACACGGTGTTCAGCCTGGACTGGTACCGGGCGCTGCCGACCGAAACCGCCTCATCCGACGTCGGTGGCGAGAGGCGGGCGCGCCATGAACGCCTTCGCGTTCGACGCCAGGCAGCCGAGTCGGCGGCCCGCGCGGCGCTGGCCGGCCAGCCCAAGCTCCGGCGGCGCTTCGAGGCCCTGCTCTCAGTTGCCCAGGAGTTCGCCGCGGTCCGCGAGGAGCAGGTCTCGGAGTTCACGCTCGCCTGGCCGGTCTTCAGGTTGGCCCTGCGCCGCCTGGGGGAGGAGCTCGTCCGGCGCAAGGTCCTCGACGAGGCGGACGAGATCTACTTCCTGACCCGCGGGGAGGTGATCGCGGCCTCTGGCGACCTGGCCCAGACGGCCGGGACCCGGCGGGAGATCTGGGAGCGGCATCGCCGCCTCAGCCCTCCACTCTGGCTGGGACCCGAGCATCCGCTCTGGCGGCAGATGATGGACGACCAGGTCGACTCCTTCAGGGCGGCGACAGCGACTAGCGGCCAAGAGCTGGTGCGCGGCATGCCGAGCAGTCCAGGCGTCGCCCGCGGACGCGTCCGCGTGGTCACTGGGCCTGAAGGCTTCGGCAGCTTCCAGGCTGGCGAGATCCTGGTAGCTCAGGCCACCACACCGGGCTGGACGCCACTCTTCGCGCGTGCCGCGGCGGTCGTCACGGACACGGGAAGCGTGATGGCGCACGCGTCGTTGGTAGCGCGCGAGTACGGGATACCGGCGGTCGTTGGCACCGGCGAAGCCACTCGAAAACTTCGCGACGGCATGCTCATCACGGTCGACGGCTCGGCCGGTGTCGTTCTGGAGGGGAGTTAGGAATTAACGAGCAGCTTTCCGGCGCCGGGGTGGGAGGTCCGGCAACCGGCGATGCAGAGCGGCACGATCAGTCACCGGCTGGAGGCGATTCCGGAGGGAACTCGATTCATCACTCGCTAGAAGTCGTGCAGTAAGTTCCAGCGCGGCGACATCCTGGTGACGCAGGCCGCCATGCCGGCCTGGACACCCCTGTTTCAGCTGGCTGCCGGGG
>Ga0209059_1000011_pt1 | contig 70945 bp, 71 predicted proteins | sample GraSoiAngelo_151_FD_186165 | JGI IMG/M metagenome (GOLD analysis project Ga0209059, IMG submission 186165) | Grasslands soil microbial communities from the Angelo Coastal Reserve, California, USA - 14_1009_12_20cm (SPAdes) (version 2) | ecosystem: Environmental > Terrestrial > Soil > Grasslands ...
TTGGGCTGTTCGCCCATTAAAGCGGTACGCGAGCTGGGTTTAGAACGTCGTGAGACAGTTCGGTCCCTATCCGCCGTGGGCGTAGGAGACTTGAGGAGGTTTGACCCTAGTACGAGAGGACCGGGTTGAACGGACCGCTAGTGTACCGGTTGTCGCGCCAGCGGCAGCGCCGGGTAGCCATGTCCGGTTTGGATAAGCGCTGAAAGCATCTAAGCGCGAAGCCAGCTTCGAGATAAGGTCTCCCACCGGATAACCGGGTAAGGCCCCTGGTAGACCACCAGGTTGATAGGCCGCAGGTGTAAGAGGAGTGATCCTTTGAGCTGAGCGGTACTAATAGGCCGAGGGCTTGTCCACCTATAACTCACTCTTCAGTGCAGCTGAGGACGGGAGAGGATCCTGGCCTCGGCACGGAGATCAAAAAAAGACCGATTTCGGTTAGTCACTTCCAAGGCCGGGCGCCGTTTGCGCCCGGTCTTTTCTTTTTCCCGCCCGTGGATATACTTCCCAGCCGGATTCCCGCGAAGCCCGGAGCGAACCCAGCTCACCGGCACGCCGACCAGGGAACGATGAGCCGTCCAAGGGAGGAAGAACCGGTGACGATTTACGCCGACAAGACGCTGGTCTGCCGCGACTGTGGGATCGAGTTCCTGTTCACCTCGGGCGAGCAGGAGTTCTACGAGACGAAGGGCCTCCTCAACGAACCCGGCAGGTGTCCAGAGTGCCGCACGCTCCGTCGCGAGGGCCGCTCCGTCGGCCGGGCGCGCGCGATGCATCAGGTAGTCTGCGCCGTGTGCGGAACCCAGACCGAGGTCCCCTTCCTGCCGACCCAGGGGCGCCCGGTTTACTGCCAGGACTGCTTCCAGCAGATTCGGACGCGAGCCTAGACGCGGGCTGGATGCGGCGGGCCCTCGAACTCGCCGCCAAAGCCGAGCACCGCACCAGCCCGAACCCGATGGTCGGGGCGGTGGTGCTCGACAAAGAAGGACGCGTTGCGGGCGAGGGGTTCCACCAGCGAGCCGGCGAGGCGCACGCCGAGCCGATCGCGCTGGAAGCCGCGGGCGAACGGGCCAGGGGTGGAACGCTTTACGTAACCCTCGAGCCCTGCCCGCACCAGGGGCGGACGCCGCCCTGTGTCAGCGCTGTAATCGCGGCCGGGGTGGCTCGTGTGGTGATCGCCCTGGAAGACCCTGACTCGAAGGCGCGGGGAGCAGGGGTGGCAGCGCTGCGCGCAGCCGGGATCGCGGTCGAGGTCGGCGTCGAAGCGGCTGCGGCCACGCGGCTCAACGAGTTCTACGTCAAGCACCGGACAGTTGGCCTGCCCTTCGTCACGGCGAAGTTCGCCATGAGCCTGGATGGCAAGATCGCCACCGCTGGCGGCGAGTCGCGCTGGATCAGCGGCGACGCCGCCCGCGCGGAGGCGCACCGGATGCGCCGCGCGCACGACGCCATCCTCGTCGGCGTGAACACGGTTCTGATGGATGATCCCGAGCTCACAGCGCGTGGTGAGGCAGGCGCTCGCCAACCGCTTCGCGTCGTCGTGGACTCGACACTCAAAACGCCCGCTACCGCGCAGGTCGCGGGGCCTAACACGCTCATCGCCACCACCAGCGCGGCCTCGAAAAAGCAGGCGTCGCTGCTCGTGGAGGCCAACGCAGACGTGCAAACTCTGCCCGCCGCGGGCGGCGGAGTCGACCTGGCGGCGTTGCTGGAAGCGCTGGCTGCGCGAGGAGTTTTGAGCGTTCTCGCGGAGGGCGGAGGTGAGGTCCTCGGCGACCTCTTCGACCGCGGCTTGGTCGACAAAGTGGTCGCCTTCATCGCGCCTTCAGTGATCGGCGGCCGCGGCGCGCCGGTCGCGGTGGCCGGCCAGGGCGTCGAGGTGCTGGCCAAGGCGGCGCGCCTGGTGGAGGTCGAGGTGCGGCTGGTGGGGGACGACATCATGGTCAGCGGTTATGTTCAGCGGCATCGTTAGCGCGGTGGGGCGCGTCGCACAAACGAGCCCTAACCGCCTGGACGTCAAGCACGCGGGGACCGCTGCGCGGCTCACAGCGGGCGCCAGCGTCGCGGTCAATGGCGCCTGCCTCACGGTGACGAAAATCGACGGCGACACTTTCGCGATGGACGTCGTCCCTGAGACCCTCTCCAGGACGAATCTCGGCGAGCTCAAGGCGGGCGACAAGGTCAATCTGGAGCTGCCACTTACGCTCCAGCAGCCCCTGGACGGGCACCTGGTCTTGGGTCACGTCGACGCCGTCGGAGAAGTGCTTCAGGGACGCGATGCCGAGTCAGGCCGCGAGCTCACGATCTCGCTGCCAGCCGACCTCGCCCGTTACGTCGCTCTCAAGGGCTCGATCGCCGTGGATGGCGTCAGCCTGACGGTGGCCGCCGTCCAGGACGGCGGGTTCGGAGTCGCTCTGATCCCGCACACGCTAGCGCGCACGGTCGCGCAGAATTACAGGCGCGGCACTCGCGTGAACCTGGAGGTTGACGTGCTCGCCCGTTACCTGGAGAACCTGCAAAACCGCTGATGCCACTGGCCACGATCCCGGAAGCCGTCGAAGACTTCAAGGCAGGCAAGTTCCTGATCATCGTCGACGACGAGGACCGCGAGAACGAAGGCGACCTTGCGGTCGCCGCCGGCCTGGTGACGCCCGAGCAGATCGCGTTCATGGCCAAGCATGGGGGCGGCCTGATCTGCATGCCCTGCATCGCCGAGCGCCTCGACGAGCTCGACATCGAGCCGATGGTCACGCACAACACGAGCCGGCTCGGAACCGCCTTCAGCGTCAGCATCGAAGCCAAGCACCTGGTCACGACCGGCATCAGCGCCTACGACCGCTGCGCAACCATCAAGCACGTCCTGAACCCCGCCGCCAAGCCGAGCGACTTCGCCAAGCCGGGCCACACCTTTCCATTGCGCGCGGCCGAAGGAGGAGTGCTGATGCGCGCGGGCCAGACGGAGGCGGGCGTCGACCTGGCGCGCCTCGGCGGCCTCTTCCCGGCGGCAGTGATCTGCGAGGTCATGAACGACGACGGGACCATGTCCCGGATGCCGGACCTGGAGAAGTTCGCGAAAGACCACCAGATCAAGATCGTGGCGATCAAGGACCTGATCGCCTATCGCCGGCGCAACGAGAAGCAGGTCGAGTGCCTGGCGGTCACCCAGATCCCCAACCGCTTCGGCACCTGGCGTGCGTTCGCCTACGAAGACGTGCTCCGCAAGGAGAACCACCTGGCTCTCGTGATGGGCGAGATCGACCCGCAGAAACCGGTCCTGATCCGCGTCCACTCCGAGTGCCTTACCGGCGACGTCTTCGGCAGCCTGCGCTGTGACTGCCAGCCCCAGCTCGACAAGGCGATGGAGATGATCCAGGCCGAGGGCACAGGCGTCGTCCTCTACATCAAGCACCACGAGGGCCGCGGCATCGGGATCGTCGAGAAGCTGCGCGCCTACGCGCTCCAGGACAGCGGTCTCGACACCGTAGAGGCCAACGAAGCGCTGGGGTTGCCCGCGGACCGCCGCGAGTACGGCATCGGGAGCCAGATCCTGGCCGACCTCGGCGTTCGCAAGATGCGGATCCTGACGAACAACCCTCGGAAGTACACCGGCGTGGAGGGCTTTGGCCTCGAGGTCGTCGAACAGGTCCCGATCAAGATCAAGCCCAATCCCCACAACGAGCGCTACCTGAAGACCAAGAAGGAAAAGCTCGGACACCTCCTCTGATGGGCGAGAAGGGAAAGCAGGCCTCGCTCGAGGGCAGCGGCCTCCGGATTGGCGTCGTCGCCGCCCGCTACAACCAGGACGTCACGGAGCGCCTGCTGAAGGGTGCGCTGAAAACCCTCGAAAAGCACGGCGCCACCGCCGACCCCGTGGTCTGGGTGCCCGGCTCGATCGAGCTCCCGATCGCGGCCCAGGCCATGGCCGACTCGGGGCGCGTTGACGCGATCGTCGCGCTCGGCTGCGTCATAAAAGGCGAGACCGCGCACTTCGATTTCGTCGCCGAGGCGTGCGCCCGCGGCCTCATGGACGTGGCCCTGGAGTCCGGAGTGCCGTGTGCGTTCGGGGTGCTGACCACTTACGACAAGGAGCAGGCCGCGGCCCGCGGAGACAAGGGGGAGGAGGCCGCCGCCACGGCCATCGAGATGGCGAATCTGCTGAAGACGCTCAGAACCCCCAGCTGAACTTTCGCTCGGGAGCGAGCCTCGCCCGTTCCTGTCCGACGATCGCCGCTCGGCCTTGCACCGCGATCCCGCGCCTGGGACCGCCCGCATCGACGACCAGGGCCGCTCGGGGGTCGTGTGAGAGGTTGCGCAGCTTGACGCCGTCCGCGTCAAATTCCAGCTCGCCTGACTCCAGGACCGTGTACATGACGGGCATCACGTGAGGCCATCCGGTCGGCCCCACTGTCGCGAGCCGGCCGATGCGCTGCGAGCTCAGGAACTCCAGCTCGGACGGCGTGAAGGTCACGCGCGCGCGACGGTCGTCTGCAGGAAGTTCAGGGCGTTCAGGTAGGCGCGCACACCAGCCGCGACCGTGTCGCTGGAAGCTCCCCGGCCCATCACCGTTTCGCCACCCAGGGTGAGCTCGATGACGGCCTCGGCCAGCGCATCCCGCCCGGGCGTCGCGGAAAACGCCGCGAAGCTGTCGACGGTCGGTTCGAGGCCGGTCAGCTTCTCCATCGCGTTGATGGCCGCGTCGAGCGGTCCGTCGCCCTGCTGGCGCCGCATCGCAGGGCCGGACCCGAGCTCCAACGTCACCTCCGCGGTGGCCGGCATCCCCGACGTGGTCTGAACGGAGAGAGCCAGGAGCTTGATGCGGCCGGGCGCCTCGGCAAGCACCTCTTCGGCGGTCTTCCGGAGGTCCTCACGGTAAACCGTCTCTTTCTCTTCGCAGAGTTCGAGCACCGCTGCGTAGATGCCTTCCAGCACGCTGCCCTCGCCGTCGGGTACGGGCATCCCCATGTCGCGCAGCTCGCTGGAGAGCTGCTCGCGGCCGGAGGTCGACCCGATCACCCCGGCCGAGGGATTGAACCCGAACTCGGACTTGTCGATGGCTTCCATCAGCGGGCCGAGCGGCTCACCGTGAGGGACGAGCAGGGCAATCCGCCGGCCGTTCTCGTCGACGATCACGATCGGCTCGCCTCCCGACGCCAGCTGAGTGAGCAGGTCGGCGGCGCGCGAGGCCAGCTCCGAAACGGTCACCTGGGAGGCCAAGCCGGGATCCAGTCTAAGCTTTTAGGCCGTGATCGCCACCAGTGTCAGCCACTACCCGAAAGTCGGCAACGGACCCGGCCGGCAGCGCCTTCGGCAGGCGATCGCCCAGCTCGACAAGGGCGCCATCGACCGGGCCGCCCTGGACCGCGTCGCCGACGAGGTCACCGCCGAGGTGATCCAGGAGCAGGAGCGCGCCGGCCTCGACCTTGTCACCGACGGGCAGATCCGCTGGCAAGATCCGGTCACCTACATCGCCGGCAGGCTGGAGGGCTTCGAGCTGCACGGCCTGCTCCGCTGGTTCGAGACCAACACCTACTACCGCCAGCCGGTGGCGACCGGACCGATCACCTGGAAGGAGCCCATCCTGGTCCGCGATTTCCTTTACGCGCGGGAGCACGCCAGCTCCCCGGTTAAGGCCGTCCTGACCGGTCCCTACACCATCGGGACCCTCTCCGAGACTCGGCACCACCAGAGCCGGCGGGATTTCGTCCTGGAGCTGGCCGGCGCGCTCAACCAGGAGCTCAAGGCGCTGGCCGAAGAAGGCCCCGCCTGGATCCAGATCGACGAACCGGCGATGGCCCGGAACCCCAGCGTTCGTTATCCGCGCGATTTCGAGCTCTTCGGGGAGGCCATGTACCGCCTCACCGAAGGCGTGAACCAGCAGAGCCGCTTGAGCCTCTACATCTATCACGGCGATGTCGCCGACTACCCGCAGGTAGCCGATCTGCCCTTCGCGCTGATCGGACTGGACCTGGTTCAGGGAGCCGCGAACTGGGACCTGGTGGGGAGCTGGCCCGACTCCAAGGCGATCGGCCTGGGGGCCGTCGACGCCCGCAATGTGAGGCTCGAGGACCCGGACGAGGTGGCCCGGCGGATCGCCGCTGTGGCCGCGCGCGAGATCCACGTGAGCCCAAGCTGCGGGCTCGAATTCCTGCCCAGAGAGACTGCCTTCCAGAAGCTGGAGCTGGTCGCCCGCGCGGCCCATGCCGTCGAGGCGAGGACGTGAGCTGCCGGTGAACGAGACTGCCCAGGGACTCCGCACCACCAGCGTGGGCAGCCTGCCCAAGCCGGACTACCTGCTGCACGCGCGCGCCCAGCGTGCCCGCAACGAGATCAGCCAGGAGGAGCTCGACGAGCTCAGCCGGCGGGCGACCCAGGAGTGGATCCGCTTCCAGGAGGAGATCGGGGTCGACATCGTCGTCGACGGCGAGATGTACCGGGGGGACATGGTCGCCTACTTCGCCGAGAACCTGGAGGGGATGGGCATCTCCGGCCTCGTCCGCTCCTACGGCAACCGCTACTACAAGAAGCCGATCGCGACCGGCGACATCCGCCGCCCGGCGCCGATCACCGTCGACTGGTGGAAGTTTGCCCAGAGCCTGACCGAAAAGCCTGTCAAGGGCATGCTGACCGGGCCCTACACGATCGCCGACTGGTCGTTTGACAACCACTACGGCAGCCGCCGGGACCTGGTGATGGCGCTGGCGGAGGTGGTCCGGCAGGAAGCGCAGGACCTGGAGCAGGCCGGCGCCGAGTACCTCCAGATCGATGAGCCGGCGGTCTCCACCCGGCTGGACGAGCTCGACCTTGTGATCGAGTCCATGGCCGTGGTCACCTCCGGGCTCAGGGCGCACACGATCACCCACATGTGCTACGGGCGCTTCGAGGAGGTCTACCCGCGGCTGCTGGACATTCCCGTAGACCAGATCGACCTGGAGATGGCCAACAGCGGGCTCGAGCTGCTCGAGAAGTTCGGCGCGCATCCGTTCACGAAGGCCATCGGCTTCGGCGTGGTCGACGTCCACACGCACAAGATCGAGTCGGTGGACGAGGTGAAGAAGAACATCCGCCGGGCGCTCGACTACCTGCGGCCCGACCAGGTCTTCATCGACCCGGACTGCGGGCTCAAGACGCGCACCGTCGACGAGGCCAAGGCAAAGCTGCGGACCATCCAGCAGGCTCGCGACGAGGTGCGGTCAGAGCTCGTCAGAGCCTAGCCAGCGGTCGAGCGCCTCGACCCGAGCTCGAAATCGGTTAAGCGTCGGCCCCGACAAAGCTGCGCGGAGACCGCCGGCCGCCACCTCCAGCATCAAGGCCAGCTCGGGATCCTCGATTCCGGCGGCGCGGAGCACGCGGCGCAGAGCCGCGGCCCGTTCGGCCCCGCCCAGCAGCTCGCCCTGCGACCAGTCCAGCGCCGCCAGGGAGGCGGCTTCGGCCTCGAGCCGGGCAGCCAATAGCTGAAGCTCCTCGCCGCCCCGGGCGCGGCAGGCTCGTGCGCCCCCTCGCGCCGCCGCCGCGGCCAGTCGTGCCTCCAGGATCCGGCCCCCGGCCGCGGGGAGGCCGTACCTGGCGGGGCAGAGGCCTACGACCTGGTCGGCGCCGATCGCCGCCTCTCCGGCCAGGCCGACGACTTCAGCCAGGGCGCGCGCGGGCGGGCAGGCGTCGAGATCCGTGAGGTTCATCGAGAGCTGGGCGCCGGCAGTGACCCCAAAGGCCAGCGCCTGGACACCGGGCAGTCCACCCGATGACGCGCGCAGGCGGCGCGCCAGCGCGGCAGCCTCCGGCACCGCCAGGCCGGGCAAGAGGAGGTTGTAGGCGACGAGCAAAGGCCGGGCGCCGACGCAGGCGAACCCGGCCGTGGGATGGGGAGCGGACCCTAGGTCGGGCGGGGGTGGCGCGGCGGAGCGGATTTGCGGCAGTGTGTGGCGGCCGGCCTGCCCATAGAAGTAGACAGGGACACGCAGCTCCCGCCAGATCAGCTCGCCGACCTCGTGCGCGAGCCTGACGCAGGCCTCCATCGGCGTGGCCCCCAGGGGTACGAACGGCAGGACGTCCGCCGCTCCGACCCGTGGATGGACGCCCGCGTGCGGCCCCAGGTCGATCAGCTGCACTGCCCGCTCGACCGCGGCGAAGGCCGCCTGCCCGACCGTCCCGCCGGCGAGTGTCAGGACGGCGCGGTGGTGGTCCGGATCAGGATCGAGGTCGAGCACATGGCCGGGCGTGGCGGCGGCTACGGAAATCGCTTCCAGCACCTCCTGGCGCCGGCCTTCCGAGAAGTTCGGAACTGCCTCGACCAGGTCCAATCGCTGGCTGACGAAGGCTAGGCCGCGACCAGCCGGCCGTTGCAGATCGTGTCGGTCACGAGGTTGACTCCGAATCGGTAGGGGATGTCCAGGTAGGTCTCGGCGTCGAGCAGATTCAAGTCGCAGCGCTTGCCCAGGCGGAGCGACCCACAGCGCCGAGAGACCCGCAGCGCCCGCGCCCCGCCCAGGGTCGCGCCGAGGAGCGCCTCCTCGGGCGTCAGGCCAAGCTCCTGGCAGGCCAGCCCGATCGTCAGGCACATGTTCTCGGAGCAGGAGGTGCCGGGATTGAAGTCGGAGGCGATCGCCAGCCGGACCCCGGCCGCGGCCAGGGTTCGAGCCGAGCCTTCGGTGGCCATGCGGAGGTTGATGCAGGTTCCCGGGCAGATGACGCAGACCACCTGGGAGACCGCCAGCAGGCGAGCGTCGCCCTCGCGCAGGAAGTGGACGTGGTCGACGGAAGCGGCGCCCAGCTCAACCGCCAGGCGGACCCCGTCGCCAGGCGCGAGCTGGGCGGCGTGCAGCTTCAACAGGTAGCCGAGCTCGGCGGCGCGGATCAGGATCCGCCGGCATTGGGCGACGTCGAAGGCGCCTGGGTCGGACCAGGCGTCGCAGAAGGTGGCCATCCCGCGGAAGCGAGGGAGCATGACCTCGACGATCTCGTCCACGTAATCGCGCGGCTCGACGCCGTCGGGCACCACGTGAGCCCCCAGGAAGGTGGGCACGACCGCCTGCGGGCCCTCGGCGGCCAGGCGCGCCGCGGCCCGCAGCAAAGCCTCCTCGGCGTCGACCGACAAGCCGTAGCCGGTCTTCGCCTCGACCGTGGTGACGCCGTGCCGGAGGAAGGACTTGAGCCGCCGCCGGCCGGTCTCGACCAGGTCCTCCTCGCCGGCTTCGCGGGTCGCCCGAACGCTTCGCATGATGCCGCCGGCCGGGAACGCCTGGCCGCGGATCCGGGCAGCGTGCTCGTCAGCACGGGACCCCGCCCAGAGGAGGTGGACGTGGGAGTCCACGAAGCCCGGGATGACGCAGCGGCCGTGGGCGTCGACGACTGTCGCGCCCTCGGTCAGGCGGACCCGGCGCGTCCAGCGGCCCGTCGGGCCCATCCAGACGATCTGGCCGTGGCGGGAGGCGACGGCGGCTTGCTCGAGGAGGCCGAGCGGGCCTTCGCCCTGGACGGCCTCGCCGGTGACCAGCTGGCCGATGCCGTGGACGACCAGGTCGGCCTGAATCACCTGCGTAGAGTAGGCAAGTGAGCGGCTCCGTGGCGCTGGTTTACGACGATTCCTTCCTCGCCTACCGGCACGCCGACTGGCACCCTCTGCAGCCCCGCCGCGTCAAGCTCGCCGTCGAAGAGATGGGTAGGTCGGGGCTGCTGGATCAGGCCGAGCTGGTCACGCCGCGCCTGGCGACCGACGCCGAGCTGGCGCTGGTCCATGACCTCGACTACGTCGAACTGGTGCGCAAGCTCGGCCACGGCGCCGACCTGGGTCGGGCGGAGCTGGTCGACGTCGTCCGGTCCGGTTTCGCGCACCCCGACAATCCGGTCTTCGAGAACATGCACGAGGCTTCGGCGCTGATCGCCGGCGGCAGCCTGCAGGCGGCCGAGCTGGTCCACTCCGGACGGGCGCGGCATGCCTTCAACCCGGCCGGTGGCCTGCATCATGCGATGCGCCATCAGAGCTCCGGTTTTTGCGTTTACAACGACGTTGCGGTGGCGGCCGCCTGGCTGCGGGAGCAGGGCCATCGGGTGGCGGTCGTCGACGTGGACGTCCACCATGGGGACGGCACCCAGGCCGCCTTCGAGGAGCAGCCTGACGTCCTCACGCTGAGCCTCCACGGCAAGTACTTCATGCCCGAGGTCGGCCACGACTTCTTCCCCGGCAGCGGCGGCAGCGAAGAGGCGGGCTCGGCCCTGGTCAATGTGCCCTTCCCCCGGTACACCTGGGACGAGCCGTGGCTAAAGGCCTTCGACGCCGTCGTTCCGGAGCGGGTCCGGCGCTTTCATCCGACAGTCCTCTTGACGCAGGACGGCTGCGACACCCACCTCCTGGATCCCCTGGCGGACCTGCGCTGCTCGACGCGGATCTGGCCTCCTGTCGGGCGCCGCTTCCACGACCTCGCGGACGAGCTCTGCGAAGGCCGCTGGGTGGCGCTCGGCGGCGGCGGTTATGCCGTGGAAGAGGTAGTGCCGAGGGCCTGGACGCTGCTCTTCGCCGAGATGACCGGCCAGCCGCAACGGGCCCAGCACCTGCTCGACCCCGAGAGCTACCCGCCGCCGGCCGAGCTCCAGGAGCGCATCTGGCCCGCCGTGGACCTCGCGATCGCGGCGGCTATCGCGCCGCCCGGCTGATCCGCGGCAGCAGGACCTGGAGCGGGAGGCCGGAGCCCGCCAGCAGGCCGACAGGCGGGGCGACCCAGGCGTAGCCGCGAGCGTGAGCGGCTGAGAAGGACACCACCCAGGCCAGCGCCAGGAGTATCGCGACCGCCCCCCAGGCGCCGGTCACCTTCGCCCAGCGGACCAGGGCGCGGCCGCGGAGCTCGAGATCGGGGGAGTGGAGAGGTGTTCGGAGGTAGCGGACCCAGCCCAGGTAGTGGAGGGCGCAGGCCAGTAAGAACGCGCCCAGGCCAAGCGCGACGTACCCGCTGCCGGTCAGCGGCCTTAAGTCTCTAGGAGGCCGCCTGGTGGGTGCGCAGGCAGCGGGTGCAGACCTTGGCGCGCACGGTCTTCCCGCCGACGCTTACCAGGCCCATCTGGAGATTCGGCAGGAAGCGACGGTTCGTGCGAACCTTCGAGTGGCTCACGTTGTGTCCGTACTGCGGGCCTTTGCCGCAGATTGCGCATTTTCTAGCCATGAGGTGATCTCGGAATTGGGGAGCAGGAGACGCGTCGGAGCCCGAAAGGGAGGCGACGAAGGCGAATTGTACCATAGGGTTGCACTCACGATGCCCGCAGCCGAACAGCAGCAAAAGCCGTCCAACCGGGTCCTTCAGCGAGCGCGTGAGAAGGGCCGGATCGAGGTCTTCCCGGATGTCGTGGCCGCCCTCGCGGGCCACGCCGCGTCCTCCTGCTACGGCGTTATGGGAATGTCCGCGCGCGGGCTCCGCGACGGCGTCGCCGAGCTGCTCCGGCGCGGGAACCTGCACCGCGGCGTCGACGTTCGCGAGGCGGGGGGCAGGCTCGTCATCGATGTCTACGTGATCGTGCAGTACGGCACGCGCATCACCGAGGTCGCGCACAACCTCCAGAGCACGGTTCGTTTCGAGGTGGAACGCCTGCTGGGCGTGCCCGTCGGCGACGTCAACGTATTCGTGCAGGGAGTACATGAAGACAGAGTCGAGCACTAGCTCCCGCATGCGGCCCGAGGTCGTCGACGGCCAGCTGTTCAAGCAGGCCCTGCTCGGCAGCCTGAGCTGGCTGACCAGCAACCAGGAGGAGGTGAACCGCCTGAACGTTTTCCCGGTGCCGGACGGCGACACCGGGACGAACATGCTCCTCACTCTTCAGTCGGCGGTCGAGGACATCCGCGAATCGGAGGCGCGCGAGATCAGCAAGATCGCGGCACTGGCGGCGCACGGCAGCCTGATGGGCGCCCGCGGCAACTCGGGCGTCATCCTCTCCCAGATCTTCCGCGGCTTCGCCAAGCACGTCCAGGGCAAGCAGCAGCTGACGCCGGCCGAGCTGGCTGACGCGCTGGAGGAGGCGGCCAACGCTGCCTACCGGGCGGTGATCAAGCCGACCGAAGGTACGATCCTGACCGTCGCCCGCGAGATCGGCAAAGCGGCCAAAGCCGCGGCTGCCGAGAGCAACGCCACCGTCAACTCAGTAATCAGGGCCGCGGTCCGGGCGGCCAAGGCGGCCACCGACAACACCCCGACTCAGCTCGCCATCCTGCGCGAGGCGGGCGTCGTCGACGCCGGCGGCTACGGCCTCCAGGTCATCCTCGAAGGTTTCCTGCGGACCGTTGAGGCGAGCGACGCCGACCAGCTCCTGAAGGCGCCGGCGGCCGCCAAGGCTGGGCCGGCCCAGGCGGCGCTGGAGCTCCCGGAAGAGGGCTGGGGCTACTGCACGGAGTTCCTGATCGAGGGCGGTGACATGGACGTCGAGAAGATCCGCGAGGAGATCGCCGCGATGGGCAACAGCGCGCTCATCGTGGGCGACCCGGACCTGATCCGCGTCCACGTCCACACCAACGAGCCGACCAAGGTGCTCGCCTATGCCTCTGGGATCGGCAACCTCACCAAGACCAAGGTCGACGACATGTCGAAGCAGCACCGCGTCATCCTCCAGGGAGCCACCCCGGGGCAAAACGGTGCCAGCGCGCCGAAGGCTGAGGCGGCGGCGGCGCAGCCGCGTCAAAACGGCGTCGGGCTGGTCGCGGTGGCGGCGGGGTCCGGCCTGAGCGGCATCTTCAAAGGCCTCGGCACCGACGCGGTGGTGGAGGGCGGCCAGACCATGAATCCCAGCACGCAGGACATGCTGAAGGCGGTGGAGTCGGTCCCCTATCAAGAGGTCTTCCTGTTGCCCAACAACGCCAACGTGATCCTGGCCGCGGGCCAGGTCCCGGAGCTGACCAAGAAGAGGGTGCACATCGTGCCGACGCGGACCATGCCGCAGGGGATCGCCGCCGTCGTCGCCTTCAATGTCGGGAGGCCGGCGGAGGCCAACCAAGCAGCGATGGAGGAAGCCGCCAAGCAGGTGCAGACCATCGAGGTGACGCACGCTGTTCGGGACAGCCGGGCGGAGGGCGTGCGGGTCAAGAAAGGCGACGTGATCGCTCTCATCAACGACAAGCTCAAGCACAGCGGCCAGGACTATGGCGAAGTGGTGAGCGACGCGGTCCGCGGGATCGGACCGGACGGATACGAGCTGATCACCGTCTACCGCGGCCGCGAGGCGAAGGACGCGGACCTGAGCCAGTTGACCGAGGCGCTGCAGCGGGACTTCCCGAATCTGGAGGTCGAAGTTCAAGACGGCGGCCAGCAGCACTACCCGTTCATCGTCTCGGTCGAGTAGCGGCGCATCCGGTTGGCTAGAAGTCGGTTTCGAGTCGTCACCGACTCCACGGCGGACCTGCCTGAGGCCTGGCGCAAGCAGTACGGCATCGAGGTTGTCCCGCTCCGCGTCCACTTCGGGAACGAGACCTACAAGGACGGCGTCGACCTCACCAACAAGGAGTTCTTCGAGAAGCTGGCGGCGGCCGCCGAGCTGCCGAAAACGTCGGCGCCCTCCCCCGGCGACTTCGCTGAGGTCTACGAGCGACTTCGCAAGGAGTGCGACGGCGTCGTCTCGATCCATCTCGGGTCAAACCTGTCGGCGACCGTCGAATCGGCGCGGTTGGGCGCGCAGGCGGTCGCTGGCTTCCCGGTCGAGGTGGTCGACACCCGAAGCGTGACCATGGCGATGGCGTTCCTCTGCCAGATCGCGGCTCAGGCAGCCGACCTCGACTCGGCCGTCGCCGCCTGCGAGGAGCGCCTCGACAGGCTGGCGGTGCTGGCCCTCCTGGATACCCTCCGCTACCTGCAGATGGGCGGCCGGATCCGCAAAGTCGAGTACTGGGTCGGCTCGGTGCTCGACTTCAAGCCGGTCGTAAAGCTGGAGGGCGGACCGATCGAACCGATCGACCGGCCGCGGACCCGTGCCCGGGGATTGAAATCGCTCCTCGAGCACTTCCGGGCCGACCTGCCCGTGGAGCGCGTGGGCGTGATGCACGCCCAGGCCCCGGCCGACGCGGAGCGAGTGCGCGAGGAGCTGCAGAAGGAGCTCCCCGACGTTCCCATCGAGATCGGCGTGACCGGCGCCGTCCTCGGCACGCACACCGGGCCCGGCGCGGTCGGGCTTTGCTACATCCGGAAATAAGCGGCGGTTTTCAGGACGTTTGGCGACAGAGTGGCAGAATTCCGATGCGTATTCCGCATCTTTGGGACCAACAGTTCGATTGAGAGCGGAGTGGCTTAGGCCAGCACCTCACGGCGATCTTTGAGCTCCGCGATGGCACCTTCCCGGAGCTCGGCCAGACCATCGTCGGCGCCGGCCACGATGACCCTGGCCAGGTCGGCGGCCGAATGGAGCCGGGGCACGTAGACAAAGTCGGCGCCCGCGTCATAGAGCTCCAGCGCCGCCGGGATGTGCTCCGATGTCAGGATCACCCGGGCATCAGGGGAGATGCGACGGGCATTGCCGAGGATGCGTTGGTTGCTGGTGCCGCGCAGCACCTCATCAGTGATCGTCGACACGATCAGGCGGGCGTGCTGGATGTGCGCGTGCTGCAGGGTGTCGACGTGAGCCACGTCGCCGTAGATGCAGGCGATGCCGCGCTTGCGCAGCTCGGCGATGACCTGGGGGTTGAAGTCGATGACGAGGATCTCGCGCAGCAGCGGATGGGGTCCGCCTTCGCGGTGCTCGAACTCGTGCAGGATCGAGCTGGCGTCGCGGAAGAAGCCGAGGAAGACGATCGACTGCCGCCGGTCGTGGACCGCTTTCTCGGCCTGGGCGGCGGCGCGGATCACGTCGAGGTCACGCACGCGCACCAGCTTCAAGAAGGCGCTGATCCAGTCGTAGAGCGCGTGGTTGTTGGCGATCATGTAGGTCGAGGTCACGGAGGTGATGGCGAACGTGAGCACCACGATCGTGAGAACCGAGGAGTCGATCTGGCCGCGGGCCAGCCCGAGTGAGGCGATCACTATCGAGAACTCGCTGATCTGGGCCAGGTTGATTGCCGGCAGCAGGCTCACCCGGTGCCCGAGCCGGAGGCTGTAGAGGATCGGGAAGATGGTGATGCGGCTGGCGATCAGGAAAGCCGACGCAGCCACGGCGACCAGCACCAGGTGCTGGCTGGGGAGCGGGATCTCCATCCCGAGCGCGACGAAGAAAAGCGTCACGAAGAAGTCGCGGATGTTGGTCACCTTGGCGATCACGTCGACGTTGTAGGGGAACGTCGAGAGGCTGATCCCGGCGATCAGGGCGCCCATCTCGCGGGAGAGCCCGACCAGGTTGGCAGCCGCGGCCAGTGCGAAGCACCAGGCGAGCGCGGTCACGACCACCAGCTCGGGGACCTTGGCGACCGACCGGAAGAGGCGGGGCAAAACGTACCGGCTCACAGCCAGGCTCCAGATGACGAGCAGCGCGCCAAGCAGGAGCGAGACCAGCAGCGGCCGCAGGTCGGGGTTCACCAGGTTGGGCTGGACGGCCAGCATCACGACGGCAAAAAGGTCCTGGACGACCAGGACGCCGAGCGTGATGCGGCCGGGCAGGGTGTCGAGCTCCAGCTTGTCGTAGAGGAGCTTCACCACGATCAGCGTGCTGCTCATGCTGGCGCAGGCAGCCAGATAGAGGAGCGCGTAGTTGCCCTGCGTGTTCCGGAAGCCGAGCAGGTAGAAGAAGCCCAGCCCCAGCGCGATGCAGAGGGGGACCTGGAGGCCGCCGGTGAGGATCACGGGCAGGCCCGCGGCCGCGAGCTTCTTCAGGTCGATCTCCAGGCCGATCATGAAGAGCAGCAAGATCAGTCCGATCTCGGCGACCGTCTGGATGCTGTTGCGGTCGCGGACCAGGTTCAGGCCGAGCGGCCCGATCACCACGCCGGTCAGCAGGTAGGCCAGGATCAGCGGCTGCTTCAGGCGCTGCCCGAGCAGAGCCACCAGCGCCGCGGCCGCGACGCAGATCCCGATGCTGGAGAGCAGGTCGGCGGGCGCGAGGGCCGGAAAGGCGGTCAGCATCCTCTTCTCCGGGACATCTAGGGCTCCAGGTCCTGCCAGTGCTCGAGGATCGCGTCCCGCTGGCCGGGGTGACCGAGGATCAGGAACTCCTCGCCGCGCAGGCCCTGCACCAGCCGGTCGGCGAGCCTGGTGGCATCCTTCAAGCGGCCGCTCGTGCGCTTGCGGCGGCCCTGGCCGGTGGGAGCTTGACCGCCGCCGTTGGGACCGAGCTCGCCAGGGCAGAGGACCGAGACGCCGATCCCCCTGGCGCCGACGTGCCGGATCAGGCTGCGGGAGAACCCGACGACCGCGAGCGTCGAGGTGTCGTAGGCGATGCTGGCCGGGTCGTCACTGAGCAGACCGCCCACGGCGGCCGTGTTGACGATGTAACCGCTGCCCCGCTCCAGCATGTGCGGCAGAAAGGCGCGCGCTCCGCGCACCGCTCCCAGCAGGTTGACATTCAAGACCCACTCCCAGTCGTCGGTTGAGATGGCCTCCAGGCTGCCTTCGAGGACCACGCCGGCGTTGTTCAGAAGCAGGTCGACGCGGCCCATGGCCGCGATCGCGTCGCTGGCCAGCGCGCGCACGTCCGAGTCCTTGCCCACGTCCGCGTGCAGAGGCAGGTAGCGACCGCTGCCGAGATGGGTCAGTCGCTTCAGGGTCTCCTCCAGGCCGCGGTCGTCGATGTCGGCCACCACCACGTCGGCACCTTGACGTGCGATCGCCAGGGAGCAGGCGCGGCCGATGCCGCTTCCCCCACCGGTGATTACCGCGACCTTGCCGAGCAGTTCCATTTGCGCGGAAGGCATGATGGCGGTTTATCGGCGGCTGCTCAAGGACCTCACGTCGACCATGAAGAGCGGCATCGTCGCGCCGGCAAGCATGAGAGCCACCGCCACCCAGAGCGCCACGCTGAGCGAGCTGCCGACCAGCGGGCCTCCCAATGCCGACCCGAGCGGCAGGCCCGAGAAGTTGAGAGCCATCGAGATGGCGAAGGCACGACCCATCCAGGCGGGGTCGGTGCGGCGTTGGCGGAGGGTGAACATCCCGATGTCGATCGGCCCGTTGGCGGCTCCCGCGATCGCCATCCCTGCAGCGACCACCCAGATGTTCCCTGCGAAAGGCAGCAGCGCCATGCCGAGGGCAGACACGATGCTGCCGGCGGCGATCATGCGCGCCTCTTTGCCGTCCGATCGGTAGCGGCCCCAGAGCCAGACGGAGACCACTCCGGCCAACCCCAGCACCGCCCACATGAGGCCGACCTCCACGGGTCCCAGACGCAGCCGCTGCAGGACCAGCACAGGCAACGCGATGTCGATCACCCCGAAGCCGCCGTTGAAGAGAGACATGGTGGCTGCCAGCCCGCGCAGCGTCGGGTTGCGCACCACGTAGAGGAGACCGTCCCAGGCGTCCCTCAGCAGGTTGCCGGTTGAAGCCACCTCTGTCTCCGGTTCGCGGGTGCCCAGCAGCACGGTCGCGCCCATGACCATCAGCACGCCGGTGGCCACGAGCGCGGCCTCGCCGCCCAGGAAGCCGACTATGAAGCCCGCCGCCGGCGGTCCGATCACCGCCGCCACCACGTAGCCGTTGCTGTCGACCGCATTGGCCCGCTCCCAAAGCTCACGCGGCACCAGCAGCGGGAAGAGCGAGCGCAGCCCGGTCTCCGCGAACGGCCGCCCGGGCGAGGCGGCCAGGGCGACCCCGAGCAGCGCCCAGACCGGGAGAGCGTGGAAGAAGGAGAGAACGCCGATCAGGGTGTAGGTGAAGGCCGCCAGCAGGTAGCCGAAGACGACCAGACGCAAGCGCCCGTGGCGGTCCAGGAGAGCACCCACGAGCGGCGCCAGCAGCAGGCCGGGGAAGATGGCGAGGAACGCCGTAGCGCCGGCCAGAGCCGGCGAGTGGAAGCGCTCGAGGACAAAGAGGATCAGGGACACGCCCGCCATGGCATCGGCGATCCGGGCCAGCTGCATGCCGGCGATGAGCCGCGGAAAGCCTGGGAGCTCGAAGAGGGCGCGATAGCTCAGCCGGACGCTGGCCCGAGTCAGCTCAGGTTCTCCATCAGGAAGGACCAGACGTCCGCCTCCTCGGGCACTTGCTTCGTGACCGGCTTGCCCTGGCCGTGGCCGGCGCGCTCCTCAACCCGGAGCAGGACGAGGCCGCCCGGATTGGCCGCCTGTAACCGGGCCGCCATCTTGCGGGCGTGCATGGGGTCGACCCGGGCGTCGGCTTCGCCGGTCGTGAGGAGGACCGGCGGATAACGGACGCCCGGCCGGACGCGGTGATAGGGCGAGTAGGCGTGCAGCCAGGAGAAGGCTTCGGGGTCGGCGGCGCTGCCGTACTCACGCGACCAGAGCTCCGCGATCCGGAACCGCTCGTAACGGACCATGTCGAGCAGGGGGACGCGGCAGACGGCCGCGCCGAAGAGGTCAGGTCGCTGCACGAGAGCGGCGCCGACCAGCAGTCCGCCGTTGCTGCCACCGAGGATGCCGAGCGAGCTGGGTGTGGCCAGGCCTTCGGCGATCACCGTCTCCGCGGCCGCGATGAAGTCGTCGAAGACGTTCTGCTTGCGACCGAGCGTGCCGGCCTGGTGCCAGGCCTCGCCGTACTCGTTGCCGCCGCGCAGAGTCGCCACCGCGATCAGGCCGCCCGCCTCCAGGAACGGCAGCCAGGAGGGCCGCCAGGCCGGCGTGCTGGGGATGTTGAAGCCGCCGTAGCCGGTGAGGACGGTGGGGCCCGAGCCCTCGGCCCGGCCGACGAGGAAGAGGCGCGACCTGGTGCCGTCCTTGGATGCGAACGGAACCTGGCGGACTGAGTACCGTCTGGGGTCGAAGCCGCCCGTCATCTCCAGCCTGTCGACCTCCTGGAAGATGCCCGTGGCCGGATCGACCTCGAGCACGAAGGCCGGCCGGGTGAAGCTCTCGGCGGTCAGGTAGGCATGGGTCGCGCTGGGGTCGGCGCCCAGTCCGGTGACGGTGTAGAGCGGGGGCAGGTCGAGAAGCCCTTCGAAGGCGCCCTCCAGGGCATGGACGGAGACTTTGGAGCTGGCGTCGACCAGGTGATGGACCAGGAGCCGATCGGCGCTGACCGCGGCGTCGAGGAGCACGCTGGGGCCCTCCGGCACGAGGTCCAGCCAGTCTTCCCGACCGGGTCGCTCCGGGTCGATCTGGACCAGCCTCCAGTTGGGGGCTCCGGCGTTGGTGAGCGCGAGCAGCCGCTCATCTGCGAACCAGGCGGTGGCGATCTCGTCCTCGCTCCGGAAGACCTCTTTGCCATTCAGGAAGATCGAGCTCGCGGACCAGCCGCGGTTGCTGTTGACGACCGTCCAGCGGCCATTCGGTGAGAGGGAGAGGGGACCGGGCGACTCGGTCTTCTCGCGGCCTTCCCCCCAGACCTGGACATCCTCCTCGACCGGCTGGCCGAGCACGTGACGCCAGGCCCGCTGGTTGTAGAAGTCACCCTCCGGGTACCGCGTGTAGAGGATGGCCGCGTTCCCGCGCTCGAAGGCCACCGATGCCCACTGGCAGTTTTCGATCCGATCGGGAAGGAGACGACCTGTCGCGGCCTCGACCACCAGCAGCGTCGACCGCTCGTCGCCGGAGCGAGAGACACCTACCGCCACCAGCTCACCGTCGTCGGCCGGGTAGTACCAGTCGAGGGCCGCGGTGGGGTCGCCGAAGACCGCCAAAGGGTCCAGCAGCAGGCGATCCGATTCGTAGAGCGCCAGCTGGTCCATCTCGCCAGTCCGGCGGGTGAAGAAACGGCGCCGGCCGCGCGGCCGGCTGGGGCCGAGCAGGCCCGTCGCCATCAGCTCGCGAATTCGGGCCTCGATCCGGGCCCGGCTTGGGTAGGCATCGAGAATCGAGCGCGCGTAGAGCCGCTGTTCTTCCACCCACTCGGCGACTCCGGGGGCTTCGCCGTCTTCGAGCCAGCGATAGGGGTCGTGGACCTCGACTCCGTGCGTCACCTCGACCACCGCGTCGACGCGCGTCGGCGGTGGGGAGGGGGCCACGGCTTCTGATGCTAACCTCCGGCCGTGCCGGGTCTGGACACCTCCGTCGAGAAGCTGCCGCGCGCCTCGGCGGCGGACGTCGCATCGCTGCGCAAGCTGGGGATCGAGACGTTCCGCGACCTGCTCCTGAACCTGCCCCACGGCTGGCAGTCCTACGCCGACTCGCCGGCCATCGGCAGCTTGCGGCCCGAGGGCAAGGCGACGATCGTCGGGACGCTGGTCTCGATCGCGGCCAGGCGGTCGCCGCGCCAGCGCCTGTCGCTGACCGAGGCGAAGTTGAAGGACGACACCGGCGGCAGCATCAGCGTCGTCTGGTTCAACCAGCCATTTCGGGCTCGCGAGTTCAAGCCGGGCGACCGGATCGCGGTGGCCGGAACCGTGAAGGCCTCCCGCTACGGAGGTGTCCAGATGCAAAACCCGCACGTCGAGCGGGTGGGCAACGGCGACGGCCCGCGCTGGGTCGGAGACCTGATGCCCCTCTATCACCTGACGGGCAAGCTGACCTCGCGGAAGATCGCCACCTGGGTGGAGGCGGCCCTGCCCCTGGCCGCCGGGCTGGCGGACGTGGTCCCCGACGCGGTCCAGCGCCGGCAGGGCCTGCCCTCGCTCGCGGAGACGGTGCGCTGGGGACACAAGCCGGCCGACCAGTCCGAGTGGGCAAGGGCACGCGACCGCCTGGCCTGGAGCGAGCTCTTCCAGCTCCAGGTCGCGTTCTTCGTCGCCCGGCGGCAGATCCAGTCGGAGCCGGCCCAGCCGCTGCCCTACCGGCAGGACGTGATCGACGCTTTCAAGACTGGCCTCGGGTTCGAGCTGACCAACGCCCAGCGCAGGGCGACCTGGGACGTGTTCAAGGACATCGCCAGCGAAGTGCCGATGAACCGTCTTCTCAATGGCGACGTCGGCTCGGGGAAGACGGCCGTCGCCGCCGCCGCCGTCGCTATGACGCACGCGGCCGGCCTGCAGTCTCTGGTGATGGCGCCGACCGAGATCCTGGCCCGCCAGCACCTGGGGAAGTTCCGCGCCTACCTGGAACAGAGCTTCCCGGAACTGCGCGTCGACCTGCTCGTGAGCGGGCTCCCGGCGGCCGAGCGCCGGCGCGTCATAACGTCGGTCGCCTCGGGCCACACCGCGCTCCTGGTCGGCACCCACGCGCTGATCGAGCAGGCAGTCGAGATCCCGGACCTGGGGCTGGCCGTCGTGGATGAGCAGCACCGGTTCGGCACCCGCCAGCGTGAGCTGCTGCGTGCGAAAGGCCGGGGGCGCCCGCATTTCCTGGCGATGACCGCGACGCCGATCCCCCGCACGCTCGCCCTCGCGCGCTACGGGGAGATGGCGCTCTCCATCCTGGACGAGATGCCGCCCGGTCGGACGCCGGTGGAGACGCGGGTCGTGGAGCCGCCAGGTCGAGAGGCCGCTTATGAGCTGGTCCGGCGGGAAGTCCGAGCCGGGCGCCAGGCCTTCGTCATCTGCCCGCTGGTCGAAGAGTCGGAGAACGTCGACGCCGCCACTGTCAAGGCGGCTACCGTCGAGTTCGAGCGCCTGCGCTCAGAGGTCTTTCCCGACCTCCGCCTGGCGCTCGTTCACGGCCGCTTGAAGGAGAAGGACTCCGTGATGCGGGATTTCGGCGCCGGGGCGTACGACGTGCTCGTCGCCACCGCGGTCGTCGAGGTGGGGGTCGATATCCCGAACGCCAGCGTGATGATGGTCGAGGGAGCCGAACGCTTCGGGCTCTCGCAGCTCCACCAGTTCCGGGGCCGGGTCGGCCGGGGCAGCGCGAAGTCCCAATGCTTGCTGCTGGCCGAGGAACCGGCCGACAAGGCGCTCGCGAGGCTCCGCCTGTTGGAGAGGGAGAACGACGGGTTCAAGCTGGCCGAAGAAGACATGCGGCTGCGTGGCGCGGGCGAGCTGATGGGAGCGCGACAGCACGGCCTCACAGACGATGCGATGCGAGCGCTCCAGCAGCCCAACCTGCTGAACGAAGTGCGGGACGAAGCCGAGCGCCTGATCGAGGCGGATCCCGAGCTCGCGGGCAACCCCCTTCTCAAGGCTGCTGTTGAGCGGCGCCTGGAGATCACGTCGATCAGCTGAACGCGGGGTGGGGGCTAGGATCCGGAGTCGGAGGTTCGAACTGCAGATCGCGGCAGGCGGCCGGTAGGGCCGCCGGTCTGGGCGTCGCTGCCAAGGCAGGGGTGGCCCGAGGCGGAATGCATCCGCGGATGCCTGAGCACTCGGGCCGGGGCCTCTAACACCGGCAGCGGCGTCCAGAGCCGATGAGATGCCTCCGAATATCCGACTCCGGATACTAGGATCACGCCCATGGAGCAGTTGGGACAGCTTCGCCTGACCGAGTACAGCCACGGGGCCGGTTGAGCCTGCAAGCTCAGCCCGGTGGAGCTTGGGCAGGTCCTTGAGGCGCTTCCGCCGCTGACCGACCCGCGGGTCCTGGTAGGAACCGACCGCCGGGACGATGCCGCGGTGTTCCAGATCGACGGGGACCGGGCGCTGGTCGCCACGGTCGACTTCTTCACGCCCATCGTGGACGACCCGGAGGCCTTCGGCGCCATCGCCGCGGCCAACGCCCTGAGCGACGTCTATGCGATGGGCGCGACCCCGCTTTTTGCGCTCAGCATCCTGGCCTTCCCGCGGGAAAAGCTCGGCGCCGGGCTGCTGCAGAAGATCGTCGCCGGGGGCGCCGCCAAGCTGGCGGAGGCCGGCGTGCCGGTGGTCGGCGGCCACTCCGTCGACGACAGCGAGCCCAAGTTCGGCTATGCGGTCACGGGGGAGGTGCGGCCCGGCGAGGTGATCCGGAACGAGGGCGGGCAGCCGGGTGACCGCGTCTACCTCACAAAGCCGCTCGGCACCGGCCTGGTGGCGACCGCGATCAAGCGCGGTCTCTGCCCGCCCAAGCTGGAGGGGCAAGCGATCGCGCTCATGACGCGGCTCAACCGGGAGGCGTCGGTCGCCATGCGGGCGGCGGGAGCGCACGCCGCCACGGACGTGACCGGCTACGGCCTGATCGGACACCTCGCCAACTTCCGGGTTGGCGCCGAGATCGAGTTGGGCCGCGTGCCGCTCCTCGACGGCGTCCGCGAGCTGGCCGCCCAGGATCTCTTTCCGAGCGGGTCGCGTCGCAACCATGCGGCCGCGGCGGGGATTGTCGACTGGGAGGTCGGCGAGCTGGACCAGCTGATCCTCTGTGACGCGCAGACCAGCGGCGGTCTCCTGGTCGCGCTGCCTCCTGAGCGCGCCGCTGACTTCGAGAGGCGTTGTCGGGACGCGGCCTGGATCGGCAGCCTCACCGGCGGCGGGCGGATTCGCGTGCGGCCCTGAAGGATTGGGCAAGCTCCGGGTCCACGGCGGCGAGCTGGCGGGCCGCCGCTTGAAGGCGCCGCATGGCATCCGCCCCACGCAGGGGGTGATCAAAGAGGCGATCTTCAACGTCCTCGCCGCCGAGGTGCCGGGCGCCACCGTGCTCGACCTCTTCGCGGGTTCCGGCGCGCTGGGAATCGAATCACTCTCCCGCGGCGCGGCTCGGGCCACCTTCGTGGAGAACTCGGGGAGCTCCATTACAATCCTGCGGCAGAACTTGGAAGCGCTAGGCTGCGCGGACCGGGCCCGGGTCGTCCACACTGACGCCGTCCGCTGGCTGGAATCGCACTCCGCCGAGGTCGGCGCCGCCTCGCTCGTGCTCCTCGACCCCCCCTACGGCGAGCCCCAGCTGGAGCGCGCCCTGCAACTGCTCGACGCGCACGCGCGCGGCACAGTCGTCGTCGAACACGCGGCCGGTGATCCTCTGCCGGCACTGAAGAGCCTGCGTGTCGCACGCGAGCGGTCGTACGGCGACACCAGGCTGACCATCCTCCGGCCGGGGGCGTTGGACCAGAGTTGAAAGCCGCGCTCTACCCCGCCACGTTCGATCCGTTCACGAATGGTCATCTGGACGTCCTTGACCGCGCGTTACTGATCTTCGACAAGGTCTGCGTCGGGGTCCTGAAGAACCCGGCCAAGACGGCGCTCTTCAGCACCGAGGAGCGGATCGCGATGATCAAGGACGTGCTCGCCGACCGGCCGAACGTGGAGATCGGCTCCTTCCAGGGCCTGACCGTCGATTACGCGCGAAAGATCGGCGCCGGCACGCTCGTGCGTGGCCTCCGCTCCTACTCGGACTTCGACGCCGAGCTCCAACTCGCGCTCATGAACCGTAAGCTGGCACCCGACGTGCAGACGATCTTCCTGATGTCGAGCTTCGCCCACATCTTCGTCAGCTCGAGCGTGATCAAGGACATCGCCAGCCACGGCCGCGACGTCAGCGATTTCGTCCCACCCGCCGTCGCCCGGCGCTTGAAGGAGAAGTTCCAATGAAGGTCGACGAGCTGCTCGATCGCCTCGAGTACATGGTCCACCACGCGCGCCGCGTGCCGTTCACGGCCAGCGTCACCGTCAACGAGGACGACGTGATGGACATCGTCGACCAGCTCCGTTTCAACCTTCCGGAGGAGATCAAGCAGGCCAACTGGACGGTGTCGGAGCAGCAGCGCCTGATCGCAGAGGCGCACTCCGAGTCGGGCCGCATCGTGGCGCGGGCGAACGAGAAGGCGGAGTCGATAGTGTCCGAGCAAGAGGTGCAGCGGCGGGCCGAACGCCAGGCGATGCAGATGGTGCGTGACGCCCAGAACCGCGCCGACCAGATCGTGCGCGAGGCCGAGAACTATGCGCTCGAGCAGCTGCAGAACCTGGAGGCGCAGCTGAACCGGACGCTGGTCACCGTGAAGCGGGGAGTGGAAGCGCTGCAGTCGAGCGGCGAGGCGGCGCCACAGCCGGCCAGGGTCGGCGCCACCGATCACGACCAGGAGCCGGACGAGGCCGATGAGGAGGCCGAAGCCGGCCGCGCCTGAAGCCCGCCCGAGCCGCACCCGTCGGTATACTCAGCCTTCGGTTCATGGGACTTCCGAAGGTAAAGCTGTCGAAATCAAGGAAGGGGCGACGCCGCTCGCACCTGGCGCTCCTGCTGCCCAAGCTGGAGCCCTGCCCGCAGTGCAAGCGGCCGCGGATGAGCCACTCCATCTGCCCTAACTGCGGCCACTACAAGGGCCGCGAGGTCATCAAGACCGCATAGAGGGCGCCAAGCGTCGCATCGCGTTCATCTACCCGGGCCAGGGCTCACAGCAGGCCGGGATGGGACGGGAGCTCCTCGAGATCGCCGAGGTCGCCAAGCTCTGCGACCAGCTGCCCGAAGCGAAGCGCCTCCGCCGCCTGCTCTCCGAAGCGGACGAGGATGAGCTCCGGCTGACCGAGAACGCGCAGCCCGCGCTCTGCTTCGTGGGAATCGCGCTCACGCTCCTCCTGCGCCACCGCCATGGTCTGCGGCCGGCGGCAGCGGCGGGCCACTCGCTCGGCGAGTACACCGCGCTGGCCGCGGGTCGAGCGATCGGGACCGAACAGGTCCTGCACGCGGTGTTCGAGCGCGGGCGGGCGATGGCTGAGGCCGTGCCCGCGGGCGAGACCTCCATGGCCGCAGTGCTGGGACTGGGGGCGGAGGAGGTGGAGCGGGCGATCGAGTCGATCGAGGATGTCTATCCCTGCAACTACAACACCCCCACGCAAACGGTCATCGGCGGCGGTCTGGCCGCTCTCGAACGGGCCGCGGAAGCGCTGAAAGCGGCTGGCGCGAAGCGGACCGTACCCCTCAACGTCAGCGCCGCCTTTCACACGCCCTACATGGCCCCGGCCGCGGCGCGCTTGCGACGGGTGCTGGAGCGACTCCGCTGGCAGGACCCGGAGATCCCCGTGATCGCGAACCTGACCGGCGCCGCCTACCCGCCAAACGCGGACTTTCCCGACGTTTTGGAACAGCAGCTGAAGTCGCCCGTGCGCTGGAGTGACTGCGTCAGCAGCCTTGTCGCGGCCGGAGTCACCGACTTCGTCGAGCTCGGCCCCAAGCGCGCCCTGGGCGGCATGCTGAAGGAGCTGGCGCCGGCTGCGCAGGCACACTCGGTGGGCACCCCGGCGGCGGTTGACGAATTCGCCGGGCTGGTACAGTAAATCGGCGACTCAAGGCATCTGGAGGGTTGAGCTTGGAAAGCCAGAAGATCAGCTTCGACGACTTCAAGAACATCATCGTTGAGCGACTCGGCTGTGAGCCCGAGCAGGTCACCATGGACGCGTCATTCCAGGAAGACCTGAACGCCGACTCGCTCGACCTTGTCGAGCTGATCTACGCCTTCGAGGAGAACACGGGACTCGAGATCCCGGACGAGGACGCCGAGAAGATCACCACCGTCGGCCAGGCCTGGGAGTACATCCAGGAGCGCTCTAGCTGACGGCTAGGGCGGTCCCGACCCCGGTCAACGGGCTGGCCGAGCTCCAGCAGAAGATCGGGATCGCCTTTCGGGACGCGAGCCTCCTGGAGGAGGCTCTCACCCACAGCTCCTTCGCCAACGAATATCCCGCTCTCGGGCGCCGCGACAACGAGCGGCTCGAGTACCTCGGCGACGCCGTCCTCCAGCTGATCACTGCCGAATACCTCTACAAGATCCGCCCCGCCGCCAAGGAGGGCGAGCTGACCCAGACGCGTTCGGCCATGGTCAACACCAACACGCTCGCCACGCTGGCCGGCGAGCTCGACCTCGGCAGCTACCTGTACCTCGGCAAGGGCGTGGCCAGGACGGGCGGGAGAGGTCAGAAGTCCCTCCTGGCCAATGCCTTCGAAGCGACGCTCGGCGCCATCTTCCTTGATGCCGGCTACGACGCCGCCTACCACTTCTACCTGGGGCGGTTTCGCGCTCTCTCGCAGCCGGTGCAGGACGAGAACTTCAAGGGGCGGCTGCAGCAGGTCGTCCAGGAAAGGTTCGGGCAGACTCCCTACTACGACATCGTGGCCAGCCAGGGCCCTGGTCACCGGCGCGAGTACCTGGCGGTGGTCTACGCCGGGGTGGAGCCGCTGGGCAAGGGCCACGGGACCACCAAACAGGCGGCCGAGCAGGAGTCGGCGAAGGACGCGCTGACCCAGCTCGGACAGCTCTGATCGGTCCGTTCGACCGGCGGCTTCTGCGCGGACTGACTTTCGACATTTTCGGGACCTGCGTCGACTGGCTCACGGCAGTCGCTCGTGAGATCCGGGCGATCGCGCCCGAAGCCGACGCCGAGGGGCTGGCGGTTGAGTGGCGGCGCCGGTACCGGCCGGCTCTGGCAAGAGTGACCAGCGGCGAACGCGAGTGGGCAAAGCTCGACGTTCTTCACCGGGAGTCGCTCGAGGAGCTCCTGCCCTCCTTCCACCTCGAGCGGCTGACGAGCTCCGAGCAAGAGCGCCTCGTGTTCGCCTGGCATCGTCTCGACCCCTGGCCTGATGCAGCCGCCGGCCTGGAGCTGCTGCGCCGATCCTATGTGGTCGCCACCCTCTCCAACGGCAACGTCTCCCTGCTCGTCGATCTCATTCGCCACGCCGGCCTCCGGTTCGATGCCGTGCTGTCCGCCGAGGTCGCCCGCTCCTACAAGCCGGCGCCGGCCGTCTACTCGATGGCCCTGGACCTTCTCGACCTGCGGCCGGAGCAAGCGCTGATGGTGGCTGCGCACGCGGATGACCTGGAGGCCGCCGCCGCGGTTGGGATGCGCACCGCCTTCGTCTCGCGACCCGCCGAATGGGGCGGCCGCCAGCACTTCCAGCCGCCCCCTCGCGGGCACTTCGACATCCAGGCTGCCGACTTCGCGGACCTGGCGCGGCAGCTCGGCGCCTGAGCCGAGCAGCCGCAGGCCTCAGCCGGCGGGGCTGATCCTCCTCGCTTCGCGGGTACGCTCGGGAGGCTGTGCCGAGTCGAACTCTTCTGAGAGGTCGACCTTGGAGCGGCCTGGGATCAAGACCGTCGCCACGAGGCTGATGAGGGCACAAGCCACCATGTAGATCGCGATCGGCACGTAGCTGCCCTTGTACTGCGGCAGCAGGAGGACGTGGCTCCCCGGCGGCCAGGGCGCACCGGCCAGCAGCCAGGTGGCGATGAGAGGCGCCGGCCCGCCCGCCACGATGGACGCCAGCTGGTAACCGATCGAGGCGCCGCTGTACCGCATGCGGCCGGTGAAGTTCTCCGCGATGAACGCCGCCTGGGGCCCGTACTGCATGTCGTGGGGGATCAGCGAAAGGATGATCGCGAGCGTGATGATCAACCCCGCCTTCGAGTTCAACATCCAGAAGTACGGGAAGGCGAAGAGGGCGGTGGCGACGACGCCGATGAGGTACATCCGGCGACGCCCGATGACGTCTGACAAGTATCCGAAGAAGGGGATGCTGACGAGCGAGAGCACGGCCGCGAGCAAGACCGCGTTGAGCGCGAAGGTACGAGTCACGTGGAGGGCGGCCACGGCGTAGACGAGCACGAACGCCGTGAAGATGTAGAACGGCGCCTGCTCCGACATCCGGATCAGAGCCGAGAGGATGACCTCGCGCGGCTGCCGGGCGATGACCTGCAGCGAGGGCGCTCGTTCCAGCCGCCGCTCCTGGAGGATGCGCGAGAAGAGCGGCGTCTCCAGGATGCCGAGGCGGATGTAGAGGCCGACCGCGACCAGGACCAGGCTCAGCAGGAAGGGCACGCGCCAGCCCCAGCTGAGAAACGCGGACTCGGAGAGCGTCGAGCTCAGCAGCAGCAGGATCCCGTTGCCGAGCACGAGCCCGGCGGGCACGCCCCACTGTGGCCAGCTGGCGATCCAGCCGCGGCGCCCGCGGTGGCCCCATTCCATCGAGAGGACCACCGAGCCGCCCCACTCGCCGCCGACCGCGATCCCCTGGAGCAGCCGAAGGACGGTGAGCAGCACGGCACCGAGAAGGCCGATCTGGGCGTAGGTGGGCAGCAGACCGATCAGGGCGGAAGCGAGACCCATCGTCAGGAGGGTGACGATCAGCGTCGCCTTGCGGCCGACCCGATCCCCGAAGTGACCGAAGATGAAGGCGCCGAGCGGCCGGGCCGCGAAGCCGACGAACTGGATCGCAAAGGCGGAGAGGGTACCGGCGACCGGATCCTCCTTGGGGAAGAAGAGCTTGGCGAAGACAAGCGCGGCCGCAGTGTTGTAGAGGAAGAAGTCGTACCACTCGATGGTCGTGCCGACAGTGCTCGCGACGATCGCCCGGAGCAGCTGTCCACGCTCCGAGGTCTTTGCGGCCGCAGGCTCCAAGTTCTCCATCCCACTATCACCTCTCAGGAGATTTGCCCACTCCCGCCTGCCCCCATCGGAGGTTGTACTTAGCATGGGCGATCTCAGGCCTACTTCGCAACAGCAGGGATGTCATCTCTGCATGAATGGTGTAAGCTAACTTGATAATGGATAAGCAGGAAACGGATCAGCACGAGAAGGAGCTCGAGGAGGTCCGCCGCAAGATCCAGCAGGTCAAGGAACGGGACTTCGGCGAAGGCCACCCGATCGACCCGGAGAAGAACCAGGACGGCGACCAGGAGTCCGAGGTCTCGAATCCGAGCCCGATCCTTCCGAACAAGCCGACCTAGTCTTCCCGAGCAGGCAACTTGAGGTAAGCAACTGCTAGCGGTGGGCCCTGAGCTGGCCAGGGCCCACAACATCTTGTAAACTGCCGCCCTAAGCCGTGCACCTGCGCGCGATCATCCTCAACGGCTTCAAGACGTTCGCTCGCCGGACCGAGATCAGGTTCGACGGCGGTGTCGTCGCCATCGTCGGCCCGAACGGCTCTGGCAAGAGCAATATCGTCGACGCCTTCAAGTGGGCTCTTGGCGAGACGCAGGCCAAAGACCTCCGGGGCAAGCGGATGGAGGAGGTCATCTACGCCGGCGGTGAACGAACGCCGCGGGCCGGCTCTGCCGAGGTGTCCCTGGTGCTCGACAATTCAGACCGCCGACTGCCTGTCGACTACGAAGAGGTCGAGATCCGGCGCCGGGTCGATCGCAGCGGCGAGAGCGAGTACTTCCTGAACGCCTCGCGCGTGCGGCGGCGCGATCTCCAGCAGATCCTGGCCTCGACGGGCCTCACCGTCGACTCCTACGCGATCGTGAACCAGGGCGACATCGAGGCGATCGTGACGTGCACGCCCGAGCAGCGCCGGCAGCTGGTCGAGGAGGCGGCCCAGGTGCGGGGAGTCAAAGCGCAGCGCGCTGAGGCGGCGGCCCGGATGACCGAGCTGGCCCAGAACCTGCTCCGGCTGGAGGACGTCCGCCAGGAGCTGGAGCCGCGGCGCGAACAGGTGCGAACCCAGGCCGAGGCGGCCCGCGAGGCAGCCGCGGCGAACGTGCGGCTCGAGGTCTTGAAGGGCAGCATGGTCTGGGAGGAGTGGCGTGAGGCTCGGGACGCCCATCGCCGGGCCCACTCGCAGCAGCAGTCGCTGGAGCGCCGCCTGACGGAGGCGAGCGCTGAGGTGACGCGCGCCGAAGCCGACTTCCAGGCAGCCCGGCAGGAGATGGAATCCGCCCAGGACCGGCGGCTCAGCCGGCAGCGGGCGATCGGGGCGCTCCGCCTCGAGGTCGCTGCCGCCGAGCACAGCCTGGCGCTGGCGGCAGAGCGCCGCCGTGGCCTGGTCGGCGCCCTGGCTTCCGGAGAGGCCGAGCTCCGCGACCTCGAGGTGCGGGAGCGGACGTTGGAGGCTCTGCGCGCCCAGCTCGCGGGCGACAAAGCGGCCGCCCAAACGGAGCTGGCCGGCGTGCCCGCCGATCCGCCCCTCCCGGCTGTCATCGATGCAGGCGAGGCCCGCCGGGCGGCGACGGCGGCCGAGGAGGCGCGACGAGCGCTGGCCGCGGCAGCCTCCGACCTGGCCGCGGCACGGAGCCGCCGCCAGTTCCTGGAGGAGAGCCTGGCGCGGCTTCAGGCCCTGGTGGTGCCGGCCGAGAGCCGGCTCGAAGCCGCTCAAGAGGAGGCCCGGACCGCCACCGACGCGGCCACCGCGGCCGCCAATGCGGCCGCCGAGGTGGTCCGCATCAAGGCCGAGCAGCAAGGCCTGGAAGTCCTCTGGCCCTCGCCGCGCAAGGGCTTGCTGCGAGTCGGCGACCTGCTCCGACCCGAGCCCGGCTACGAGGCGGCGCTTTCGGCCGCGCTCGGCCCCCTGGTCGACTGCTGGGTGGCCCCCGACCTGCCCGCGGCCGAGGCCGCGCTGGCGGGAGCCGAGGCCCAGCAGACCGTTTTGCTGCCTGCGTCCGCGCCAATGCCGAGGCGAGGCTCCCTCTACGACCACGTGGGCTGTGATCCGGACCACGATTGGCTCGCTCGCCGGCTCCTGGGAGCGGTCGTGGTGGGCAAGGGCGAAGAGCCGACGGTGAGCCCGGGCGGCGACTACCGGGCGCCTGGTATCTACCGATCCGGGCCCGACCGGCGGGTTCACCTCGCCGCCCGGCACCGCGACCTGGCCGAGCGCCTGGCGGCGATCTCGCGCCTGGCGGCCGACGCCGGAGTCCTGGCCGAGCGCTCCCGGAGCGCCGAGAGCGAGGTTGCGTCCCTCCGAGAGGCGGCTGGCGGCCGCGGCCGGCTGGACGAGACCGCCGAGCAGCTGGAAGCTGCTCGCCAGGCAGAGGGCGCCGCCGAGACCAGGTCGGCCAACCGAGAATCCGGCGCTCAGGCGGCTGCCCGGATCGCCGAGGAGCTGGCCCGCGACCAGGCCGACCGGCTGCGCCGCCAGGCCGACCACGGCGCCGAGAAGCGCCGCCTGGAGCTGGAGCGGCTCCGCTGGCGGGAGCGCCTGGCCGACCTGGAGCGGCAGCTGGAAGGCATCCGCCAGGAAGCCGGTCGCATCGAAGAGAGCCGCGCCGGACGGGCTGCCCAGATCACGACCGCACGGACAGGGTTGGCGGAGGCCGACGGACAGCTGCCCGACCGGGAGGAGGTCGCGGCCCAGGCGCGCGAGCGACTCGACCAGGCTGAGCAGGAGTCGCCGGTGGACGAGGCCGAGCTGGCGCAGGTGGCGCGCCGCGTGGTCGCTTGCGAGGAAGCCCGCGTCGACGCCAGGCTCCGCGCCCGCACGCTCGAGGGCAACCTGGCCCTGGCCAGCCGCGACGCCGAGCTGGTGGCGGAGCGCATGGAGGAGATCCGGGGGCGGATGCCGCTTGGCCAGGCGCCCGAGGAGGTCCCGGGCGGCAAGGCGCGCGAGCGCGAGATGCGCGCTCTCGAGCGCCGTCTCGAGGAGCTCGGACCCACCAACCCGCTCGCCGAGAGCGAGCACAGCGAGCTCGAGGAGCGCTGTCGCGTCATCGACGAGCAGCTGGTCGACATCGGCGCCGCCAGGGCTGACCTGGAAGAGCTGGTGGAGCGGCTCCGAGCGGAGGAGGACAGCCGCTACGACGCGGTCTTCGGCGCCGTCGCGGCCAACTTCCAGGAATACTTCGCGGAGCTGACCGCCGGCGGCAAGGCCACGCTCGCGCACAGCCCAGGGTCGGACGGTCCCCGCAGCGGCGTGGAGATCCTGGTTCAGCCGCCGCGCAAGAAGCTCCAGAACATCACGCTCCTGAGCTCAGGTGAGAGGTCGATGACGGCCCTCGCTTTCGTTCTCGGCCTGGAGGAGGTCAACCCGAGCCCGTTCGTCATCCTCGACGAGGTGGACGCCGCCCTCGACGACGCCAACGTCGAGCGCTATGGGCAGCTGCTGGAGCGGCTCGGCCAGAGCCGCCAGCTCCTGGTCATCACGCACAACCACGTGACGATGGCCCACGCCGGGTCGCTCTACGGCATCCACCTGGACGAGAGCGGGCGCTCGAGCCTGGTCTCGGTGAGCCTGGAGGAGGTCCGCCGGCAGCCCGCGCGCCGGGCCGCCTCCGCCTGAACCGCCGCCGGTTTCTCCTAGGATCAGCGGATGGCCGCTGAATCGCTGCTGGCAGGCCGCCGAGCCATCGTGACTGGAGCCAGCACCGGCATCGGTCGCGCCGTCGCGATCGCACTTGCCGAGGCCGGCGCCGACGTTGCGGTGCACTACGGCAGCAGCCAGGCGGAGGCGGAGGCGACAGCTGCCGGGATCGAGAAGCGGGGCCGCAGGGCGGTGCTCGTGAGCGGTGACTTCCGCCAGGAGGAGGCGACGACCAAGGCGATCACCGCGGCGATCGCCGGCCTTGGCGGCTCGCTGGACATCCTGGTCAACAACGCCGGCTCCCTGATCGCGCGCAAGCCGCTCGCCGAGATGGATGGCCGGCTCTGGCGCGAGGTCATCGATCTGAACCTTTCCAGCGTCTTCTGGGCGACCCGGGCCGCGCTCTCAGACCTCGCCGAGGGAGGCTCGATAGTCAACATCTCCTCCATCGCCGGTCGCCATGGCGGCGGCCCGGGTGCGGCCGCCTACGCGGCCGCGAAGGGTGGCGTCATGAGCCTCACGCGGGGCCTGGCCAAAGAGCTGGCGCCTCGGATCCGCGTGAACGCGATCGCGCCAGGCGTGATCGAGACACCGTTCCACGATCGGTTCAGCACGCCCGAGCTGCTGGAGACCTTCCGCAAGGGGATCCCACTGCAGCGCCTGGGGTCGGCGGACGAGGTGGCCGGCGCTGTCCTCTTCCTGGTCTCTCCGCCGGCCGCCTACATAACGGGGCAGACGCTCGATGTGAACGGCGGCCAGTGGTTCGTCTGACATGAGGTGGCCAGCTGGCTGAGGCCCGTCCCGGGGTCTGGGACCGCGTCGCCAGCCGGACGCGCAATCTTTTCCAGGAAGGCTTGCGGGCCCTGGCGTCTCCGCTCGATCCGGCGTTCTACGCGGGCCTGGAAGAGCTCCTCCTGGCCGGTGACGTCGGGCCCTCCCTCGCGGCTCGACTCACTGATAGCGTGCGCCGCCGCAAGCCGCTCACCCTGGAAGAGGCGCGGGCCGCGCTGGAGGCCGAGGTCGTGGCGGCGCTTTCAGCAAAGCCGCGAAGCCTGGAACTGGCCGCCAACCCGTCGGTCGTGCTCCTCTATGGCGTGAACGGCGCCGGCAAGACCACCACGGTCGCCAAGCTCGCCTCTGGCCTGAAGCAAGCTGGCAGGCGCCCGCTGGTAGTGGCGGCCGACACCTTCCGGGCGGCCGGGATCGAGCAGATGGTCGCCTGGGCGGAGCGGGCCGGCGTGGAGGCTTTCGCCGGTAAGCCGGGCGGCGATGCCGCCGCCGTGGCTTTTGATGCCATCCAGGCAGCTCGCGGCCGGGGCTTCGACACGGTGCTGGTCGATACGGCAGGGCGGCTCCAGACCCAGCACAACCTGATGGAGGAGCTGCGCAAGGTGGCACGCGTCGTGGGCCGTGCGCTGGAGGGCGCGCCCCAGGAGTCGCTGCTGGTCCTGGACGCGACGCTGGGCCAGAACTCGCTGGCTCAGGCGCGGGCGTTCAACACGGCGTTGGGCTTGACCGGCCTGGTCCTCGCCAAGATGGATGGGACCGCTAGAGGCGGATCCGTGATCGCGATCGAGTCCGAGCTGGAAGTCCCGACCAAGCTGATCGGTCTCGGCGAGAAGCTGGAAGACCTCTACGCCTTCGACCCTGCCTGGTTCGCGCGGGCGTTGTTCGGCTAACCGCCCGCTTGCGATTCGAGTCCCAGCCCGAACATCGCCTCCAGGTCGTGGGCCGAGAACTGCTGGAAAGCGACCATCGTGTTGGTCTTCTCGATGCCGTCCAGCAGGACGAGGCGCTGCGTCACGACGCTGGCCAGCTGATCGTGCTCGCGGACGCGGACGATGGCGACGAAATCCCACTCGCCCGTGACGGTGTAGACCTCGGCCACGCCCTCGACGTCGGCCAGCTGCGGACCGAGCCGGCGGAGACCGTCGCGGGTGGCCTTGACCAGGATCACCGCAGTGACCATCTCGGGCCGCAGTCTAACCTGCATGGGAATGAAGGCGGTCCGCGACGACCCGGCTCACCCCGACCCCGGGTTTGCCGAGCTCTACACCGCCCTCCCGTACGCCAGCGAGCTCGAGCCCTGGCTGCGCCTAGCCGCTGGAATACGTCCTCCGGTCCTCTACCTCGGCATCGGCGCCGGGCGGCTCGCGGTGCCCCTGGCGGAGGCGGGCGTCGAGCTCGTCGGCGTCGACGCCCATCCCGGCATGCTGGCCACGCTGCGGCGGCGATTGCCGGGGATTGAAGTCCACCTGGCGCTGCTGGAAGCGCTCGACCTGGGTCAGACCTTCGACCTGGTGATGGCCCCCTCCAGCCTGCTCGACACCGAGCCCTCGCTGGCAGCCGCCGCGCGTCACGTCGGCCCGGGTGGCAAGCTCGCCTATGAGCTCCTGAACCCGCACTGGCTGGAGGTGGGCGGCTCCGAGAGCTGCCGCGTGCTCCGGCTCGACCGTGCCTCGGCCCGGATCGAGGTGGACTACCCGACCGGGCATACACAGCACGCCGAAGTGCGGCTCAACTGGCCCGAGGAGGTCGAGGAGCGGCTGGCCGGCGTTGGGCTTGAGCTCACCCGTCTGTGGGGCCGGCCGGAGGCGGAAACGCTCGCCGAGAGCGCCGTCTACTTCGTCCTGGCGGCCCGGCCGGAGCGCGCTTAGCGGCGGTAGCGGGTGTTTTTCCGCGCGACCCAGCGCATGTTGTACCGCGCGAGGAGATAGGTCAGGACGAGCATGACAAGGACCCCGACTGTGACCCAGGTCACTGTGCTGCGGGCCAGCTCCTCGCCGCTCAGTGGAACGGGGCCTTTGATCTTGTTCTGCTGGATGATGTAGGCGATCAGGTCGTTCACGTCCTGGTCGGTCAGCTCGGGATGGCCGCCCTTGGGAGGCATGGTCGCGTAGCCGGCGAGGCCCGACTTGCCGTTGGTGATGGTGTCATGCAGATAGGTCGGGTCCAGCGGGTCCTTGGTGTCCCCAAGGTTCTTGATCGGGCGCAGAGGCGGTCCGATGCCGCCGCCCAGACCTGACCCGTGGCAGGTGCTGCAGTTGGGCCCATAGAGGGTCTGGCCGTGAGCTGGATCACCCGTCTGGGCCGCGGCGCCACTGGCGCTGCTGGCAGAAGAGGCAGAGGAGGCCGGGGACGCGGCGATCGCGGTGACGGCGCCGACCCCAATGAAGGCGGGGACCAGGAATGCGGCGACGACGGCCCAGGTCGAAGCTCGTGCCTTCAACGACCCCGATGATACCGTCCGAACGTGATGGCCGGAGGCCTTAGGGCGGGTTGCTCTCGAAGCGGTTGCGCAGCGCCCAGATCCCATCCACGTAGCGCTGGCTGGACGGGTAGATGCCGTGCTTACGGGTGCCCGCCTCGCCCTGGTAGTAGGCGGCCAGCGCCAGCTTGGGGTCCTTGAACTCGTCGACGTACCGGCGCAGCAGCGCCGCGCCCAGCTCTGTGTTGTCGGCCGGCTTGCGGATGTCCACCTTGCGGCCGAGCAGCCAGGGTCCGGCGTAGGCCGCCGTCCCGGGCGTGATCTGCATCATGCCGATGGCGCCCGAACTGGACACCACCGACTGGTTCCAGCCGCTTTCCCAGTAAGAGAGCGCCAGCACGAAGCTCGACCTCAGGCCGTGATGCCGGGCTGCTGCCGCCAGCAGCGCCTTGGCCTGCTCGCGGTCCAGGCCGGGACGTGCCGGCGCCGCGGGTGGAGCGGCTGCCGCCGGAGGCGCCGGCGGGTCGGGAACGCTGATCGTCTCGCCGGGGTAGATCAGGTTGGCGTTCGTGAGCTCGGAGTTGGCGCGAAGGAGCTTGGCGTAGCTGACGCCCTCCCGGTGTGAGATCGACCAGAGCGTGTCGCCCGGCCGCACTTTGTAGCCGTGGGCGAACGCCGATGCTCCGGTCGCAAGCGCGAACAGAACAGCAAGCGGGACTGCGACAGCGCGCACCACACCCATGTTTTCCCTAGCCCGGCGTGACAAGTTCGGACCTTGGCGACGATTTGTCAAGGACAGTCGAGGGCCAGCTTTCGGCTACCATGTCAAGTAATGCTCCTTGACAGTCTGGAGGCTCGTGAAAGGCAGGTCGCACTCCTCGAGCGCTACGAGAGCCTGCTCACTGATCACCAGCGGCGGATCGCCGACCTCTACTTGCGAAGGGACCTGTCGCTGGCCGAGATCGCCCAGCGACAAGGCGTCAGCCGGGCCGCCGTGCACGACCTGGTCCGGCGATCGGTTCTTCAGCTGGAGGAGTACGAACGGCGGCTCGGACTCCTGGCGGAAGCGGCCCGGCGCAGGCGGGACCGGGATGCCTTGACCATCGAAGTAGGCGAGCTGCACCGCCGCCTGTCGCGTCTGGAAACGCGTCTGGGGTCGATCTAGCCCATGTTCGAGACCCTGACCCAGCGCATCGGTTCGGCACTGCAGAAGCTCGGCGGGCGCGGCGTGCTCCGACCGGAGGACATCGATGCAGCCTTGCGCGAGGTCCGGCTGGCGCTGCTCGAGGCGGACGTCAACTTCAAGGTCGTCAAGGAATTCAGCGAGCGCGTCAAGGAACGGACTCTGGGAGCGGCGGTGCTGCAGAGCCTGAGTCCGGCCCAGCAGGTGGTAAAGGTGGTTCATGAGGAGCTGGTGGCGCTCCTCGGCGACGAGGCGCGCGGTCTTCGCTACTCGGCCCGGCCGCCGACCGTCGTGATGCTGGTGGGCCTCCAGGGCGCGGGCAAGACGACAACTGCAATCAAACTGGCGCTGCTCGCCCGGCGAGAAGGTCATCGGCCGGTGGTCGCCGGCCTGGACCTCCGCCGCCCGGCCGCTGTCGAGCAGCTGCGCACGCTGGCCGAGCGCGAGAAAGTCGGTTTCACGACGGGTCACGGCGCGGTCGAGGAGATCGCCTCCGAGGCTGTCGATGAGGCCGGGCAGACGGGGTCGGACGTCCTCATCCTCGACACCGCTGGACGGCTCCACGTCGACGACGAGCTGATGGCGGAGCTGCGCAGGTTGAAAGCGGCCGTGCCGGTGAGCGAGACGCTGCTCGTCGCCGATGCCATGACCGGCCAGGACGCCGTCAACGTGGGCATCGCCTTCGAGCGGGCGGTGGGGATCGATGGCTTCGTGCTGACCAAGCTTGACGGCGACGCCCGGGGCGGAGCGGCGCTCTCGCTGCGAGTTGCGACGGGCAAGCCTGTCCGATTCGCTGGCGTGGGGGAGAAGCCCGCCGACCTGGAGCTCTTCCACCCGGACCGCATGGCCTCGCGCATCCTCGGCATGGGTGACGTGCTGACGCTCATCGAGAAAGCTCAGCGAAACGTCGATGCCGAGAGCGCCGCCGAGCTCGAGAAAAACGTGCTCAAAGGGCGGATCAGCTTCGATGACATGCTGGTCCAGATGAAGCAGCTGCGCGGTCTGGGCTCGCTCGAAGGCGTCCTCTCGATGCTGCCAGGGCAGGCGCAGCTGAAGGGTCAGCTGCCGGTCGACCAGGCCGAAGGCGAGGTCAAGAAGATGGAGGCGATCATCCAATCGATGACGCGGACCGAGCGGTCGCGGCCAGACCTGATCGACGGGTCCCGCCGGCGCCGGATCGCCCGCGGCAGCGGCACCCAGGTGGCGGATGTGAACAGGGTGTTGAAGTCGCGCGAGACGATGGAGCAGCTGATGCGCCAGCTGACCGGCAAGGGGGGCAAACGCGTCAAAGGAGTGCCGGACCTGCGCGGAATGCTCGGCATCAAGGGCAGATGAACTTCACGACAACCGCGCGAGTCGCCTGCCGCGGCGGGCGGTTTCAGACCAGCAAGGGAGGTGTTTAGGTGGTAAAGATCCGTTTGCGCAGAATGGGGGCCAAGAAGCGTCCCTTCTACCGGCTCGTCGTAGCCGACTCGCGGTCGCCTCGGGACGGGCGCTTCATCGAGCAGCTTGGGATCTACGATCCGCTCAGCGAGCCGGCGACGATCCGGATCGACGAGGACAAGGTGAAGCAGTGGCTTTCACACGGCGCACAGCCGTCAGAAGCCGCCCGCAGCCTGCTCCGCCGAGAGGGCATCCTCCCGGCCGTGATCCCCACCGGACCGCCGAAGAAGAGCCCGGCCAGCAAGAAGGCGGAGAAGGCAGCCAAGGCCGCGGAGGCCGCCGGCCCCGCGCCGGTGGAAACGAAAGTCGAGGCGCCTGCGGCGGAAGAGGGTGAGGCGGCCGCCGCGGAAGCTGAAGTCGAGTCACAGGCGGTAGACGAAGCGCCAGAAGCGGAAGCGCCAGAAGCCGAAGCGCCAGAAGCCGAAGCGCCTGAAGCCGAAGCGCCAGAAGCCGAAGCGCCAGGAAAGGAAGGGGAGGAGGAGCCGAATGGAGCGACCAGACAGCAGGCCCAGGAATGACAGGTTCGCCGGGCGGCGCTTCGAACGCGACCGCGGCTTCAGCCGCGGTCCGAGTGGCCCGCCGGTGGACTACCGAGCACTCGTCGAGTTCGTCGCCAAGGCGATCGCCGACAAGCCGGACGCCGTCGTCGTAGAAAGCTTCGAACGCTCACGCGGGACGCTCTCGGTGACCGTGAAGATGGCCGATGAGGACGTCGGCAAGCTGATCGGCAAGGGCGGCCGCAACATCGAAGCCCTGCGATCGTTGGTCCGCGCGGCGTCGCTGCGCGAGCGCCGTCGAGTCTTCGTAGATCTCGCCTGAGGTGGGCTCCACCGATCCCGCGATGATCCGCGTCGGCCAGGTCACCGGTCCCTTCGGAACCGATGGCGCTGTCAAGGTATATTCCTTGACGGACTTCGAAGACCGCTTCGAGCCCGGGTCCCGGCTCTACCTGGACGGCGAGGCCCGCGAGATCGAGTGGTCGCGCGCGCGGCCTTCCGCGTTGATCGTGAAGCTGGCGGGGATCGACAACCGAACTCTGGCCGAGCTGCATCGCGGCCGCTACCTGGAGATTCCTCGTGCCGACATCCGGGAGCTGGAGGAAGGCAGCTTCTACCAGTTCGAGCTGGTCGGCCTGGAGGTCGTGACCGAGTCTGGCAAACCCCTCGGCCGGCTCACAAACGTGATCGCCCGGCCGGCCAACGATGTCTGGGTGGCCTCAGGTGAGGACGGTGCCGAACACCTCGTGCCGGCGACGAAGGACGCCGTCAAGAGCGTCGACCGCACTGCGGGCCTGGTGGTCGTCGCCGACTGGTTGCTGCAGGCCGAGGACGTCTGACCAGGAGAGGCAAGGCATGCGCTTCGACGTCGTCAGCGTCTTCCCGGGCATGTTCGAGCCGCTGCTCAACTTCGGCGTGGTCGGCCGTGCCATCGCCGGCGGCCTGCTCGAGGTCAGGCTCCACGACCTCCGCGAATTCGCCCACGACCGTCACCGGCAGGTGGACGACATGGCCTACGGCGGGGGGCCCGGCATGGTCTTGAAACCCGAGCCGATCTTCGAAGCTGTCGACGCGATCAAGCCCGAGAATCCGGGACCGGTCATCCTGCTCGAGCCCTGGGGTGAGCCGTTTACGCAAGCGCTCGCGCGGGAGCTGGCCGGCGAGCCAGGTGTGACCCTGGTCTGCGGGCGCTACGAGGGGATCGACGACCGGGTCCGCGAGGGCCTCGCCGCGCGGGAGGTCTCGATCGGCGACTACGTGCTGACGGGAGGCGAGCTGCCTGCGATGGTGGTGATCGACGCGGTCGCGCGGCTCCGTCCGGGAGTCCTCGGTGAGCCCGAATCCCTCGATCGCGACTCGTTCACCGCCGACCTCGTCGGCTATCCGCAATACACTCGACCAGCAGAGTTCCGGGGCCTCAAGGTCCCCGAGGTCCTGTTGAGCGGTAACCATCGATCAATCGAGGCCTGGCGCCGCCAGGAGGCGGCGCGCCGGACCAAGGCGCGCGTTGCGGGCCGAACCAGTGCGAGGAGTGGCAAGTCATGAACGTGATCGACCAGCTCGAGAAGGAGCAGGCCAAGAAGAAGGTGCCCCAGCTGCGCTCGGGGGACACGGTACGCGTCCACGCCAAGGTGGTGGAGGGGACTCGCGAGCGCATCCAGGTCTTCGAAGGGACGGTCATCCGGGTGACCGGCGCCGGGCTGCGGCGGAACTTCACGGTGCGCCGAGTTACCCACGGCGTCGGAGTCGAGCGAACGTTCCTGATCCATTCGCCTCGCATCGACAAGATCGACGTCGTGCGCCACGGCGACGTGCGCCAGGCCAGGCTCTACTACCTGCGCTCGAAGGTCGGCAAGGAAGGCCGTATCCGGGAGCGCCGGGCGAAGGTGGGCGTGGCTGCCGTGGCTGAGGCGGAAGAAGTCGAAGAAGTCGAAGAAGAGGACGAGGCAGGTGCCGAGGAGCCGGAAGTGGCGGCGGAAGCGGGAGCGGAAGCCGACGTTGAAGAGGAGGCTGAGTCGGAAGCAGAGCCGGAGCAGCAGCAGGAGCAGGAGCCGGCCGCCAAGAAGAAGTAGCGAGGAAGTAGCCACGGCTTTCTGTTAAGGACGCTGTGCTCGACCCCACCCGCTCGTTAGTCTCCTTGCCGTGAAGCGCACCCGCCGTCCCCAGCTCTGGGCCTCCGAGCGGATGGCCCGCGAGCTCGGCTTCCAGGTCGTGGCAGGCATCGATGAGGTCGGCCTGGGACCCCTGGCCGGTCCGGTCGTAGCCGGCGCCGTGGTGCTCAAGATCGGCGAGCGGCTGCCGGGGCTCAACGACTCCAAGCAGCTCAAGCACGATCAGCGGGTGAAGCTCGACCGCCTGATCCGGCGGCGGGCCGTGGCGGCCGCGGTCGGCGAGGTCGACCCCGACGAGTTCAACAAGATCGGGATGACCCGCGCCCGGCAGCGGGCGATGGAGAGGGCGGTGGGCGCGCTGGGCCTGCCCGTCGAGTACCTCCTGATCGACGCCTTCGACGTGCCCGAGTCGCCCCTGCCGCAGCTGGCCGTCGTCAAAGGCGATCGCAGCTGCGCCTCGATCATGGCCGCCAGCATCGTCGCCAAGGTCCACCGCGACCTCGCCATGGTCGAATTCGACAGGCTCTATCCCGGCTATGGCTTCGCGCTCCACAAGGGCTACGCGACAGCCGCCCACCAAGAAGCGATCCGGCTGCTCGGCCCGAGCCCCATCCATCGCACTTCCTGGATCCGGGTCCGCCAGCTGGCCGGCTTGCTGTGCTAGCCAGGCAGCGCCTCGGCGAGGCCGGGGAGCGGCTCGCCGCCGAGCACCTGCGCAACCTTGGCTACCTCATCGAGCAGACCAACTTCCGCTGTCGGCGCGGCGACATCGACCTGGTCTGCCGGCGGGATGGCGAGGTGGTCATGGTCGAGGTCAAGACTCGCAGCGGCGTGAGCCACGGGCGGGCCGAGGAGGCCCTTGGCGAGACCAAGCGGCGGGCGCTGGTGGAGTGCGCGACCGAGTACCGCCGGCTGACCGGCTGGCGCGGCCCGATCCGCCACCACGCGGTGGCCATCCATCTCGAAGTCCTGCATGACTTCTTCAGCTGAGGAGCCCGAACCGGAGCTGCGTCCGGCCGCGCGGGTGATCTTGCTCGACGCCCAGGGCCGGATCCTGCTTTTCCCCTGGACGCTGCAGGACGGCCGGATCATCTGGCTCACGCCCGGCGGCGGGCTGGCGCGCGGCGAAACGCACGCGCAGGCCGCGCTCCGCGAGCTGCGGGAGGAGACCGGCGTGGAGGACGTGGCTCTCGGTCCCTGGGTCTGGCGGCGAGAGCACGTGTTCACCTGGAGTGGACGCCGCCTCCGGCAGCGGGAGCGCTTTTTCGTGGTCAGGGTCGACACCGCCGAGGTGGATACCAGCCGCTGGGAAGCGCACGAGCGGGAGGCGCTCGGCGATGGCAGGTGGTGGACGCTGGAGGAGCTGCGTGGGTCAGACGCGGAATTCGCGCCCCGCCGGCTGGCCGAGCTGCTGGCGCCGCTTCTCAGCGGCCGGCTGCCGAGCCGGCCTGTCGAAACCGGCGTTTAGCCGGTACGGCTCACGGGATCACCCGACAGATTTGCTCCTGCGTCGTCAGCGACCTGACGCGGCGCGGGAGAACTCGCCGGGTCCAGGATGGTGAACCTGGAAGGGGCAATTCACAATTTGACGTCGAACCGGCGTGATGCATGAATATGCATCGTCAAGGCATTTTCATGCAGCCAAAATGGACTCAAAGAGCCAATTTGGGTGCTTACATCGACGAGTGAGCGTAAACGCGCCCTATCAACTCGTGGATTCCGCACTTTTGCCGGCAGGCGTGCCTGAATACTTATGCAGCGTGGCGCCGCCGCCGGCGGGCTCACAACGGCAAGATCCAACGCGCGCTTCATTGCCGTACTCTCCAGTCGCGGGCCGACGTTTGACGCCCCATTGCGAAAACTCCAACGACGTGGTGCCGAAACGCGCCCGCCAGGGCCTCGACAGTGTCTCTAGATCTTTGTGCGCGGTTCAGTTTTAGCCGGCGCGGAGCCTAGACGCCTTCGAAGGGGAACTCGGTCGGGTAGAAGTCCTCCGGCCGGAGCCGGCTGCGACCCCCGATGACGACGCGCGGCCGGAGCCGCACGCATTCGGCCGGGTGCACCTCGGGCCGGACCGCGTTGAAGATCGGAAACCGAAGGGTCCCGTCAGTCGCCCACTCCGAGTAGCGGACATTGACGACCAGCTCCGGCCGGCACCAGCTCACCGGCGCGGTGATGATCGGGGGCGGCTGGAGCGGAGAAGCGGCGATGCGGAGGCCGCCCAAGCGACGCGCCAGCTCGCTGCGGACCTCGCGGTCGAAACCGCCGCCGACTGAGCCGCACGGCAACAGACGCCCGGCTTCGTAGAAGGCGACCAGGAGCGCCTCGAAGGGCTCCCGGCCAGTCCATCCGACCACCACGAAGTTGTCGCTCTTGACCGCCTCGATCTGGAGCCAGAAAGGGCTCCGCTGGCCCGGTACGTAGAAGCTCTCCCGGTGCTTGGCGACGACTCCTGCCAGACCCTGCTCGAGGCAAGCCTCGAAGAGCTCGACGCCTTCCTTGTCGATGTGCTTGGGAGCGTAGAGGTGGCGGCCCGTGGTCACGGCTCGGGCGAGATGCTTCTTGCGGGTGCGCAGCGGCTGGCGGAGGACTGGCCGGCCTTCCAGGTAGAGGATGTCGAAGGCCAGGTAGGAGGCCGGGCGCTGCTCTTCGCCCGCCGGTCCTCGCAGGCGATCCCGGAGCAGCTCCGGGTCGGGCCGCCCGTCCGGGTCGGTGACCACCAGCACCCCATCCAGAACAGTGCCCGGCGGCAGGAGCGCGCCCACCGTTCCGAATTCCGGGAAGCGATACGTCACGTCCGCCAGCGAGCGGTCCTGGAGGCGGACCCGGCCCTCGGCGTCCGCGAAGAGCAGGCAGCGCAGCCCGTCCCAGCGCACCTCGAAGAAGTACTGGTCCGAGCTGAAGGGGGCCTCCGCGCTGACCGCTTGCATGGGGCGGATCACGGTTGGGAAGCCGCCGACCTCGATGGAGAGCTGGTCTGCCACCGGCGCCTTAACCTACGCCAAGAAGTGAAGCTCGGGGACTTTGAGATCCACTTGCTCGTCGCCGGCCGGATGCGGTTTGACGGCGGGCTCGTCTTCGGCGTCGTCCCGAAGGTGGTCTGGGAGCGCTACAAACCGGCCGACGACAGGAACCTGGTCGAGCTGGCCTGCGTCGGCGCGGTCGTCCGGCTGGGTGGCAAGGTCATCGTCTGCGAGACGGGCATCGGGGCCAAGCTGGACGAGAAGCGCGCCCGCCAGGTCGACCTCCGCGAACCGGAAGGCCTGCTGGCCGCGCTCGGCCGGCTGGGCATCCGGCCAGAAGAGGTGGACGTCGTGCTCTCGACGCACCTCCACTGGGACCACGCCGGCGGCTTCACGCGTACGAGCCCGGGTGGCGGGGTCGCCATCACGTTTCCGAAGGCGAAGCATTTCTACCAGCGTCGAGAGTTCGATTACGCGCTCGAACCTGATCCGCGGTCGAAAGCCGCCTACCTGGCCGAGGACTTCGTCCCGGTGGCCGAAGCAGGACTTGTCGAATTCGTGGACGGAGATGCCGAGATCCTCCCGGGCGTGGAGCTTCGTTTCACCGGCGGCCACACGCCTGGCAACCAGGTGGTGATCTTTCGGAGCGGCGAGCTGGCGGTCGCCATGTGCGGCGACCTGGTCGGCGTCCAGCCTCACCTCCGCCGGGCCTGGAACTCCGGCGGCGACCTGGACGTGGTGACGGCGCTGCAGCAGAAGGGTCGCCTGCTCGACGAAGCTGCCAGGCACCGCTGGCTGCTCTTGCTCGGGCATGAGGCGGAGCACCCGGCTGGTTACGTCGACGCGGCTGGGGCGTGGACCCCGGAGCCCGCGCTCGGCGCGGTCTAAGCGGAGGTTAGCCGCCTTCTTGGACGGTGCAGCTACCCTGGCCCCAGGCCATGCTGCAGGCGACGTTGGAGAACATGTTCTTGATGGTGCCGCCCGTCGTGATCAGGATCACGGCGACGACGACCGCCACCATGACGAGGATGATCGCGTACTCGACAAGTCCCTGACCGGACTCGCGACGAGCTCCTAACCGGCGCATAGCGCGGGCAGCATAGGGCCGGCACGCATTCCTGTCATTAACCGGACCCGTTTTCATTCACATCGGCAACGCCTAGCCTGCCGATCGTGGTCGCCTCGGTCGTGAGCTGCCTGCTGCGCGGACTGGAGGGAAGGCTGGTCGAAATCCAGGCTGACGCTTCCGTCGGGAAGAACGGTTTCTTCCTCGTCGGGCTCGCCGACGCCTCTGTCAAAGAGGCCAGGGAAAGGGTCCGTTCGGCGATCCGCAACAGCGGCCTCGAATTCCCAAAGCAGCGCCTCACCGTCAACCTCGCGCCGGCGGTCCTGCACAAGGAAGGCAGCGGCTTCGACCTGCCGATGGCGGTGGCGATCGCACTTTCGCTGGCCGGCCGCCCGCCGCCCGACGGGACCGCCTTCCTCGGCGAGCTGGCGCTCGACGGCAGCGTGCGGGCGGTCCCGGGTGTGCTAATCGCGGCCCAGGCACTCGCGGCCCAGGGCGTCGAGGACCTGTTCGTCCCGGAGGGGAACGCCGCCGAAGCCGCCCTGGTGGAAGGGTTGGTTGTGCGGCCCTGCCCAGACCTCGCCGCGGTGATGCGTCACCTGAACGGCCAGACGGCTCTGCCGGCCCAGGCATGGGCTCTCCCCGAACCGCCCGGGGAGGCGCCGGTCGACGACGACCTGGCCGAGGTCCACGGCCAGGAGGCTGCCCGCCGCGCCCTGGAGGTTGCCGCGGCGGGCGGCCATCACCTGCTCCTCAGTGGACCGCCGGGCGCGGGCAAGACGATGCTCGCGCGCTGCCTTCCTGGCATCCTTCCGCCGCTGACCTTGGAGGAGGCCATGGAGGTGGCCCGGATCAGCAGCATCCTGGGCGAGCTCGACGGGGTCCCACTGCGCTGGACGCGTCCTTTCCGGAGCCCGCACCACGGCGTCTCCACCTCGGGCCTGATCGGTGGCGGCGCCGGCGTGGCCCGCCCCGGCGAGATCAGCCGAGCCAGCGGCGGCGTGCTCTTTCTCGACGAGCTCGCCGAGTTCAACCCGGCGGCGCTGCAAGCCCTCCGCCAGCCGCTGGAGCAAGGCCGGGTCACCATCACCCGCACGGCGGGCACCGTGACCTACCCCGCCCGGTTCATCCTGGTCGCTGCCACCAATCCCTGCCCGTGCGGCTGGGCGGGCGACCACTTGCGGCGCTGCCGCTGCTCGCCGGGCGTGCTCGACCTCTACCAGCGCGCTCTCTCGGGCCCGCTCCTCGACCGGATCGATCTGCGCGTCAATGTGACGCGGCCTCCGCTGCAGGCGCTTTCCTCCGAGCCGGCCGGGGAATCCTCCGCCGTGGTTCGCCAGCGGGTCGTCGCGGCTCGCGGCCGGCAGCTGGCTCGCCAGGGCTGCCTCAACGGCGCGCTCCGGCCCGCCGGGCTGCGGGCCCACGCGCCGCTCGGCAGTGTTCGCCCGTTGCTCGAGCGCTGGGCTTCCGAGCGCGGTCTCACCGCGCGCGGCTTCCACCGTTGCTGGCGGGTGGCCCGGACGCTGGCCGACCTCGAAGAGGCGCCGGCCATCGCCGAGCGGCACGTCCTGGAGGCGTTGGGGTATCGGCTCGACACTAGCGATGCTGCCTAGGGATCTTCATGTCCGAGGTCGCTGGCCGCCGCCGGCCGGTCCCCGGGTGGCGGTCGTCGGCTCGCGCCGGCCCACGCCGTACGGCGAAGCGGTCTCCGAGCGCCTCGCCCAGGACCTGGCTGCCGCCGGTGTGATCGTCATCAGCGGCCTGGCCCTGGGCATCGACGGCGCGGCGCACCGAGGAGCCCTGGCGGGAGCCGGCTGCACCGTGGCCGTGATGGGCACCGGGGTCGACCTCGTCTATCCCCGCCAGCACGCCGAGCTGGCGGCCCGCATCCTGGCCGCCGGGGGCGCGCTGGTCAGCGAGTTTGCCGACGGCACGCCGCCCCGGCGCGGGCACTTCCCGAAACGCAACTGGACTATGGCCGCACTGGCCGACGCGGTGGTCGTCGTCGAAGCGGGGGAGGGGAGCGGCGCCCTGCTCACGGCTGAGGCCGGCCTGGCCCTCTCGAAGGAGGTGATGGCCGTTCCGGGCAGCGTCTTCAGCCCGCTCAGCGTCGGCTGCCACCAGCTGCTCCGGGACGGGGCCGGCCTGGTCCAGAACGCGCGCGACGTTCTGGCTGTCGTGGGCCGCAGCCAGGAGGTGCTGGACGATCCGCTGCAGCCACCCAGCCGGCTCGGCCTGGCGGCGCTCGGGGGCCGCGACGGGCTTTTGCGTCATCTTTCTGATGTCCTCCCCTTGACCGCCGCCGAGCTCGCCCGCAAGCTGCAGCTCGGCTTTGCCGAGACCCTGGCCCGGCTCACCGCGCTGGAGCTGGACGGGTCGGTCCGGAGGCGGGGCGAGGGCTTTCTTCGAGTTCCGCCAAGGGAGTAGGATTCGCCGCCGCGAGGTAAATAGGACGAGCAGATGGCAATCCCCCTGATCATCGTCGAGAGCCCGGCAAAGGCCCGCACCCTGAAGCGTTTCCTGGGCGACAGGTACGACGTGCGAGCCTCGATGGGCCACGTCCGGGACCTCCCCGAGAAGGAGCTTTCAGTCGACGTCGACCGCGGCTTCCTGCCCCACTACGAGGTTGTCGAGAGCCGCCGGAAGACGATCGGCGAGCTGCGCCAGGCGAGCGGACGGCAGAAGGAGGTCATCCTTGCCTCCGACCCGGATCGCGAGGGCGAGGCGATCGCCTGGCACCTGACCGAGGTGCTCCGGTTGAAGGACCCCAAGCGGATCGAGTTCCACGAGATCACGCCCGAGGCCGTGCGACGGGCGTTGGAGTCGCCCCGCGGCCTCGACATGCAGCTCGTGAACGCGCAGCAGGCGCGCCGCATCCTGGATCGCCTGGTCGGCTACCGGCTCTCGCCGTTCCTCTGGAGCAAGGTCCAGAAGGGGATCGGCGCGGGCCGCGTGCAGTCGGTGGCGCTCCGGCTGGTGGTCGATCGCGAAGAGGAGATCCGCGCGTTCATTGCGGTCGAGTCCTGGACGCTCGACGCCCTCCTTTCCAAACCCGGTGACGACCTCCAGTTCAAGGCGCGGCTCACGCGCCGCCTGAGCGAGGGCGAGAAGTCCAAGGTCGAGATCGGGGAGCGTGCGGGCGTCGACGCCGTCCTCAGCGAGCTGGAGGGCAGCCAGTACCGCGTCCTCGGCATCGAGGCGAAGCGCCGGACCAAGTCCGCGCCGCCGCCCTACATCACCTCCACCCTCCAGCAGGACGCCTCCAGCCGGCTCCGCTTTCCGCCGAAGAAAACGATGCGGCTGGCCCAGAACCTGTACGAGGGTGTCGAGCTAGGTGCAGGCGGCTCGACCGGGCTGATCACTTACATGCGGACCGACTCGACGCGGGTCGCCGAGGACGCCGACTCCCGGGTCCGGGGCTGGATCCGATCCCAGCTCGGCGCGGACTACGTCGGCCGGCCGCGGACGGAGAAGAGCCGCGCCAACGCCCAGGACGCCCACGAGGCGATCCGGCCAACCGACCCAACGCGGCGTCCCGAGGACGTGCGCGAGTTCCTGACGTCCGACCAGCATCGCGTTTACGAGCTGATCTGGCGGCGCTTCGTGGCGAGCCGGATGTCGGACGCGGTGTACTCCGGCAACCAGGCCGATATTGCCGCCGGCGACCTGGTCTTCCGGGCCAGCGGCGTGGTCCTCACCTTCGACGGTTTCTACCGGGTCTGGGAGCGCGACGACCGCGACGAATCGCAGTTGCCCGAGCTGGAGGCCGGCCAGCTGCTCGAGCTGCACGGCCTGGAGCCGGAGCAGCACTTCACGCAGCCGCCGCCGCGCTACAGCGAGGCGACGCTGATCAAGGAGCTGGAGGAGCGGGGCATCGGCCGGCCGTCCACGTACGCGACGATCGTCACGGTCATCCAGGACCACGGCTACGTCGAGCAGCGCGAGCGCCGGCTCCATCCGACGCAGCTTGGCGAGGCGGTCAACCGGATCATGGTCGACCACTTCAAAGAGATCGTCGACGACAAGTACACGGCGGACATGGAAGAGCGCCTCGACCAGATCGAGCAGGGCGGCGAATGGCAGCCGGTCGTGGGCTCTTTCTACGGACCGCTGGAGCGGATGCTGAGTGCGGCGGAGGAGGCCATCCCGGCCGAGACGGGCCAGGAATGCCCCGAATGCCACCAGGGCCAGCTGATCCTGAAAGCGAGCCGCTTCGGCCCCTTCAAGGGCTGCTCCCGCTACCCGAAGTGCAGGTACCGCGAGGCGGTCTTGCCGAGCGGCGCCGCCGCGCAGCCGCAGGTCCTGGAAGACAAGTGCCCGGACTGCGGCCGCCCGCTCCAGGTCCGCAAGGGTCGCTATGGAGAGTTCGTGGGCTGCTCCGGCTACCCCGAGTGCAAGTACATCAGGCGCGAGGAGAAGGCCGAGCCGAAGCCCACCGGCCAGACCTGCCCGCAATGCGGCAAGCACGAGCTGGTCGAGCGGCAGGGCCGGTACGGGACCTTCCTCGGCTGCTCCGGCTACCCCGAGTGCAACTACCGGGTGAACCCGAAGCAGGCCGGCAAGCCCCGCGCTGAGGCGAAGCAGCTCGACGAGGCGTGTCCCGTCTGCGGCAAGCCGATGGTCCTCCGCCGCGGGCGGTACGGATCCTTCAAGTCCTGCTCGGACTACCCCCGCTGCAAGGGTCCGAAGGGAGCCGGGACTAAGGCCGGCGCAGCGCGGGTATAATTCCGCCTGCCGGCGGGCGACCGCCGAGTACGCACCCCCGAGCGTTGACCCCTGTCCGCCACACGGCGGCTGCTGCCGGGGGGAGGAAAGCAACAGGAGGAATCGACACGTGCCACAGGCGACCCTGAAGCAGCTGCTGGAGGCGGGGGTCCATTTCGGACACCAGACAAGCCGCTGGAACCCGAAGATGAAGCCGTACATCTTCACTGCCCGCAACGGCATCCACATCATCGATCTGCAGAAGACCGTGAGGCTCCTCGACGACGCTTACGAGTTCGTGCGCGGGACCGCGGCCAGCGGCCGGCCGGTGCTCTTCGTGGGCACCAAGAAGCAGGCCCAGGAGACGATCCAAACCGAGGCAGCCCGCTGCGGGATGTTCTTCGTCAACCGGCGCTGGATGGGCGGCATGCTGACCAACTTTGCGACCATGCAGCGGCGCATCCGCCGGCTCTTCGAGCTGCGCCGAATGCAGCAGGACGGCTCCTTTGAGTCGCTACCGAAGAAGGAGGCGAAACGCCTCCAGGACGAGCTCGACAAGCTCATGTTTCACTTCGACGGCCTGGCCGATATGAAGCGCTTGCCCGGTGCCGTCTACGTGGTCGATCCGCGCAAGGAGCACATTGCGGTGACGGAAGCCAACCGGCTCAAGATCCCGGTCATCGCGATCACCGATTCCAACTGCGACCCGGACTTGATCCAGTACGTGATCCCCGGCAACGATGACGCGATCCGCGCCGTGAAGCTGATCACGAGCAAGGTCGCCGAAGCCTGCCTGGAGGGCCGCCAGGAGGTCGCCGAAGGCGAGCTGCCGGCGATGGAGGAGCGCGAGTTCCTGCCCACCGAGCCGACCTATGAGATACCTGACGAATTCCTCGACGAAGACGAGGACTACCGCCTGCCCAGCATCTCGGAGGATGAGTTCCTGCGCAGCGAGACCGAGGACGATAGATAAAGGAAATGGAAGTGGCAAAGATCGATCCAAAGCTCATCAAGGAGCTCCGCGAGCAGAGCGGCGCGGGCATGCTCGACTGCAAGGAGGCGCTCGAGGCCACCGGCGGGGATCTGGAGAAGGCGTCCGCCTGGCTGCGTGAGAGAGGCATCGCGAAGGCCGGCAAGAGAGCCGGCCGGGAGACCGCCAACGGTGTCGTCGAGGCTTACCTGCACAAGACCGGCGACTACCCGCCTCAGACAGGCGCGCTGATCGAGCTCAACTGCGAGACCGACTTCGTCGCCAAGGGCGAGGAGTTCCGCAACCTGGCGCGCGAGATCGCGCTCCAGGTCGCCGCCATGGCGCCGCGCTGGGTCAGCCGCGAGGAGATTCCGGCCGAGGCGATCGAGGAGCAGAAGGCCGCCTTCCGGGAAGAGGCGGCGGCTGCCGGCAAGTCAGAGCGCGCCACCGAGCCTTACGTGAACGGCAAGCTGGAAGGCTTCTTCAAGACGGCGGTCCTGCTCGAGCAGGCGTATGTGCGGGAGCCGAAGACCACCGTCGGTGACCTCATCGCCGAGCAGATCAGCAAGCTGCAGGAGAACATCACCGTCCGCAGGTTTGCCCGCTTTAACATCAAGGAGCCGTAAGCGAGGGGGTCGCATGCAAGCCGCGTCTGAGCCGGGTCCACGCTTTCGCCGGGTACTGCTGAAGATCAGCGGCGAGGCGCTTCTCGGAGAGCGCAAGGCAGGCATCGACTTCGAGGTCGTCCGTTCGATCGCAAAGCAGATCCAGAGCGTCCACGAGCTGGGCATCGGGGTCGGCGTCGTGATCGGCGGCGGCAACATCTTCCGCGGCGAGGCGGCCTCTCGCCGCGGCTTCGACCGCGCGACCGGCGACTACATGGGCATGCTGGCGACGGTCATCAACGCGCTCGCTTTGCAGGAGGCGCTGGAGGACGTCGGCGTCCCGGCTCGGACCATGACGGCGATCCAGATGCCGCAGGTGGCCGAGCAGTGGATCCGCCGGCGAGCCGTGCGTCACCTGGAGAAAGGGCGAGTCATCCTGCTCGCCGCGGGCACTGGCAATCCGTACTTCACCACCGACACCACCGCCGCTCTCCGCGCGCTCGAGATCGAGGCTGACGTGATGCTCAAGGCAACCAAGGTGGACGGCATCTACGAGTCCGACCCGATGACCGATCCGAGCGCCAAGAAGATCGAACGGCTCGATTATCTGGAGGCGTTGAATCATCCCAAGATCCAGGTCATGGACAGCACCGCGCTGACCCTCTGCATGGACAACAACCTGCCGATCATCGTGTTCGACCTGCTCCAGGCGGGCAACATCCAGCGCGTCGTGCAGGGAGACGAGATCGGCACTCTGGTCGCGGCCCGGGAGCCGGCCAAGGCGTGATCGACTCGATCCTGGCCGAAGCGGAGACCAAAATGGACAAGTCCGTCGAGGCGCTGCAGCGGGAGCTGGTCTCGATCCGCACCGGGCGCGCCAACCCGGCGATGGTGGAGAAGGTGATGGTGCCGTTCTACGGAACGCCAACTCCTTTAAACCAGCTGGCGCAGATCAGCACTCCGGAGGCGCGCCTGCTCGTCATCCAGCCCTACGACCGGAGCCAGATCGGCGCGATCGAGAAGGCGCTGCGGGCCCCGGAGGTGGGCTTGAACCCCGGGAACGATGGCGCTGTGATCAGGGTCCCCGTGCCACCTCTGACGGAGGAGCGGCGGCGGGACTACGTCAAGCTGGTGCGTCAAAAAGCGGAGGATGCTCGCGTCGCCATCCGCAACATCCGCCGCGACGAGGTGCATCGCATCGAGCGCCTGGAGAAGGACGGCGAGATCGCCGAAGACGACGCCAAGCGCTCGCGCGAGCGGCTGCAGAAGATCACCGACGCCCACACCGGCCGCGTGGACGTGGTGGCGGCCCAAAAGGAATCAGAGGTGATGGAGGTCTAACCAGACCTCCAGCGGTGCCCGAAGAGCTCCCGCCGACCCCCGCCCATGTGGGAATCATCATGGACGGCAATGGGCGCTGGGCCCGCCACCGCGGCCGGCCGGTCTCCTTCGGCCACCGTGCCGGCGTGCGCGCCATCAAGCCCGTGATGTACGCCTGCGAGGACCTTGGCATCAAGGTCCTCAGCGTCTATGCCTTCTCGACCGAGAACTGGCGCCGATCGCGGCGCGAGGTGCAGACGCTGATGCGTCTTTTCGAGGAGGCCTTCCAGCGCGAGTTCGACGAGCTCAACGAACGCCAGATCCGCGTCTTCATCAGCGGCCGCCGCGACGGCCTTTCCGATCGCATCCTGGAGCTGATCGAAGAGTGCGAGACGCGGTCGCGGGATAACCGCGGCGGCGTCCTCAACGTTTGCCTTAACTACGGAGGCCGGGCCGAGATCGTGGACGCGGTGAGGCGGCTGATCGCCGAGAAGGTGCGGCCCGAAGCCGTCGACGAGGCTGCGATCTCGGCAAGGCTCTATGCGCCCGAGCTGCCCGACCCCGACCTCATCATCCGCACCGCGGGCGAGCAGCGGGCCAGCAACTTCCTGCTCTGGCAGTCCGCCTATTCAGAGTTCTACGTGACCGACACGCTCTGGCCGGATTTTGGAAAGCAGGACCTGGAGGCAGCGGTATCGGACTACCAGAGACGGACGAGAAGGTTCGGCGCCCGGCCCGCCGAGTGAATCGGAGCCCGCTCATGGTCCGGATCCTGAGCGGGGGCGCCTTCGCGCTCATCGCCCTGGCGCTGATGTACGCCGGCTCCGTCGGTACCTATGTGCTGGCGGCCGGGCTTGCGGCCCTCGCCCTCTGGGAGTTCCGCGGCCTCTCGGGGCAGATGGGATACCTGGCTCCGACCTGGCTCCTCTACCCGCTCGGCGTCTACTTCACTTTCAGCGGGACGCTGCTGAAGAACATCGACCTGAAGCTGGTGCTCTCGCTGGCGCTGGTGGGCGGCCTGATGGCCTTCCTCTTCATCCCCGGCCGGCGAGAAGGGCTCGGCCGCTGGGCGATGGGCATGGCGGGAGCCCTCTACGTCGGTCTTCCTTTCAACTTCTACCTCGTGCTCTACCAGTCATCCGCGAAGCACGGCCTGGCCTGGCTGGTCTTCACGGTCGGCGCCGCCGTGTTGAGCGACGTGGCCGCGCTGCTCGTCGGATCACGCCTGGGCCGGCATGCGTTCTTCAGCCGGATCAGCCCCAAGAAGACCGTCGAAGGCGCGGTCGCCGGAGTGGTCGCGGCGGTGCTCACGATCCTCTTTGGCAGCGCTGTCGCGCTGAGCCTCCCCTGGCCGCACGCGGTCGCGCTGGGGATCCTGATCGGGCTCTCTGCTGAGCTGGGCGACCTGGTCGAATCGCAGATGAAGCGCATCGCCGAGGTCAAGGACTCCTCGCACCTGATCCCCGGGCATGGCGGCGTCCTGGACCGGCTCGACTCGGCGCTCTTCCCGCCCATCCTCGTCTATTACTACGCCTTGCTCACGGGGCTTCTGTTCAGGTGAAGCGCGTCGTCATCCTGGGCGCCACGGGTTCGATCGGCAGCCAGACGCTGGAGGTGATCCAGCGCTTTCCCGACCACTTTCAGGTGCTCGGCCTGGTCAGCGGACGCCGCTCTCCGTCCCAAACCGCTCCCTACGTCATCCGGGCGGACGAGGCCGGCGCGGAGGCGCGCATCGAGGAGCTGGTGACGCACCCGGACTGCGACATCGTCGTTACGGCGATCCCGGGAGCCCAGGCGTTAAGGCCCACCCTGGCCGCGCTCCGCGCCAAGAAGATCGTCGCCCTGGCCAGCAAAGAAGTGCTGGTCATGGCCGGCGAGCTGGTGATGGCTGAGGCCCAGCAACGGCTGCGGCCGATCGACTCCGAGCACAGCGCCATCTGGCAATGCCTCTGGGGCGAGTCGCTGGAGAGCGTGAGCCGCCTGGTGCTGACGGCCTCTGGGGGTCCCTTCTGGGCCCGGCCGGAAGCCGACCTGGACGCCGTCAGCGTGGCCGAGGCGCTGGCTCATCCGCGCTGGTCGATGGGCCCCAAGGTGACCGTCGACTCCGCCACGCTCATGAACAAGGGCCTGGAGCTGATCGAGGCCCACCACCTCTTCGGCGTCGGCCTCGACCTGATCGACGTCGTGATCCATCCCCAGAGCGTCGTCCACTCGCTGGTTGAGTTCGTGGACGGATCGGTCAAGGCGCAGCTCGGGCATCCGGACATGCGGCTGCCAATCGCCATCGCGCTCGGCTATCCGGAGCGCCTACCCGGCGTGATCCCGGCCGCCCAGGCTGCTGAGGTCGGGCGGCTGGACTTCCACCCGCTCGACCCCGATCGCTTCCCGGCGGTCGGGCTGGCCCGCCGAGCGGCCGAGGCGGGGAAGGGGGCGCCGGCTTGCCTCAACGCCGCCAACGAAGAGGCCGTCGCCGCCTTCCTGCGCGGTGAGCTGCCGTTCGGCCGGATCATCCCGGCGGTCGCGGCCGCCCTGGCCGCCTTCCCCGGAACCGGTCCGGACCTGGACGCCGTTCTGGCCGCGGACGAATGGGCGCGGGACTACTTCAAAGCAAAGTCGGGTAAGTTACCCGCGTGAAACCCGAGCGGAGCTTGGCGGCCTGACGTGGCGGCTTTGAACTGGCTCATCTGGGGCGCTTCTGTCGTCGTCATGTTCCTGCTCTTGATCGCGCCCCATGAAGGGGGGCACTTCGCGCTCGCCAAGCTCTTCAAGGTCAGGGTCATCGAGTTCTCCCTGGGCATGGGCAGCAAGCTCTGGTCTGGGACGGCCGGAGGCACTGTCTACGCGCTCCGAGCGCTTCCGATCGGCGGCTTCGTGCGTCTCGGCGGCATGGAGCCCGGCGACTACTCCGACCCAGCCGGCTTCCATTTCAAGCCGGCCTGGCAGCGAATCCTGATCCTGCTCGGCGGCCCCGCCGTCAACTTCCTGGTGGCGATCGTGATCGCGACCGCCATCGCGGCCCCGGCGATCTTCATCCAGCCGGGCACTGTCACCGGACTGATCGTGCCCAGCCCGGCCTACTCGGCCGGCATCCGGCCCGGCGACCGCATCCTCTCGATCGATGGTCACCCGGTCCGCCAGCCGACGGACATCCGCAAGGAGGTCGACGCCAACCCGACCGGAGCGCTCGTCTTGGTGGTGGCCAAGAGTGGTGGCGGTCAGTCCACCGTCACGGTCACGCCGGAGTTCGTCAAGAGCCAGAACCGGCCTTTGATCGGGATCGAGACGCAGCCGCCGGCCACGGTGGGCCAGGTTCTCCTCTACGGCGTCACCTACCCGTGGGAGACGACCAAAGGAATCTTCAGCGGGATCGTGATGCTGGCGACCGGCCAGATCCCCGGCGGCATCCTGGGCGGCCAGGGCTTGACCGGGGCGATCGGGATCGGCTACATGACGATCAACGCCGCGCAGCAGGGTCCGCTGGTCTGGCTCACCGTGGTGGCCATCCTCTCGGTCGCGCTCGGGTTCGCCAACCTGCTGCCGCTGCCGGCCCTCGACGGCGGCAGGATCATGGTGGTCCTGCTGGAGGCGCTGCGCGGCCGGCCCTTCGACCGGGAGAAGGAGATGCAGGTCCAGCGGTATGGGCTGGTGGCCCTGCTCGCGCTGGTCGCTTTCATCGCCTACTTCGACATCCAGAGGATCCTGAACCACCAGTTCCCGGGACTGAAGTAGCCGGCAGCAGGGATTCAAATCTCAGTGAAGAAGCGCAGGTACTCGATTCCCGTGCGGGTGGGGGACGTCGTCGTCGGAGGCGCCGCCCCGATCGCGGTCCAGACGATGACCAAGACCGACACCCGCGACGTCAAGGCCACGGTCGACCAGATCCTGCGGCTGCAGGAGGCGGGCTGCGAGATCGTCCGTCCGGCGGTTCCAGATCGGGAGGCCGCGGAGGCGCTGAAAGAGATCGTCAAGCGCTCGCCGCTGCCGATCATCGCCGACATCCACTACGACCACACGCTGGCCCTGCTGGCGTTGGAAGCCGGCGTCCAGGCGCTGCGGCTGAACCCGGGCAACCTGCCGGACCGCGAGAAGGTCATCAAAGTGGTGCAGGCCGCCAAGGAGCGCGACGTGCCGTTCCGGATCGGCGTCAACGCCGGCTCGCTGCCCGAAGAGGTCCACAAGTCACTGCGCGAGCAGCACGCCATCGATCGCGACGACCGCGAGCGCACCGCCGATCGCATGGTCGAGGTGGCACTCGGCCATTGCCAGATCCTGGAGGACCTCGACTACGGCGCCGGTCACATCAAGGTCAGCTTGAAAGCGACGGACGTGCCGACCAATGTGCTGGCGAACCGCAAGTTTGCGGAGGCCCGGCCCTATCCGATCCACCTCGGGGTGACCGAGTCGGGCCCGGTCCAGGCCGGCAGCATCCGGAGCGCGGTCGGGCTTGGCATCCTGCTCGCCGACGGAATCGGCGACACGATCCGGGTCTCGCTGGCGACCGACGACCCGACCGAGGAGATCCGGGCGGCCTACGAGGTCTTGAAGGCACTCAACGTGCGGGTCGAGTCGCCGACCCTGATCGCCTGCCCGACCTGCGGCCGGCTCGAGTACGACATGGTGCCGGCCGTGAAGGTGGTGGAGGAGCACATCAAGGCGCTCAAGGTGCCGATCACGGTTGCGGTGATGGGCTGCGTCGTGAACGGACCGGCGGAGGCCCGGCACGCCGACATCGGCGTCACCGGCGGGCGTGGGAAGGGCGTCATCTTCAAGAAGGGCAAGCTCTACAAGACAGTCCCCCAGGCGGAGCTGCTGGAGGTGCTGCTGGCAGAGGTGGACGCCCTGGCCGCCGAGAGGTCCGGCGCGGCGAAGGCGGGATAGGAAAGCGGGTACCTCCCCCCAGCTGGGGGGAGGGCAAGGTGGGGGGACGGAGCTTCCCCTCGATTGGCGCCACGCATTTCAGTAGGCTGAACGTTCCGCATGGCCGTGAGCGAAGAGCAGGACTTTGTCAAGCAGATCACCAAGATGTCGGTCGATTTCGACAAGTGGTACACGGACGTGGTCCGCAAGGCCGAGCTGGCCGATTACGCGCCGATCGCCGGCACGATGGTGCTCCGCCCTCTCGGCACCGCGACCTGGGACGCCATCCGGCGTGCTTTCGACGACCTGATCGCCGAGACCGGCCACGAGAACTGGATCTTCCCGCTCTTGATCCCCGAGGACGTTTTCATGAAAGAGGCGGAGCACGTCCAGGGCTTCGCACCGGAGGTGGCCTGGGTCACGCGAGGCGGCAAGGAAGACCTGGCGGTTCCGCTGGTCGTCAGGCCGACCAGCGAGACGATCATCGGCACGATCGTCCGCAAGTACATCCAGTCGCATCGTGACCTCCCTCTGCTCACCAACCAGTGGGCCAACGTCGTGCGCTGGGAGATGCGGACGCGCCTCTTCCTCCGCTCGCGCGAGTTCTACTGGCAGGAGGGTCACACCTTCCACGCCACAGCGGCGGAAGCGGAGAGCGAGGTGCTGCAGATCCTCGACGACTACCGGGAGATCGCGGAGGACTGGCTCGCAGTCCCGGTCATACCGGGCCGCAAGACCGAGGTCGAGAAGTTCGCCGGCGCCGAGTTCACGACCAGCATCGAAGGCATGATGCGCGACGGACTGGCGCTCCAGATGGGGACTTCGCACTACTTCGGCCAGAACTTCAGCAGCGCCTACGACATCGGCTTCACCAATCGCGAGAACCGGCGGGAGCTCTGCTACACGACGTCCTGGGGCATCTCCTGGCGGCTGATCGGAGGCTTGGTGATGGCGCACGGCGACGACAGCGGGCTCGTCATGCCACCGCGCATCGCACCGGTGCAGGCCGCGATCGTTCCGATCTTCCGCGACGAGGCGGGCAGGGAGGCGGTCAGCCGGTTCCTGGCGCCCATCACTGCCGCGCTGAAGGGAAGGGTGCGTCACCGCGTCGACTGGCGCGACAACCGCCCCGGTGACAAGTACGCGCACTGGGAGGTACGCGGCGTGCCTTTCCGCGTGGAGGCCGGCCCGCGCGACGTGGAGGCAGGCCAGGTGGTCGTCGTCGACCGGCTCAGCCGCGAGAAGCGACAGGTCCCCGCGGCGAGCCTGGCGGACTGGCTGGTCGACGAGCTGAACGCGTATCACGCGACGCTTTTCGAGCGCGCCCGCAAGTTCCATACCGAGCACACGGCGCACCCGCAGACGAAGCAGGAGTTCCGCGACTTCTTCGAGAATGGAAACGGTTTCGCGTGGGCCGCCTTCTGCGATCGGACCGAGTGCGAGCTGGAGCTGAAGGACCAGCTCGGCGGCGTGACCGCGCGCAACAAGCCCTTCAAGGTGGAGGGCGGATTCCCGGACCGCTGCGTGTGGTGCGAGCAGCCGGCAACCACGGTGGCGGTGTTCGCCAGGGCCTACTGACCCCGAGTCGGGCGCGCGCTCTCCTGCCGCCGGCCGCGCTGGTCCTGGTGGTCACGCTCGCCGCTCACCTGGAGTCCTTGCTCCGGCGAGCGAGCGACGGCGATGAGGACGCCTACAGCGCCATCGCTCGGCTCATGCTGCAGGGCGGCCGCCTCTACGCCGACGGCGGGGTCGACAACAAACCGCCGGTGATCTTCTGGATCTACGCCGCGGCCTTCCGGCTTTTCGGCAACTACAACCTCTTCGCGGTGCACATGCTGAAGGTGGCTGTGGTGCTGGCCACGGCGGCATTGGTCGGGGTGCTGGCCAGAAAGCTCGCCGGCGACTGGGCCGGCTGGATCGCGGCGCTCTTCTACGGGCTGTTCACGGCCGCAGGCGGCCCCCAGCAGTACGCCGGCGCCAACACCGAGGTGTTCATGAACCTCCCGCTCGTGGCGTCCATGCTCCTGCTGCTCAACCGGCGGTTCGCCCTGGCTGGAGCGCTGATCGCGCTGGCCTGCCTGACGAAGCAGGTGGCCATCGTGAACCTGCCTCTGGCCTTGATCTTCGCGCTGGTCTCAGCCCCGCGCGCCCGCAATCTCGCGGCGCTGCTGGCGGGCTTCGCCGCCGGTGCCGGCCTGCTGCTGGGCGCTCTCGCGCTGACCGGCTCGGCTGCAGGGTTCTGGCGCTGGACGGTCGTCAGCCTCGCCAGCTACGAGTCACCGGTCTGGGGATCGGGCCAGGCCCTGATCTACCTGCGGGAGTGGTTCCTGCCCTGGCTCCTGGCCACGCCGTTGCTCTGGGCCCCGGCACTCTACCGGCTGGCGACCAAGCCCTGGCGGGAGATGCGAGCTCCGGAGCGGACCATCGGCGGCTGGGTGCTGGTCGGCGTCCTCGGCGCGGTCGCGAGCGGACGTTTCTTCAGCCACTACAACATCGCGCTCGTCGCTCCGCTCGCCATCCTGGCCGGGGCGGCGCTGGCCGAGCTGCGGCGCCTGCCGCGGCGAACCTGGCGGGGGTTGCTGGCCGCGGGAGCCCTGGCCGGCACCCTTGCCGCAGGCATCTTTCTGCTCGCCGATGCTCGGCTCCTGCCCGCGCCGGTCAGGCTGACCGGGACCCCGCCAGACCGCAGCGGCGCCGCCGACTACGTGCGGGCGCACACCAATCCGGGCGACCGCATCTTCGTTTGGGGGAATGCGCCTTACGACTACGTCCTGTCCGAGCGGACCCCGGCCTCGCGGTTCACAGCATTTCTGCGTGGGTTTCCTCGCGAGCAGGGCCTGGAGCCGCGGAACTGGGACACCACGCCGGACGTCTGGCCCGCCCTGAAAGAGGACTTCGTCAACCACCCTCCGGCGTTCATCCTGGACACTTCGACGGACCCCTACGGCACCTTCACGCACTATCCGTTGAGCCGTTTTAGCGAGGTCGCGGCGCTCGTGCGGGACGGCTATGAGCCCGTCGCCGTGGTCGAAGGCGTGACCATCTACCAGCGCCGCGGTTGAAGTTCGCGGTCGCGGCGCTCCTCGCGCTGCTCGCGGCGCAGCTGGTCTGGGAGGCCTGGGGCGACAGCCTGACGTTCGACGAAACTCGTTACGTCCGGGCCGGCGCCTGCGCCTGGCGCACGGGGACCATCGATCTCGAGGTCAGCAACCCGCCCGCCGTGAAGCTGCTGAGCGGAGCAGGGGTCGACCTCGCCGGAGTCCACACTGGGGGCTGCGCCGGTGACGCCGCCTTCTACCGGGTCTCGCCCGACGACCTCCGCCGGCTGATCCTCGTCGCCCGCTTGCCGGTCATCGCGCTGGCGCTCCTCCTTGGTCTCCTTGTGTTCTGGTGGGGGAGCGCTCTGTACGGCGCCTTCGCCGGCGTTGTAGCCCTCGGCTTGGTAGCGGTCGAACCGACGCTCCTCGCGCACGCCCACCTGGCGACCGGCGACCTGGCGCTGAGCCTCGCTTTTGTGGCCGCGCTGGCGGCGCACTGGCGCTGGCGCCAGTCCCGGCGACGGCGCTGGCTCCTGATCTGCGGACTGGCGGTTGGATTCGGGCTCCTGAGCAAGGTCAACGCCCTTCTTCTGCTCCCGCTGCTGGGAGCCATCGAGCTGGTCTCCAGTGGAGGTGGGGTGCGGCACCGGCTCGCCCGGTTGGTCGGATCCGGCATGATCGTGGCCGGCTGCGCGTGGGCGGCGGTCTGCCTCGTTTACCTGCCCTTCACGCAAAGCCACCACGACTGGGGGCCGCCGCTCGCCTGGGTCGCGCCGCCCTCCTGGTTCGCATCCCTTCTGGTACCGGTCGGGGATCGCGGAAGCGGGCACGTGAACTATCTGAACGGCGTCATCGCGCCGGGCAACCAACCCTTTCCGCAGTACTTCCTGGAAGCGCTGGCGCTGAAGACGACACTCGGGTTGCTTTTCCTTGTCGCCGCCGCCGCGTTGATCGCGGCTCGCCGCCGTGACTTCATCGCGCTGCTTTATCTCTGGCTCCCGATCACCGTCGTGGTCGGCAGTGCCAGCCTGGGGGCGCTCGACCTCGGCGTCCGCTACGTGCTCCCGGTCTATCCGCTCTTCGCGCTTGCCGCTGGGTCAGCCGCCGGCGCTCTGGCCACGCAGCGCCTGGCGGTGCGGGTGGCGGTGGCCGGCGCCCTGCTGGCGGTCGCGGCGTCAAGCTTCGCGCATGGCCAGGACCGGATCGGTTACTTCAACGAGCTGGCCGGCGACCGGCCCGAGCGGTACCTGTCCGACAGCAACCTGGATTGGGGACAGGACGCCTGGCGGCTCCGGGACTGGTGGGTGGCGAGCGGGCAGCCTCCGCTTTCGACCGCCTATTTCGGGACGCTCACCCTCGACCACTACGGAATCGAGGCGACTCCGGTCCAGCCCGCGACGGAACCAGTGCACGGCCTGCTGGCGGTCAGCCTCACCCGGAAGACGATCATCGGAGACAGCCAGCTGCCTTACGCCGGCCGGCCCTACCGGTTTCTCGAGGGCCGCCGGCTTCTGGCCAGGATCGGCAGCTCGATCGAGGTCTACGACCTGGGCTAGCTCTAGCCTTTGACAGCTCCGACCGAGACGCCTTCGATGAAGAACTTCTGGAAGCCCAGGAAGAGGGCGAGCACCGGCAGCACGACCAGCGTCGAGGCCGCCATCAGCAGGTTGTACTGGACGTTGTGCTGGGAGCGGAAGAACTGGAGGCCGATGGCCAGCGGGTAGCGGCTCTCGTCCTGGAGGTAGATCAGCGGCAGCAGGAACTCGTTCCAGGCCGCCACCGCCGCGAAGATGATCACAACCGCGACCGCCGGCTTGGCGAGCGGCAGGATGATGTGCCAGAAGATCTGCAGCTCGCGGGCGCCGTCGATGCGCGCCGAATCCGAGATCTCGACGGGCAGCTGCAGCAGGAACTGGCGCATCAGGAAGATGTAGAAGGGGTTCCCGAAGAAGGCGGGGATGATCAAGGGCAGGAAGGTGTCGATCCAGCCCAGCTTCGTGAAGACGTCGAAGAGGCCCAGGATCAGCACCGGGAAGGGGACGAAGATCGTCGCCATCACGATCGCGAAGACGAAGTCGCGACCCGGCCACTTGATGCGTGCGAATCCGTAGGCGATCAGCGGGTTCGAGATGCCGGCTCCGATGGCGGTGCCCGCCGTCAGGATCACCGAGTTGATGAAGAACTGCGGGAAGGGGATGTAGCGGATCGCGGAGATGAAGTTGCCCGGGTTGGGCGCCAGCGGCCAGAGGGTTGGCGGGTAGATGTTCAGCTCGGGGTTGTCTTTCAGCGCCGTGGTGGCCATCCAGTAGAACGGCACGAGGTAGAGGAAGCACATCCCGATGAGAATCACCCGCGGTGTGACCGCGGACTGAAGCAGCCCGGCCAGTGGGCGCCGGTTCCGGCGGCCGGCCTGCGGGAGCTGCTCGACCAGCGGGCGGTCGACGCTCCTGACCGTCATCTCAGGTCACCTCGTAGTGAACCCAGGATCTCGACGTCCGCATGATCGCCAGAGCCAGCACGACGCTGACCAGGAAGAGCACCGTGGCGAGGGCTGAGGCGTAGCCCATATCGGTGAACTGGAAGGCGGTCTTGTAGAGGTAGAGGACGTAGAACATGAGCGAGTTGTCGGGTCCGGCGACGTACTGACCGGCGCCCGCTCCGGCGCCGCCCTGCGTCAAAACGTAGGCCGGGGTGAAGATCTGGAGGCCCAGGATCAAGCCCAGGATCAGGTCATAGAGGATGACCGGCGTCAGCAAGGGCAGCGTGATGTGGTAGAAGCGGCGGATGGCGCCGGCTCCGTCGAGCGCGGCGGACTCATACAGCTCACTCGGTATGCCGCGGATCGCGGCCAGGAAGATCAGCGCCGGGCCACCGGCGCCGAGCTGAGCCAGGATGACGACGGAAACCTTCGTCCAGGCGGGATCGCCGAGCCAGTTGATCGAGGGCCCCCCGAGCGTGACGATCGCGTAGTTGAGCACGCCGAACCGCGGGTTCAGCAGCACGATAAAGATGAAGGTGAGGGCGTAGATCGGAAGGATCGAGGGCGCGTAGATGGCCGCCCTGTAGATGGCGACCTCGCGCACCTTCTGGTTCATCGCCAGCCCCAGCGCGATCGCGATCACGAGACCGACCGGGACGGCCAGCGCAACGTAGTAGAGCGTGTTGTACATCGACTTCCAGAAGAGGACGTCGTGGTACATGTGCTCGTAGTTGGTGAATCCGATATTGGTCGCGTCGCCGAACCCGGAATAGCGGGTAAAGCTGATCGTGAACGAGTAGTAGATCGGGTAGGCGGTGAAGGCCAGGAACCCGATCACCCACGGCCCGATGAAGGGCAGAGCCACCAGCAGGCTCTGCCGATCCTTCTTATCGAGTCGAAGGCGGGGAACGGCGATCATCGCCGTTCCCCGCGAGAACCTGCGGACACTACTTCAGCGGGCAGAACTGCTGAAGCTTGGCATTCGTATTAGTCGCAACGTCGGCGAGGGCCTTGTCGGCCGTGGCTGACCCGCGGACCACCGCGTCCTGCGCCGTGCTCAGCTGGTCCCAGTAGAACGCGCCTACAGGAATCGGCGGCCGGCTCTTGGCGACCGGCAGGAGCTTGGTGGCGAAGAAGGTGTGATCGCCCTGGTAGAGGCTCGCGTCCGAGCCCAGTGACTTCCAGGTGGGCAGGTGCTGCGTCTCGGTGACGTAGGTCTTCATCCCATCGGGGCCGGCCAGGTACTTCATGAAGTCATAGCCCGCATCGGCATGCTTCGCACCGGTCGGGATCACGAGCGACCAGCCGCCCGCCCACGTGCTGGGCGTGTCGCCGGTCTTGGGAATCGGGATGTAGGTGACGCCGTACTGGAGGTCGGGCTTGTATTGCTTGACCCAGTTGAGGGGCCAGTCACCGGTGATGATGAACGCGGTCTTGCCGGTCAGGAACGGCCACTGCTGGGGCGGATTGTTGGGCGGCAGGAAGGAGCTGACCCAGGTCTGCGCCTTCTCCGGACCGAGCGCCTTCGCCCAGTCGCCGAACATGGTCGTGAAGGCCTGGACGATCTTCGGATCGGTCGGGGTCACTTTGCAGCTGCCGGAGTCGAAGAAGCTTCCCCCGAAATCGAAGCCCCAGGTGTAGTGCCAGCCCTGGTCCACCCAGGGCACGAAGCCGATCACGTCGTAGGCGCCGCTGGCGTCCTGGTGGTTGACCTTGTTGGCCATGGTTCGGACCGTGTCGATGGTGACCGGGCCGTTGGCGGGATCAAGGGGAGTGATGTCGACGCCCGCCGCCTTTAGAAGGTCCTTGCGGTACCAGAGGGCGCGAACGTCGGTGTCGAGCGGGAGCGCGTAAGGCTTGCCCTGGAAGGTCGCCTCTTTCCAGGCGAAGTCCACGTACTTGCTGGAGAGGTTTCCCGCACCGTACTTGGTGAGGTCGGTCAGCACGCCGGCCGCGGCGCGTTCGGCGACCGTGAAGCGGTCGAGCATGTAGACGTCAGGGCCGCTGCCGCCACGGACGGCTGTCATCAGCTTGGTGACGTCGGTTTCCGATCCGGGTACCTGCACCATCTTCACGCAGCCGACTGAGCTCTGGCCGTTGTAGGTGTCGACAACGTGCTTCAGGCTGTCGGAGTCGGGCGGCGTGTGCGAGGTCCAGAAAGTGGCCAGCGTCGTCCCTGACTTGCAGCCGGCAAGCGGAGGTCCGCTACTGCCACCTCCTTGGGCGCACGCGGCGACCACCACGCTTAGACAGATCAGCGAGGCCGTCCAGCCCCGCCCGCTGAATGATCTCATGGGTTCCTCCTCCACAAGCAGTCTTACAGCGTCGAGATCACTTATAGCGAGCGGACGGTGTCTCAGCCGGTCGGATTCAGCCCCGACCGGCGCTGCGTTTGAGCCACCGACCCATAACGCGCGACAAGTACCCCCGCGCAAGGTAGTGCGGTTCTGGTGTGGGTGTCAAGCAGGGTGTTTGAGCAGGCCTTCAAGAGGCCTGGTGCCCACCGACGAGCCAGGTGTGCACCTGGAAGGGGCTGAACTGAAGATCCGGCTCGCCCAGCGCGTCCTCCAGCAGGTTCAGCTCGGATGCCAGGCGCCAGCCGGAAGGCAGCGTGACCGTGGCCGCGCCCCGGGCGCCCTGGGGTTCGTAGAGGCGAAGGACCAGGCCCTCGCCATCCTCCGCCGCCTTCAGCGCCCCAAGGCCAAGTCCGAGCCCACCTAGCTCGACAGCCTTCCAGGTCCGCGGCTCGGGGGCGGCGCAGCGGGTCGCCAGGAGCGGAGCATTCAGGTCCTCCGCCTCGGCCAGTACCCCGCCCTCGTGCCAGCCCCCATGATGCGGGTAAAGGGAGTAGGTGATGACCTGGCTCCCCTCGTCGGCGAGCGGATCCGGATAGATCGGCGACCGCAGCAGGCTCAGGCCCAGCTCGTTGTCGATGGCGTGGTGCCCGTAGCGACCGTCGTTGAGCAGAGCCGCACCAAAGCCGGGCTCCGAGAGATCGGCGAAGCGATGGCCCGCGACCTCGAAGCGAGCCGCTTCCCAGGTTGTGTTGCGGTGCGTCGGCCGGCGGATTACGCCGAAGGCGGTTTCGAAGGTCGCGTGGTCGGCGCGGACGGCGAGCGGGAAGCGAGCCTTGAGGAGCCAGCGGCGGTCGTGCCAGTCGATGGTGGTGCGGAAGTCCAGCCGCGGCGAGTTGGCCCAGAGGCGTACGTCCTGCGTCAGGCTGCTGCCTCGGAACCGCCGGCGGATGCGAACGGCCACCCGGTGCGGACCTCGCTCAAGCACCTCGATCGATTCCGCCTCCAGGAGCTCCTCACCGTCCAGGGCGTAGTCGGCGTCGATGTCCCAGGCATCCCACTGGCGCGGTTTGTCCACGTAAGCCCAGACCTGGTTGCCCGGGCCCGCGAGGACCTCTCGGCCGGCGCGCTTGTCGAGGAAGCTCGCCAGCCGGCCGTGCTCGTCGAGCACGACTCGCACGTAGGCGTTCTCAAGCTGGGTCTCGCTGACGGCCAGCTCGCCTGGCGCCGGGAGGCGTGTGAAAGCGGCTGCGGCCAGGCCTGGAACGGTGTCCCCGGAGGACACCAGATAGGCGCCCTCGACCTGCTGGGTGCCGTCGCCGGGCTCGGTGAGCTCGACGCGCAGAGGTCGGTCCTGCGCGCTCGGGTTGACTACGAAGAGCTGCTTGCCCGGCCCGCCGGCGAGGCCGTCGCGCAGCCGGCCAAGGCTTTCCGCCGCGGCGCCACCGGCCCGCTCGATGACGCTGCCCAGCTCCTTTTCGGTCACCTCGTAAACCTCGCGGACGCCGGAGCCCGGCAGGATGTCGTGGAACTCGTTCCGCAGGTGGAGCTGCCAGAGCGGCTCGAAGCGGGAAGGTGTCGAACCGCTGAGCAGGGCCGCCATGGCATCGACCGCTTCGGCGGTGATCAGGGCGCGTTCCGCCTGCCGGTGCAGCCGCTTGACGCGACCCTGGCTAGTGAGCGTGCCGCGATGCAGCTCGAGGTAGAGCTCGCCGACCCAGCGTGGCAGCAGCTTGTCGGCGGTGTCCTTCGCAAGCGCGGCGAAAAAGTCCCCGACCAGAGCGAACCGGGCGCTCGGAACGACCGGCAGCTCGTTGACCAGACGGGCGTCCTCCAGCATCCAGTCGGTCGGCCCGCCCCCGCCGTCGCCGTAACCGACGGAGAGGAGGCTTTCATCGTGAAGGTACTTGCCCTTGAAGTTCTGCCAGGTGTGGAGGAGTGCGTTGGGATTCGGGTCGCCGTTGTACCCGTTCAGGTACCGATGCCGCACGCTGGCCGGGTTGTCGAAGAGGTGGGCCAGGACCCGGCTGCCGTCCAGGCCCTCCCACCAGAAAAGGTCATAGGGAAAGCGGTTGGCCTCCGACCAGTTGAGCTTGATCGTGAAGAAGTTGCTGATGCCGGCGCCCCGCAGAATCTGGGGGAGGGCGGGGCTGAACCCGAAGCAGTCAGGCAGCCAGGCGACCTGGTGGCGACGCCCGAAGCGGGACTCGAAGAAGCGCTGGCCATAGAGCAGCTGGCGGACCAGCGACTCGCCCGTCGGCATGTTGAGGTCCGGCTCCACCCACATGCCGCCGACCGGATCCCACTGGCCGGACGCCACCTTCTCCTTGACCTTCGCGAAGAGCGCCGGATCGTCTTCCTCGACGAAGGCATAGAGCTGGGCCGTGCTCTGGTTGAAGCGAAATTCCGGGTAGCGCTCCATCAGCGAGAGGGCGGTTGAGAAGGTGCGCTGCGCCTTCCGCCTGGTTTCGTCGAGCGGCCAGAGCCAGGCCAGGTCGATGTGGGCGTGTCCGCTGAGCGCGATGCTGCCGCGCTTCGGGTAGTGCTCCCGCAGCTCAACGAGCCGCTTCCGGAGGAGCTCGGCCGCAGCCAGCAGCTTCTCGTCCTCTTCCGGCGTCAGCGCGGCGCTCGGCTGCCCCACGAAATCGGGCAGCTGCCAGATCTCCTGGAGCTGAGGACTCGCCGCCAGCCGGCTCACGTAGGGGACGGTTGCCGAAGGAAATTCGAGCCGGGTGAACGCCTCTTCGGCGGCGATCAGCAAGGGCGTGGTCGCCTCGTGCCCGGCCAGCGCCTGAGTGGTCTCGATGAGGAGCCGGAGCCGCCGTTCGAAAGCTTCCACGGCCGGGTCGAGGAGGATCAGCCTGGCCACCCGCAAGCGGGGGTCGGGGCTGGGCTGGCCGAAGGGCAGCCGGGCCACCGCGCTTACCTCGACCGAGAAGGACCGGCCCTGCAGAGGAAAGCGCTGGTGGTGCGGGTCGAGTCCGAAAGCCTCCTGCCCGCCGCCGTCGTAGCTCAGCCGGACCAGGCCCTCGCCGCCGAAGTCGAGCTCCAGCCGGCTCTCTTCCAGCGGCCAGTCGGCGGGCACCTGAACAGTCGGGTGGGTGAAGGTCAGCACGCCTGTCCGTGTGGGCCAGGCCTGGCCGGCCGCGAGTGGGCGGCCGTCGCAGGCCCAGTCGGGGACGTCGACCGTGGAGCGCACCCGCCAGTAGCCGATCTCACCGAGGCGCGAGAGGAGTCGCTCCAGCCTCTGCTCAGGACTCAAGGGTGTGATCACGGCGGTACCTCAAGCGTCGGACGGCCGGCGGCAAAGGCGAAAGCCTCGTCGAGGATGACATGCTTGGCCGGCGTCATGCCGGTGAGCGCCGCGGTGATGGATCTGGCTGGGAAGGTGGCGATTGTGACCGGGGGCGGCGCCGGGATCGGGCGGGCGGCCGCGCTAGCTCTGGCCGAGGCGGGCGCCGCGGTCGGAGTGGCGGACGTGGATCTCGCGGCCGCGGAAGCGGTGGCTTCCGAGATCCGACGGTCGGGCGGTCGGGCGCTGGGCCTGGCGGTCGACGTCAGCAATGCCGAAGACACCGAGCGGATGGCGTCGCGCACTGTCGCCGAGTTCGGCGGACTCGACCTGCTCTACAACAACGCCGCGATCCAGATTTACGGCAGCGTGACCGAGCTCGCGGAGCAGGATTGGGACCACGTCTTCGCGGTGAACGTGAAGGGTGTCTACCTCTGCTCTCGGGCCTGCATTCCGCACCTGCTGGCGCGCGGCGGCGGCGCCATCGTGAACGCTGCCTCCGTCCAGGGACTGGCGACGCAGAAGCGGGTGGCCGGTTACGCGGCCTCGAAGGGAGCGGTCATCGCGCTCACCCGCAGCATGGCGCTGGATTACGCAGGGGACGGGATCCGGGTCAACTGCATCTGTCCGGGGTCGGTCGATACGCCCATGCTGCGCAAGAACGCGGCGGCGGAGGGAGATCCCGACGCCGTGCTCGCGAGGTGGGGAAGGGTGCATCCGCTGGGCCGGGTGGCCCGACCTGAAGAGGTCGCCAACCTGGTCAGGTTCCTCCTTAGTGACGAGGCGTCGTTCATCACCGGCGCCACCTATGTCATCGACGGCGGGCTCTTGGCAGCTTTCGCACCCGAATGACGCGCATCAACGAGCACGTCCACGTGCTGGAGGTGCCGCTCGTGGCGAAGACTCCGGTCCGGGTCACGCTGGTGACCGGAGCGGATTACGCGGTGCTGGTCGACACCGGCACAAAGCAGATGGCGCCGGCCATCCTGGAGCTGATCCGGGAGGCGGCGGGCGAGCTCCAGCGAGTACGGCTCGTGATCAACACCCACGCCCACCACGACCACATCGGCGCTAACCACCAGATCAAAACCGCGTGCCGATCGCTGCTGTGTGCGCCAGTCGAGACCATCGCCTGGATCGAAGACTTCGAGGTCCACTACCGCGAGTTCTGCCTGGTCGCTCCCGAGGTGCTGCCAGACGCGCCCTGGATGCGCGAAGAGGCGCTTTCGATTCTCGACGCGGAGACGCACGTCGATCTCTGCCCTCAAGAGGGCGACCTGATCCGCCTCGGCTCAGGTGTGGAACTGCACGTACTCGCCTTGCCGGGCCACTTGAAAGCCGAGCTGGGCTTCATCGAGACGGCGACGAACACGCTGATCCTCGGCGATGCGCTGATCAACAACGGCATCACAGATCTCGGGCCGATGTTCCACGGCTACCAGCGCGCCGCGGCGTACAAGAGCACTCTTCGGAAGCTGCGCTCGCTGGCGGAAGAGCAGCGTTTTGCGAGCGTCGTCTCGGCGCACCTGCCGCTCGTCGACTGGGAGGGCTTTGTCGAGCTGGTCGACCGCGCCGAGAGCTTCGTCTCGAAGATCGAGTCGGATCTGCTGGCGATCGTCGAGGAGAAGGAAGACGGGACGCTGAAAATCGTCTGGGAAGCGCTCTGCGAAAAATGGGGCTATCGCGAGGAGTTTCGGGGCCTGGCCATGGTCATGACGCACCTCGACCTGCTGGTGGCGGCAAACCAGGTCAGACGGTCGGAGGCGGGGACCTACCGGATCGCGTGATGGCGGCGCCAGACGAGAGGGCGGTGCAGGCGCGTGCAGCGCAGCGGGATCTGGTCCGGAGAGGCTACGACCGCATCTCCCGCGCCTATCGCAACGACGTGGGCCTCCCCCACGCCGGAACCGCTGAGCACGAGGTTCAGTATCAGGAGTGGACCAACGAGCTGGCTCAGCTGCTAAAGCCCGGCTCCACGGTTCTCGACCTTGGCTGCGGTGTTGGCATTCCTACATCAAAGCTGCTGGTGAGCAAGGGGTTCAAAGTCGTCGGCGTCGACATCTCCGCCGTTCAGATCGAGCGTGCCCGTCTGCTCGTTCCCGAGGCGACTTTCATCCAGGCCGACATGGTTTCTTGGGATGCCGA
>Ga0209059_1000012_pt1 | contig 69704 bp, 69 predicted proteins | sample GraSoiAngelo_151_FD_186165 | JGI IMG/M metagenome (GOLD analysis project Ga0209059, IMG submission 186165) | Grasslands soil microbial communities from the Angelo Coastal Reserve, California, USA - 14_1009_12_20cm (SPAdes) (version 2) | ecosystem: Environmental > Terrestrial > Soil > Grasslands ...
CGACCCCGCTTCCACGGTCCGCCGCCGGCCGACGCGATCGACTTCCAGCCGACAACGACGACCACGGCGCCCGACGGCGGAAGATGGTAGGCCGCGATCTCACAGTGGAAGGCTTGCGGCCGAACACCGGCTGTTCCGACTACGAGGAGCGTGCGCGGGTCGCTCACCGGGCCCGGCCGGGCCGCATGAACCCGCTGCCAGCCCGAAGGTACGACGACCCGAACCCCATGCGACGTGATGATCCGCCCCCGACCGCTGCACCCCGTTGCAAGCGACGCGAATACGAGGGCAGCAAGAACGAGCGAACCGAGACGCATCTACACGTGTACGAACCTCAGACGATGTCCGGTCCACGGCCGTCGCTGGAGTTTCACATCAAGCCTCTAGTGACGAGGACGTCCCGGCGCAGTGGCGAGCAGTCGCTCGTCGGGTGTTGCGGCGGCCGCGGCCTGCTCGGCGCTCAGCTCGGCGGTCTGTCCGAGCGTGGTTCGGAGGGGCACTTCCTTCAGCAGCCAAGAGAGCACGAAGGGCACCGCCGCCATCGCCATGCCCCACAGGAAGACGCCGTGGAGCGCATGCGCGAAGGCCTGGAGGAAGTCGGCGTGGATCGCGGCGGGCAGGTGCCTCGCCTGCGCCGGGTTCAGGTGGACGCCGCTGCCGAGGCGGGTTGTGACGCTCCGCGGGAAGTGCGCCAGCTGGCCGGCGAGCCTGCTCGCGAAGATCGTCCCGAAGACGGCGACGCCGAAGGAGCCGCCGACCGAACGGAAGAAGGTCGCGGTCGAGGTGGCGACGCCGATTTCCTCCGGCCGGGCGTCGTTCTGCACGACGAGCACGAGCACCTGCATGACGAGCCCGATCCCGACCCCGACGACGAGCATGTACACCGACGCGAGCCAGGGCGCGGTGCCGACGCGGAGCAGCGAGAGCAGGTACATGCCGACGACGAGGATCGCCGTCCCCGCGACCGGGAAGACCTTGTAGCGGCCGATGCGGCTGATCGCGCGGCCGGAGGCGATCGCGGCCGCGAGCAGGCCGGCCATCAGCGGCAGCATCCGCAGGCCCGAGCTCGTCGGGCTCGCGCCGTAGACGAGCTGGAGGTAGAGCGGGATGAAGACGATCGCGCCGAACATCGCCATCCCGATCGTGAAGCCCATCGCGTTCGCGACGCTGAACACGCGCGAGCGGAAGAGCGAGAGCGGCAGGATCGGCTCGGCGGCGCGCGTCTCCCACCAGACGAAGACGGCGAGCAGCGCGACCCCCACGACGCCGAGCGCGACGATCGGCGCCGATCCCCACGCGTACTCGTTGCCGCCCCAGGTGGTCAGCATGATCAGCGCGGTGACGCCGGCGCTCAGGACGGTCGCGCCGAGGATGTCGATCCGGTGCCGGACGGGCGGCGTGTGCAGGTGGAGCCGCGTCACGACGATCAGGACCGCGAGCGCGCCGACCGGCATGTTCACGTAGAAGACCCAGCGCCAGGAGAGGTTGTCGACGAGGAAGCCGCCGAGCAGCGGCCCGGCGACCGACGCGACCGCGAACACCGAGCCGATCAGGCCCATGTAGCGGCCGCGCTCCCGGGGCGGGACGATGTCGGCGATGATCGCCTGCGCCCCGACCATGAGCCCCCCGGCGCCGATTCCCTGAAACGCGCGGAAGCCGATCAGCTCGCCCATCGACTGCGAGAGGCCGGCGAGCATCGAGCCGGCGAGGAAGATCAGGATTGCCGCCAGGAAGACGGGCTTGCGCCCCATCATGTCGCCGAGCTTGCCGTAGAGCGGCGTCGAGACCGTCGAGGCGAGCAGGTACGAGGTGACGACCCACGAGAGGTGGTTGAGGCCGCCGAGGTCGCCGACGATCGTCGGCAGGGCGGTCGAGACGATCGTCTGGTCGAGCGCGGCCAGGAACATGCCCAGCATCAAGGCGGCGAAGACCGTCCACAGGGCGCGGCCGGTGAGGCGGCCGTCGTTCACGCGGTTCGCTCGAGCTGGGCGCGGGTCAGCGGCGGCCGGGGCAGCGGGCTCGCGGCGTCGGCCCGGAGCCCGTCGAGCAGCAGGCCGAGGAAGCGGCGCCAGTAGTCGGGCGCGACGGCCGCAGTGCGGTCGATGACGCGATCGGCGGTCCAGAAGACGAGCGGCAGGTCCTCGGGAGCGAAGTCCGCGCGCAGCGTCCCCTGCTCCTGCGCGCGCTGGATCAGGCGGCGAAGCAGCGGCCGCATCCGCGCGCGCATCGCCTCGACGCGCGGAGCGCCCTGGCCGCGCGCAGCGAGCACGTCCTTGAGGCCGCGATTGGCTGCGTGCGCGGCGAGCGCGCGCTCGAGGAAGCCGGTGAAGCCGGCCCAGGCGTCGTCTTGCGCCACTGCGTCCTCGGCCGCTGCGACAAGCTGCGCGAACGCGTCCTCGAGCACGGCGTCGACGAGCTCCTCCTTCGTGGGGAAGTGGCGGTAGAGCGTCCCCATGCCGAGCCCGGCGTGGTGGGTGATGTCCTCGACGGGCACGTCGACGCCGTGGGCGGCGAAGAGCTCGCGCGCGCTCGCGACGAGCCGCTCGCGGTTGCGGCGGGCATCGCTGCGCAAGGTCCTCACGGCGTTCACCTCCGCAGTATGCCAAAAGCGGAGCGTTCACTCCGGTTCTTTCTCGGCGACGGGCGCCTCGGGCGAACCGTTGATTGACTTGCGTTGTTCCCGGAGGGACACTCGTTGCTATGCCGCCGTATGAGCGCCTTCTTGATCGGGCCAACAGGCCGCAGCCGAGGAGCCGCGGGGGAGCGCAATCGAGCTGGAGGTCGACGCATGGCCGGACGCCGCAAAAGCGCCGCGACTAGTAGCGCGCCAACCGTTCGCTGCTACACCCGCGCGCTGAAGAACGCGAGGCACCTCCAGGAGGTGGCCCCGGAGGTCTTTGCGCAGGATCCGGACGCCGAGGGCTTCGGCACCGGCGTTCCGCTCGAGATCCTCCGCGGCCTACACCGGATCCCCCACCATTCGCCTGTCCTGAATCGCCACAAGGCGGTCGCCGAGGCGATCCGCACGAGCCGACCGCCGGTCCCGGGGCGCGACGCGCGCGATGCGCTCTTCAGCGGCACGGTCCACTTCGCCCAGGTCACGTTCCACACGCCCGGCGGCGACCGCGTGACTGCGACGTCGGAAATGAACCAGATCGTCCAGTACGCGACCCACGCCGCCGTGTCCATCTCGGAGTACGCCGCCCAGTACGGGCAGAACACCTTGAGCGTCTCGACGAGCCTGCTCACGAAGACGGTCAACCTGTCCGGGACGTCTTTCACCGACAGCAACCTCCAGGGTTGGGTGAACGCGCTTGCGACCAGCAACAGCTTCGGGAGCGATCACTGCATCTTCGTCGTCGTCCCGCAGGGGATCTCGGCCGCGAACGTCGGCGGCAACGCCGGTTACCACGGCAAGGCGAACATCCCCTACATCGTCGCGGGGGTATTCGCGACCGGCCTGACCCTCGCGGACAACCCGGATGTCTACGCGATGGTCGTCAGCCACGAGATCGCCGAGATGGTCGTGGACCCGAACGTCGACGGTAACAACCCCGAGGTCTGCGACGCGTGCGACATCAACTGCAGCAACCTGACCCGCTGCTACTTCGACGCCACGGACAACTTCCTCGGCACGAACCAGAACACGCCGCCCAGCGGATTTTCCTTCATCTACTACACGTGCGCGGTCGTGAAGCCCGCCGGGGCGGCGGACTGCCCGGCATCTGCGGCCAACTGCCAATACGCGCCGATCCTCCAGGACTGCCAGCTGATCGTCGACAAGAGCACGTTCGGCGAGGACGAGGTCTCCGTCCAGTCCACGTACGCTCCGGCGTATTGGGTCGCAGTCGACGGGTTCACCGCGAACGAGCTGGGATTCCACTCGCCGAGCGACCTCAACAGCGCGACGCCGAGCCCTGCCCCGAACGTGTCGGTCTCGATCGACGCCGCACTCAACCCGTCGCTGACTGCGGCCCAGATCTCGACGATCGCCGCGCACCTTCCGACGGTGTCGCAGCTGGGCCCGCTGCCGGTCGTCGCCACAGACCCGACCCTGGCTCCGCTCACGCAGCGCTTCCTCTATCCCTACACGATCTCGTTCGGCTCGAACGCCGCGTTCGGGGCGCTCCAGCTCGACCAGGCGGCAGTACTGACGCTGACGGCGACGTTCACGGTCGGGTCGACCACGCGAACCGATTCGGCGGCGCTGGAGCTCGTGAAGGGGGAGAACCCCTTCTACACGAACGTGGATCCCACGACTCCGAGCCGGCCCGTGTGGCTGAGCTTCGATCTGCGCTTCTTCAAGGTCGTGGTGCCGGCGGGAGGAACAGCGTCGCGTTTCGGCGCCACGATGACGAACAATCCGAGCGACGCGCCAGCGTTCATCGCTGCCGCCATCCACAACCTGACCACGGGGAGCGGCAGCGCGAACGGCGACTCGTTCGCGGCCCTTCCGCAGGACGAAGGCACGTCCGCGCTCGAATTCCTCCGGCAGGACGCGGGGGGGAACTTCGTGTTCAACTTCGCCGTTGCGCGGGTGCGGCTGCTCGGGAAGACCCCCGGGGCTCAGGCCGTGAACGCCCGGGTCTTCTTCCGGCTCTTCCAGGCGCAGTCGACGGGGACGAGCTTCAACGAGGCGACGACGTACCGATTTGCCTCCGACGGGATGCTGAACGGGCACAAGATTGCTCTCCTCGGCGTCCAGAACGACAGCACCGGCGCTCCGGAGTACGTGACGGTTCCGTGCTTCGCCACCGAACGGATCAACCTGAACGGGCCCGCCGCGATGGGGAACCAGGACGACCAGCCGAACGCGCAGACGATCACCGTCGTCCCGAACACCGAGGTCGACACGTTCTTCGGCTGCTGGCTGGACATCAACCAACCGCAGCAGAACTTCCTCCCCGCGACGCCGCCGTCCGGCAACTTCGACGGTCCCTGGACGGGGATCACCCTCGGCTCGCTCAATCAGGCGATCACGCGCGCACCGCACCAGTGCCTGATCGCAGAGATCCGCTACGACGACACGCCGATTCGGACCGGCGCCAATCCAGGGAACTCGGACAAGCTCGCTCAGCGCAACATCGCCTGGATCGACGGCCCCAACCCCGGCGCGACCGAGTCGCGGAGGATGCCGCACCCGTTCGAGATCGAGCCGCCCGCGGCCCAGCCGCCGGTCCCCGACGAGCTGATGGTGCTCTGGGGGAACACGCCTTCCGGAAGCTCGGCGTCGTTCTATCTCCCCTCGCTGAGCGCCAGCGAGATCGTGGCGCTCGCCGACGAGCTGTACGTCCGGCACCGCTTGCGCGAGGAGGACGCACACACCGTCGGGTGCCCGGCCGAGGGTGCGACGTTCCTACCGCTCCCGCCGGTGACGGCGCGGACCGCCGGGCTGCTGACGGTCGATCTTCCCGAGGGCGTCAAGGAGGGAGAGCGCTACACGATCGACGTGCGGCAGGTCTCGCAAGGAAGCGTCACGCCGCCACCGCCGCCGCCGGTCATCACCCGGGCCGAGCGTCCGCATGGGAAGAAGAAGAAAGCTCCGACCGACTTGGAGTGGCGGCGCGTGACGGGCGCCTTCCAGGTCGACATCGTCATCAGCACACGGGAGAAGCTGCTCGAGCGCGAAGAGCGTCTGCTGGCGTGGCTTCGCTGGCTCATCCAGTCGCTGCCGCACACCAATCGTTGGTACGCGGTATGGGAGCGATACGTGGAGCTGATCGGCGGACGGGTGCTCGGCTTCGGCGGCGACCCCGGCAAGATCTCGCCCTCGCCGACCGGGACGGTTCCGCACCACCATCCTCCCGGCGGGAAGCCGGCGAAGCACGGGCTCGAAATCACCGGCAAGGTCGTCGGGCTCGTGTACGACCGGTTCGGCGACTTCGAGGGGTTCCGTCTGTTGACCGAGCACGGCCGAGAGGAATCGTTCCGAGTCCGCGAGCATGCCCTGGAGCACCTCGCGACCTGCGCCTGGGCAGAGCGACAGGTCATCACTGTCTTCACGGAGCGGAGCCACCCCCACGTGCCAGTGACGATCGTGGTGCGGCGCGCGCCGGAGCCATTCCAGCACTAGCAGCTCGCTGCGCCAGCTCAGGAGGACGCTCCGGTTCGCGGCTGAGTACGATCGCAAGACGATGGCCTACGACGAAGAACTCGCCGAGCGGATTCGCGAGCTCGTCGCCGGCGAGCCCGCGCTCACCGAGAAGAAGATGTTCGGCGGGCTCGCCTTCCTGATCGGCGGCAACATGGCGGTCGCTGCAAGCGGGCAGGGCGGCCTGCTCGTCCGCGTCGACCGGGAGGAGTCGGAGACGCTCGTCGCTACCTCGGGTGCGCGGCTGCTCGAGATGCGCGGCCGGGAGATGCCCGGCTGGCTGCGGCTGGACTCGGACCAGGTGGCGAGTGAGGAGCTCTCGTCGTGGGTCGAGCGCGGCGTCTCCTACGCGCGCTCGCTTCCCGCCAAGCAGTAGCGGCTCACTTATGCAACACTGATGTTGCATGAGCACTCCAGCCACGGTGCGAGTGGCGCTCGACGACCAGCTACGGCAGGCGACGATCAACGTTCTTCGCGAGCGCGGCTGGACCGGACTGACGCTCGAGCGGGTCGCCGAGGTCTCCGGTCGCGCCCGCTCGACGCTCTGGCGCCAGGGCCTCACCCGCGACGTCCTCATCACCGCGCTCGTCGGAGAGCTGGCGGAGGACTTCCGCTCGACGATGTATCCCGTTCTCACGTCTGCCGGCACGGGGCGCGAGCGGTTCGTTCGCGGGCTCGAGGCGCTTTGCGAGCTCCTCGAGCGGCATCTGCCGCTGATGCTCGCGACGGACGAGGCCTTCCACCAGAAGGCGACGCCGGACGACCCGCCCGACTACCTCCACCCGCTCATCCAGTTCCTGCGTGAGGGCGCGCAGGACGGGTCGCTTGCCGCGGGCGAGGACGTCGTTCCGGCCGCGGACCTCGCCTTCAACGCCGTCGCGTGGACCTACGTGCACCTGCGCGGCCGCCACGGCTGGCCGGCCGACGAGACCAGAGATCGCGTCGTCGCCCTCGTGCTGAACGGCATCGAGGGCGTCGAGTCACGAAAGGAGAGAACGTGAGCACTCTTCCGTACTGCGAGCCGCTCGTCGTTCGCGAGCCGGGGCCACGCCGGATCCCCGAGCCGCCGCGCCGCGGCGAGCCCGGCGGGCCGCCCTGCCGCATCTGCGCCGGTCAGGCGACCGTCCCGGTCTGGTCGGACGAGAACTGGACGCTGCACCCGCCGGTCGGCGGCAGCCTGCCCGGCTCTGTCTGGCTCGCAAGCCGCGTCCACGTCGACTCGTTCTCGGATCTGCCGGCGGAGCTGGCGGCCGACTTCGGTCGCGTTGCCGCACGCGTCGAGCGCGCGATCCTGTCGCTCGGCGACGTCGGGCGCGTCCATCTCTATCGGTGGGGTGACGGCGGGGCGCACTTCCACGTCTGGTTCCTGCCGCGGCCGCTCGGCATGCTCGAGGCGTCGGGGATGATGCTCCCGGTCTGGGAGGACGTCCTGCCCAACGCGCCTGACGACGCGCTCGTGGAGGCCGCCAAGCGCGTCGCAGCCGCGATGTGACGTCCACGGCGACCACCTCGCTCGCGCGCCGGCTCGGGACCGGCGACGCCGTCGTCATCGGGCTCAGCTCGATGATCGGGGCCGGCGTGTTCTCCGCGTTCGGTCCGGCCGCGCGCGCGGCCGGCGGCGGCCTGCTGATCGGGCTGGCGCTCGCGGGCGGCGTCGCGTACTGCAACGCCGTCGCCTCGGCGCAGCTCGCCGCGCAGTACCCGACCTCCGGCGGCACGTACGTCTACGGACGGGAGCGCCTCGGCGACTGGTGGGGCTTCGTCGCGGGTTGGGGATTCGTGATCGGCAAGACGGCCTCGTGCGCTGCGATGGCGCTGACGTTCGCGTCCTATGCGGTCGCGGGACCGATGTGGGCCGACCGGCTGGTCGGCGTCGCGGCGGTCGTTGCACTCACGGCCGCGAACTATCGAGGCATCTCCCGCACCGTCGACGTGGCGCGCCTGCTCGTCGCGGTGTCGATCCTCGCGCTCGTCGTGGTCGTGCTGGCGATCGCAACGAGCCCACGTGCCGACACGACGAGAATCGGCTTCTCCTCGGTCGGCGCGTACGGCGTGCTGCAAGCGGCGGGACTGCTGTTCTTCGCGTTCGCGGGTTACGCGCGGATCGCAACACTCGGAGAAGAGGTGCGCGATCCGTCGCGGACGATCCCGCGTGCGGTTCCGATGACCCTGGCGATCGCGCTCGGCCTGTACCTCGTCGTCGGCCTCGCCGCGCTGTCGGGCGCCGGACCGGCCGCGCTCGCTGCGAGTTCACGTCCACTTGCGACAGCGGCTCGCGCGGCGGATGCCGCGTGGGCGCTCCCGGTCGTGCGGATCGGCGCGGCGGTCGCGAGCCTCGGCTCCCTCCTCGCGTTGATCGCGGGCATCGGCCGGACGACGCTCGCGATGGCGCGGAACCGCGACCTCCCGCGGTGGCTCGCCTCGGTCCACCCCCGCTACCAGGTACCCGACCACGCCGAGCTGGCGGTCAGCGTCGCGGTCGTCCTGCTCGTCGCGACAACCGATCTGCGGAACGCGATCGGCTTCTCTTCCTTCGGCGTTCTCCTCTACTACGCGATCGCCAATGCGTCCGCGTACACGCAGCGGGCCTCCGAGCGGCGGTGGCCGCGCGTCCTGAACGTCGCCGGGCTCGCCGGCTGCGTCGTGCTCGTCGCGGCGCTGCCGTGGACCGCCGTCGTCGCCGGCAGCGGCGTGCTCTTGGCGGGCCTCGTGGGGCGCGCGGTTGCCCGGAGGCTCAGGCCGGCGGGATGTTCTGGTTGATCCGGAAGAAGTTGTCGGGGTCGTACTTCCGCTTCAGGGCCCTCAGCCGCTCGTACTTCTCCGCGCCGTAGGCCTGCCTCACCCGGTCCTCACCCTCGTCCATCAGGAAGTTCACGTACACCGTCGTGAAGTGCGGCTCGAGCGCGGACCAGAAGCTGCGCACCCAGTCACGTTCCTCGTCGAAACCCTCCGTGGTCGCGGTGCAGGCGCCGATGTTGTACGTGAAGCCGGCTCCGCGGCCGTTGAACGCGGTCTCGTCCTCCCCCACCCGCGCGACGGCGCCGCCCATCTGCCAGATCGGGAACGACGTCAGCGGCGACGAGATCCGCGAGCAGTGCTCGACGGTGATGTCGATGATCTCGTCCGTCAGCGCCGGGACGTCGCAACTCTTGAAGTAGTACCAGCGGCCCGGCACGAAGCTCGGGTCGAACATCGACTGGTGGGTCAGGAACGGCTTCGGCGTGCAGACGTCCGCGACCGGCTTGCCGAACTCCTTCATCGGCCGGATCGCCCGCTCGCCGTCCTCGACGCCGCCCGCCCAGCAGCACGCCACCATCACGACCGGCTTGCCGTGCAGCTCCTCGGGGACGAACGGAAGCGGCGGCGCCTTGCGGTGGATCACGATCGTCATCAGCTCGTCCGGCGCGTCCGCGACCCAGTCGCGGTAGAAGCGCAGCACCTCCGGCGCGTCCTCCATCGGCCACATGATCGGGCCCGCCAGCACTGTCGGGCCGAGGGGCACGAGGTCGAACTCGAACTCGGTGACGATCCCGAAGTTGCCGCCGCCGCCACAGAGGCCCCAGAAGAGGTCCGCGTTCTCGTCGGCGGTCGCCTGCACGAGCTCGCCGTCTGCGGTGACGACGTCGACCCGGCGCAGCTTGTCGACCGACAGGCCGTGCTTGCGCATGATCCAGCCGATCCCGCCGCCGAGCGTCAGGCCCGCGACGCCCGTGTGGGTGACGATCCCCGACGGCGCCGCCAGGCCGAACGCCTGCGTCTCGCGGTCGAGCTCGCCGAGCAGGACGCCCGCCTGCACGCGCGCGGTGCGCGCCTCCGGGTCGACACGCACGCCCTTCAGCAGGCCGAGGTCGACGACGAACGCATCGTCCGCGACGGACAGGCCCGGGAAGCTGTGCCCGCCGCTCCGAACGGCGACCGGCAGCCCGTGCTCGCGGCCGAACCGTACCGACGCGATCACGTCCGCCACGCCCGCGCAGCGCGCGATCAGCGCCGGCCGCCGGTCGATCGAGCCGTTCCAGACCGCCCGATGCTGGTCGTAGGTCGCGTCGTCGCGGCCCACGATCTCTCCGCGAAAGCCGGCCTGGAGCCCGGCGAGCGCCGTGTCGTCGAGGGTCAGCCCTTCGGCGATCGCCGTCACGAGCCTACTCTCTCACGGTCGGGTGTCCATTTCGAGGTCGGTCGTTCGTCCCAGACACGACCACGAACGAGGAGGACGCGATGAAGTACATGCTGCTGATCCACCCAGGGCGACGCCCCGACGCCGCGCGACCCGGAGGCGTGGGCGCGGCTCTCGGACGACGACCAGAAGGCGGTCTTCGGCGACTACCAGGCGATCAACCAGACCCCCGGCGTCACACCCGGTCTCGGGCTGGATGCTCCCGAGACGGCCACGACCGTCCGCGTCGAGGACGGCAAGACGCTCACCACCGACGGACCCTTCGTCGCCGTCAAGGAGGCGCTCGGCGGCTACCTCTTCTTCGAGGCGGACGACATCGACGCGGCGATCGACCTCGCGGCGCGCATCCCTGCCGCACGCCTAGAAGGCGGCGTGGAGGTGCGTCCCATTCAGGAGTGGTAGCGCTCGAACGGGTCTTCCGCGACGAGTGGGGCCGCGTGCTCGCGGCGCTGATCGGCTTCCTCGGCGACTTCGACCTCGCCGAGGAAGCCGCCCAGGAGGCGTTCGCGGTCGCCGCCGAGCGCTGGCCACGCGAGGGGGCGCCCACCAACCTGCGCGCCTGGCTCGTCACGACGGCGCGCAACCGCGCCATCGACCGCATCCGCCGCGATCGCACGCTCGCCGCGAAGACCGCCTTGCTCGACGCGCCCGAGTTCATGGAGGACGACGTGGACGACACGACCATCCCCGACGAGCGGCTCGAGCTCCTCTTCACCTGCTGCCACCCGGCGCTCGCTCTCGACGCCCAGGTCGGGCTCACGCTGCGGACGCTCGGCGGCCTATCCACGGAGGAGATCGCCCGCGTTCCTCGTCCCCCAGGAGACCATGGCCAAGCGGCTCGTCCCCGCGAAGCACAAGATCAAGGCGGCCGGGATCCCGTTTCGCGTGCCACCGACGCACCTGCTACCGGACCGCCTCGCCGCGGTGCTCGCCGTCGTCTACCTGATCTTCAACGAGGGCTACGGCGGCCGCGGAGACCTCGCGGTCGAGGCGATCCGGCTCGGTCGCGCACTCGCCGAGCTGGTGCCCGACGAGCCCGAGGTGCACGCCTTGCTGGCGCTCATGCTGATCAACGACGCCCGGCGCGACGCGCGCGTCGCCGACGGCGCGGTCGTCCTGCTTCGCGACCAGGATCGCGCGCGCTGGGATCTCGACCAGATCGCGGAGGGACGAGCCGCGCTCGACCGTGCGCTCGCGCTCGGCGGCCGCGACGCCTACGTGCTCCAGGCGGCCATTGCGGCCCTGCACGTCGAGGAGCCCCAGGACTGGCCGCAGCTCGCGGCTCTCTACGACGAGCTCGCCCGCCGAACCGGCTCGCCGGTCGTGAAGCTGAACCAGGCCGCAGCCATGGCCGAAGCGGGCGAGGTCGAGGCTGCGCTCGCACTGGTCGACCGCCTCGAGCTCGACTCGTACCACTATCTGCACGCAACGCGCGCCGAGCTGCTGCGCCGGCTCGATCGCGTCGACGAGGCTCGTCCGGCCTACGAGCGCGCGCTCGAGCTCGTCCACTCGGACGCGGAGCGGCGCTTCCTCGAACGGCGCTGGCCGAGCTCCCCGGCTGAGCGGCGCCTCACGATCCAAAGCTCTGCCTCGAAGCCCTTCGCGGTTCGGATGTCCTGCTCGTGCCTCATGCCGAGACGGCGCGCGACCGCGGTGGATCGTCGGTTGCCGTGCTGGATGACGGCGGCGATCCGAGTCAGTCCGAGCTCCGTGAAGCCGTGATCGCGGCAGGCCTCACCTGCCTCGGTCGCGTAGCCGAAGCCCCAGCAGTCGCGCGCGAGCGTCCATCCGATCTCGACCTCGGCGCGCTCGTCGGCGTCTCGGCGGGTGCTCGTCGTCCAGGTGCCCGTGTCCCAGACGAGGAACCCGGAGCGACCGATCACGAGACGGTCTTCCCGCCGCACGACGGCCAGGAGACCGAATCCGTCTGCTCCGTGGCGCTCCCGAACGGTTCGAACATGGGCTGCGACCGAGCCGCGTGAGTCGAACGGCGGGCCGAGGTAGCGCGCCACCTCCTCGTCGGTCAGCATCGCCGTCCACGCGTCGACGTCGGAGTCCTCCGGCACCCGCAACAGCAGTCGCTCCGTCTCGATGATCATCGTGTGCTCAGCAACGCGCGCAGGTCGTCGATCGTGTCCGCCTCCTCCGGGCTCTTGTCCGGCCGGTAGCGCTTCACCCGCGCGAAGCGAAGCGCTACTCCTCCCGGGTACCGCGTCGAGGACTGCACGCCGTCCAGCGCGACCTCGACCACGAGCTCCGGGCGGACGAGCACCGCGATCCCGCGCCGGCCGGTCTCCCGCACGAGCAGCTCCCTCGTCTGCCAGTCGAGTAGCTCGTCCGTCATGCCCTTGAAGGTCTTCCCCACCATTACGAACCCGCCCGTCGCCGGGTCGCGGGCGCCGAGGTGCAGGTTGGAGAGCCAGCCCTGCCGGCGGCCGTGTCCCCACTCCGCGCCGAGCACGACGAGATCGTACGTCCGCACCGGCTTCACCTTGCGCCAGGCCTTGCCGCGCCGGCCGGCCGCGTACGGGGACGCGGCGTCCTTCACGACGACGCCCTCGTGTCCGGCGCCGAGGGCTTCGTCCAGGATGCGCTCTCCCTCCGCGGGGTCGGAGGTGAGGAGCCGGGGCACCTCGAGCTCCGGCGCGATCTCGGCGAGCCGCCGCGCTCGCTCCTCGAGCGGCACGTCGAGCAGGTCTTCGCCGTCGACGTGGAGGAGGTCGAAGAAGAAGGTCGTGATTCCCTCCGGCGAGGCCTGGCGGTCGATCTGCGCCACGGTGTCCTGGAACGCCGCCGGGCCGTCGTCGCCCATCCAGAGCGCCTCGCCGTCGAGCACCGCCTGCTCCAGCGGGAGGCGGAGCGCGGCCGCCACGGTCGCCGGCACCGCGTGTGTGATGTCGTTGAGGTTGCGGGTGAAGACGCGCACCTCCGGGCCGCGGCGATGCACCTGGATGCGGATTCCGTCGAGCTTCCACTCCACCGAGGCGCGCTCGAAGCCCGCGACGGCGCCGGCCACCGTCTCGGCCGTCGCGGCGAGCATCGGCAGGATCGGGCGGAAGATCTCGAAGCCGACGGCGCGCAGTCCTTCCTCGCCGCTCGAGAGCGCGATCTCGGCGGTGCGCGGCAGGTCGCCCGTCATCATCAGCGCGCGCCGTGCCGTCTCGGGCGCGACGCCCGCCGCCTTGGCGACCGCCTCCGCAACGAGGGCGGTCAGCGCTCCTTGCCTCAGCTCGCCGGTGAAGAGACGCTTGACGAAGTCGGCTTCCGCCGCGGTCGCGCGGCCGAGCAACCCGACGAGGAGCGCCTTGCGCCGCGCCGCCGATCCGCTGCCCGTCGCCCGCTGGATCTGGACGATCGCGAAGTCGAGATCCCCGATCGTGAGAGAGGCCTCCCGGGCCGGCGCCTGCTCGAGCGCGTAGATCGTCGAGTAGCCCACGCCGACCCGGCCCTGCCGAGGGAGGCCGGAGAGGAGCCCCGCCGCGATCGGCGCCTCGCCTGCGTCGAGCCTGCGCAGCAGGTCGGCGAGGACGGCGATCTTCCGGGAGCGCGAGCTCGTCGCGGCGACGTCGTTCGAGGCGGCGACGAGGTCGGCGAGTAGGGTCACGGCGCCAATGATGGTCGAGACGCCGCACGGGCCTGCGAGGGTGCATCTGCATCCCGCCGACGATGCCCATGCCGCGCTCGTCCTCGGTCACGGGGCGGGCGGCGGGGTGACGTCGCAGGATCTCGTCGCCGCGACGGAAGCCGCGCTGGCGGAAGGCGTCTCGGTCGCGCTCGTCGAGCAGCCCTACCGCGTCGCCGGCCGGCGATCTCCCGCTCCGGCGCACCAGCTGGACGCCGCCTGGACCGCCGTCGTCGACCACCTGGTCGAAGGGAAGCTCGGCGGGCTCCCGCTCGTCGCCGGAGGCCGCTCCCTCGGAGCTCGCGTGGCCTGCCGAACCGCGGCACGGACAGGAGCGGTCGCGGTCCTCTGCCTCGCGTTCCCGCTCCACCCGCCGGGCCGGCCCGACGCGAGCCGACTCCCGGAGCTCGAGGCGGTGACGGTCCCCGTCCTCGTGGTCCAGGGCGAGCGAGACCCGTTCGGCATGCCTCCCGCAGGCCCGGGGCGGACGATCGTGCCGGTGCGAGGCGACCACGCGCTGAAGTCCGACCTCGCCGCCGTGACGGAGACGGTGCGAGCGTGGCTTCGCCGGGTGCTCTCAGGCTGAAGCGAGCCGCGCGGATAGCAGCCGGAGCTGCTCGGGCATGTAGGCCTCGTAGGCGAGCCGCGCCTCCGCCGGCATGAAGTCGAGCTGGCGCCGGTACTGGAGGGCGTAGGCGAAGGTGCCGACGGGAACGGCGACGCGCAGCGCCGCGCGCAGCCGTTCCTCCGGCGCGACAGTCATCCAGGCGGCGAGGTACGCCGCGGCGAGGATCTCGGTGTCGAGCCCGCGGTGGCGCGCGACGCCGAGCGCCTTGATCCACGACCAGAGCGGGTGCCCGATGCTCGAGTCGCCCCAGTCGAAGATCGCCACGCGCCCGTCGCGGACGAAGACGTTGCCGTCGTGCAGGTCGTCGTGCTGGATCGACGCAGGCAGGCCGTACGCCTCGAGCTCCTCGCAGAGCTCGCGGTAGCGCGGCGCGAGGGCGCGCAGCCGGGCGACCTCGTCCGGCTCGACCCCGTGGTCGTGCTCGAAGAACGCTCGTACGCGGCCGCGACGACCGGCAGCCGCACGTCGGGCAGGCCCAGCGCCAGCAGCTCGTCGACGTGCGCGGCCGCGTCGCGCTGGAGCTCGCCGTAGAGCTCGAGCGCGCGGGCGAACGTGTCCGGCTCGCCGCCCTCGCGGAGCCGAGTGCCGCCGTCCCGCAGCAGGAGCCATGCCCGCTCGACGTCGGCCGCGACGACCTCCGGCACGCGATCCGGCCACCGCGCCGCGAGCGCGACGGTCAGCGGTACCTCGAAGGCCTGCACCGGCGCGCATTGCTTTCAGGTACAGGTCCTCCTCCGCCGTCGAGATCCGCAGCACCCGCGACCACGGCCGGTCGTGCACCACCTCCACCGGCGCCGTCGGCTCGACCCCGAGCCGGCCGAGCCAGTCGTGGACGGCGGCGGACGTGACGCCTAGGCCGCTGCCGCGGCCCGCTCGAGGGCGTCGACGTCGATCTTCCTCATCTCCATCATGGCGGCCATGACGCGTTGCGACTTCTCGCGATCCGGATCCTCGAGCAGCTCCGTCAGCCGAGTCGGGACGATCTGCCACGACAGGCCGAACTTGTCTTTCAGCCAGCCGCACGGGCCTTCCTGCCCGCCCTCGGAGAGCGTGCTCCAGTACGAGTCGACCTCGTCCTGGGTCTCGCAGAACACCTGGAACGAGACCGCCTCGCTGAACGTGAACTCGGGCCCGCCATTCAGGGCGACGAACTTCAGGCCGTCGAGCTCGAAGCTCACCGTCATCACCATCCCCTCGGGCCGAGGGCCGGCCGAGCCGTAGCGGGCGACGTCCGTGATCCTCGACCTCGGGAACACCGACGAATAGAACGTCGCCGCCTCCTCGCCCTCGGTGTCGAACCACAGACACGGAGTGATTCCTCGCATTGCGTCCCCCTTACTGCTCGTAGCCTTCCACGACCTCGGGATCGCGGACGCTTGCGGAGGCGGGGTCGTAGCCCGCCTCGCGGAGCGCTCGGCGCTGGCGCAGCAGGTCCCAGCACTGGTCGAGACCGACCTTGATCGACTCGAGCCGGCGGTGCTCGACGTCGCTCAACCCGCCTTCCGCGCCGCGCTCGTACAGCTCGTGCTCCTCGGCGACGAGCTGCTCGATGCGGTTGTGGATCCCTTCGTCCTCCATCGTCACCTCCTGGTCACGAGCTGCTCGTACTCGGGGTGCCGTTCGACGTAGTGGGCGATGAACGGGCAGAGCGGGACGATCTCGAGGCCCTTTCGGTGGGCGTCGTCCAGCGCCGCCGCTGCAAGGCGGCTGCCGAAGCCGCGCCCCTCGCACGACTCCTCCACCTCGGTGTGCGTGAAGGCGATGCGCCCTTCGCGCCGCCGGTACGCGGCCAGGCCGATCAGGCGCCCGTCGAGCCGGAGCTCGTAGCGGCTCGCCTCGGGCACGTCGACGACCTCGGCGTCGGCGGGCGACCCGGCCGCGGACTCGAGCTCGTCGGTCCCTCGGAAGTACTCGATCAGCTGCCCGGGCGCGTCCGACTCGCGCGCGTCGCGGTGGTCGGCGAACCGATGCCGATGCGCGGCCGCGAACCGCCACGGATCTCGCTCGTGCAGGTGGCCGAAGATCTCGCGCGTGCCGCGATAGAGCCGGCCGTCCTCCGCCTGGAGCACGGGGATCTGGTCCGTGCCCGCCACCTCCCGCAGCCCGCTCCGCTCGCTCGGCCACGGCTCGACCTGGCGCGCGACGAAGTCGAGCCCCAGCTCCGTCAGCACCTCGCGCACCGCCGAGGAGAACGGGCACCACTCCGCCTGGTAGAGCGTCAGCATCGCAGTGACGTTAGCTGGGCGGAGGAGGGCTGGGGGCGTCGGCTCCATGCTCGAGGCGGTACACGATCGGCTCGGCCCAGTCCCCGTGCGAGCGCATCCGCGCCGCGGCTCGCTCGACGTCGTACTCGGTTCGGCGCAGCTCGATCTCGCCGTCCTCGTACAGCGCCCAGGCCGCACGCGTCTCGCCGTCGAGCGGCATGCCCACGCTGCCCGGGTTCACGAGCAGCGTCTCGTCCGGTCCGGGCCGCCGGAACTGCTGATGGCTGTGCCCGAACAGGATCGTCCGCCGCGCCTCGCCGGCGAGCAGCCGCTCCTCGCCGGCCTGCGGCTCCGGCGCGAAGCTCTCGACGTCCGAGAGCGGCGAGCCGTGGCAGACGAGCATGCCGTCGAGCTCCGCTCGCTCCGGAAGCTCGTACAGCCGCGTCACGAGCGCGGGCCTGAGCGCCTCGCGCGCCGCCGCCACCGCGGCCGTGACGAGCGGCTCGGCCTCCGGCGGCACCTCCGGCTCCTCACGTAGCCAGCGGTCGGCGTTGCCGCGGATGCGCACGACCGCCGGCAGCGTCTCGAGCCGCTCCGCCGTCTCGCGCGGCCACGGCCCGAAGGCGGCGTAGTCGCCGCCGAGCGCGTAGACGGTCGCGCCTGCGCGCTCGGCGTCGGCAACCACGGCCTCGAGCGCCGCGAGGTTGCCGTGGACGTCGTACAGGATCGCCGTCGCCAACGCTACGCGGGCGCCTGCTCCGTGGCGGCCTTCGGCGCGTCGAGCACCCCGTCGAGCCAGCTGTCGATCGCCGCCGCGACCTCCTCCCAGCCCTCGCCGATCATGAACAGGTGCGGCTTGCCCTCGAGCTCGAGGTACTCGGTCTTCGCCGGTGAGCGCTCGTACCGCTTGTACTGCGCCTTCGACAGGGACGCCGGCACGGTCTGGTCGTGCTCGGCGCCGACGATCAGCAGCGGCGCCCGCTCGGCGTTCTTGAAGTGGACCTCGCTCGGCGGGTGGAGGTGGAAGTTCGCGAACCCGGCCTCGTAGAAGATCTGGCCGGTGTCCGGAACGGCGTAGCGCTCGTAGGCCGCGGCGGCGTCCTCGGGCGAGAACGTGTTCACGAATCCGTACGCGAACTGCTCCGGCGTCAGCGTCACGACGCCGTGCCGCTTCGAGGGATGAGCGAGCGCAGGCGACGCAGCCTTCAGCGTCGAGAGCGGCAGCTTGAGGATGCCCTTCGGCGGTGCGGGACTCATGGCCACTCCCGCCCGTCCGAGACCGCGGTCGAGCAGCAGCTCGACGATCAGCCCGCCGTAGGAATGCCCGATCAGGACCGGCGGCTGGTCGAGCTCGCGGATCACCCCCTCGTAATGGGCGACGAGCTCGTCCAGGCCCAAGCCCGCGAGCTCGTCGCCGGACTCGCGGAGCTCCTCGACGTCACCGTGCTTCCGCGGCCATTGCGGAACGGACACGTCGAAGGCGCGCTTCTCGAAGTAGTCGGCGAAGTTCTCCCAGCTGCGCGCCGAGAGCCACGCGCCGTGGATCAGGATCATCGGGATCCGGCCGTTCTCGGTGGTCATGTTGTGCCCTCCATCTCGATTGCCCCCACACTACGCATCAGCGCCATATCGTTCGAGGCTGTGAGCGACCGCCCGACGATCCGCCAGGTCGCCGAGCGCGCAGGCGTCTCGATCGCGACCGCGTCGCGCGCGCTGAACGACAGGGGCGACGTGAGCGCCGAGACCCGCGAGCGCGTCCGGAAGGCCGCGACCTCGCTCGCCTACAGCGTCGATCGCTCGGCGCGCGCGCTGGTGACGCAGCAGACGCGGCTCGTGGCGACGGTGGTCGGGGACAACGCCGGCCACCGGGACCTGTCCCTGATCTTCTTCGGCAAGGTGCTCGCCGCCCTCTCGCACCGGCTGGCGCAGTCGAGCTACGACGCCGTGCTGCTCCAACCGCTCGACGTCGATCCGCACCAGCGGTTCGACGCGGCCGTCCTGATCGGGGTGGACGACGACGACGCGCTCGTCGCGGAGCTCGCGGGGCGCGACGTGCCGCTCGTCGGCGTCGACGTCAGGTGCTCCGGCGACCGATCCGCCTACGTCGGCTCTGACCACGCCGAGGGCGTCCGCCTCGCCCTCGCCCACCTGTACGCGCTCGGCCACCGCCGGATCGCGCACGTCGCCGGCGCCCCGAACACCCTCGCGGGCTCCGAGCGGCTCGCAGCGTTTCGAGGCGAGACCGACCGGCTGGGGCTCGACCTTCCCGACGAGTACGTCCGCCGGGGCGACTTCTCGTCCGCGTCGGGCTACCGCGAGGCCTGCGCACTCCTGGCGTTACGGGAGCGGCCGACGGCGATCGTCGCCGCATCGGATCTGATGGCGCTCGCCGCGCTCCAGGCGATCCGCGAGGTCGGCCTCGAGCCTGGGCGCGACGTCGCCGTCGTCGGCTTCGACGACCTCGAGGCGGCCGCGCTCGCGTACCCGCCCCTGACGACGATCCGCCAGGACCGCCGGGAGCTCGGCACGCTCGCCGCGACCAGGGCGATCGAGCTGATCGAGCATCCCGAGGGGACGGTACGGACGACTGTCCTCCCCGTCGAGCTGGTCGTCCGGGCGTCGTCCGCCGTTCGCTAGGCCGGCGAGATCGAACCGAGGACGCCGTGGACGTCGACCTCGGATGCGCCGTGCCAGCGGTGCGGGCCGGCGGCGTAGAAGAGCGTCCTCCGCGAGCCGCTCAGGCCGCCGGTGCCGAAGGCGATCCCCCAGACACCCGGCACTCGGATCGGGAGCCGTCCGCGGAACGTCCACCCGCCGTCGCGGCGCGCGTAGACGTCGATCCATCCGCTGCCGAAGTTCGCGACCAGGAGGTCGCCGCCGAGCCGGCCGAAGCCCGGCGGCGCGAGCGCGAGCCCCCACGGCTCGTCGAGCTCGCGCGTGCGGCCGACGCGGGCGACGAGCCGGCCGTCGAGGTCGAACTCGTCGACGTACCCGCCCGTGGGCGCGTCGTTGCCGTTCACCGGCGCGCGCCACGCGTAGGTGACGAAGACGTGGCCGCGAAGCGCCGCGATCCCGAAGGGCGCGTACCAGGCGGGGATCGCCGGGTCGACGAACGCGCCGCGACGGAGGACGCGCCGCCAGCGAGCGTCGAAGACGAGCACGCGGGCGTTGTGGAAATCGGTCGCGTAGAGCCGGCCCGATGCCAAAGCGAGCCCGCGGAAGACGGCGCCGGAGCCTCCCGCGTCGACCGCGACCTCGGCCTCGGTCGACCACCCCCGCGGCACGGTCGGCGACCAGCCTCGGATCATCCCGTCCTCGCAGGCGTAGACGAACCGCGCGGGCGCAGCGGCCCCGCCGCCGCGGACGACGAAGCCGCGGCCGCCGTTGAAGACGACGCCGGTCGGCCCGCCGGGGACGGCGACCGTCAGCGTCTGCTTCCGTCCGTCGGCGGCGTACACCGTGCTCGAGCTCCGCGCCTCGTTCGCGACCCACCACGCCCCGCCGGTCCGCGCGGCGAGTCCCCAGGCGTTCACGAGCTGCGCGTCGGTCCGGTCGGAGACGAGCCGATGAAGCACGAAGCGGTCGGGCCGGGCGCTCGATGCCGAGCCGGCGGCCGCGAGCGCCGCGACGACGACGGCGACCGCGCCGGCCTTCACCTCAAGCCGTCGCGATCGGCGAGGGGCGCGGCGCGCCGCGCCGGCTCGCGATGAAGTCGCGGTACCAGTAGAAGCTGTCCTTCGGCACGCGCTCGAGCGTCGGGTAGTCGACGTAGACGATCCCGAACCGCTTCGCGTAGCCGTGCGCCCACTCGAAGTTGTCGAGCAGGCTCCAGACGAAGTAGCCGCCGATCGGCGCGCCGTCCGCGACCGCCCGTAGCACCGCGCCGATGTGGGACTCGAGGTACGCCGTCCGCTCGGGATCGTGCACGCGCCCGTCGTGCGTCCTGACGTCGCCGAAGGCGGCGCCGTTCTCGGTCACGTAGATCACGGGCGGCGCATACTCCTCCGCGACGCGCACGAGCAGGCGGTGGAGGCCGTCGGGGTAGACCTCCCAGCCCATGTCGGTCTGCTCCGCCTCCGGGTCGCGCACCATCTGCGGCCCGTCTGCGCCTGCGCTCACGACGAAGCGGAAGTAGTTGTTGACGCCGAGGAAGTCGAGCGGCGCCGCGATCGCGGCGAGGTCGCCGTCCCGGACGAAGCCGGCAACGATCTCGTTCCGCTCGAGCAGGTCGGCGGGGTAGGCGCCGCGGAAGATCGGGTCGAGGAACCAGCGGTTCCCCTCGCCGTCGACCCGCCACGCCGCCGCCTCGTCCTCCGGCGACTTCGTGGCCGGATACGAGTGCGCCAGGTTGAGTGTGATCCCCACCCGAGCGCCCGGCGCGGCCCGGCGGATCGCCTCCGCCGCCCAGCCGTGCGAGAGGAGCAGGTGATGAGCCGCCGCGACGGCGTCGGCCTCGCTCGTGCGGCCGGGCGCATGGTGTCCCCACGCGTGCCCGATCCACGCGCAGACCCACGGCTCGTTGTGGGTGATCCAGTGGCGCACCCGGTCGCCGAGCCGCGACGCGACCGCCTCCGCGTACTCGACGAACGCCTCGGCCGTCGCGCGCGCCGGCCAGCCGCCCGCGTCCTCGAGCGCCTGCGGCGTGTCCCAGTGGAAGAGCGTCGCGAACGGCTCGATCGCGTGTGCGAGCAGCTCGTCGACGAGCCGGTCGTAGAAGTCGAGCCCCGCCTGGCTCACCCGCCCGCGCCCCTCGGGGAGGATGCGCGGCCACGCGATCGAGAAGCGGAAGGCGTCGAGCCGGAGCTCGCGCATGAGGGCCACGTCGTCGCGGTAGCGGTGGTAGAAGTCGCACGCGATCTCGCCCGAGTCCCCGTTCCGCACCTTCCCGGGGGTGGCGGCGAACCGGTCCCACACGCTCTCTCCCCGTCCGTCCTCGTGCGCGGCGCCTTCGATCTGGTACGACGCCGTGGCCGCGCCCCAGAGGAAGTCGGGTGGGAAGGAGCCGTTGTCGGTGCGCATCGCGTCCTTTCGATCAGCGGGTTGACGGGGCGGGGGCGGTGACGTGGCAGCGGGCGGCCTGTGCCGGCCGCGCCTCGACGAGCGGCGGGGTGACGTGCGAGCAGACGTCGATCGCGAGCGGGCAGCGCGAGACGAAGCGGCAGCCTTCCGGAGGATCGACCGCGGCCGAGGCGACGCCCTTGCGCGTCCCGATCCGCTCGGCATCCCGCTTCGCGGGATCGGGCACCGCCGCGAGCAGCAGCCGCGTGTACGGGTGCAGGGGCTCGGCGAGCACCTGCTCGACCGGGCCGCGCTCGACGATCTGGCCCGCGTACATGACGAGGATCTCGTCGGCGACGTAGCGCGCGCTCGCGAGGTCGTGCGTGACGTAGAGGAACGCGATCCCGCGCTCCTCCTTCAGCTTCACCATCAGGTTCAGGATCCCGATCCGGATCGAGACGTCGAGCATGCTCGTCGGCTCGTCCGCGAGCACGATCTTCGGCTCGACCGCGAGCGCGCGCGCGATCGCCACCCGCTGCCGCTGGCCGCCGGAGAGCTCGTGCGGGTACTTCGCCGCGATCTCCTCCGGCGGCACGAGCCCGACCGTGCGGAGCAGCTCGTGCGCACGCTCCTCGACCTGCGCGGAGGGGACGATGTGGTGGATCCGCAAAGGCCGCTCGACGTGGTGGCGGATCGTCTTCACCGGGTTGAGCGAGCCGAACGGGTCCTGGAAGATGATCTGCACCTGCGAGCGGTAGTGGAGGACGTCGCGCCGCCGGCGGACGTGCGAGACGTCGCTTCCTTCAAAGAGAACGGCGCCCGAGCTCGGGTCGTAGAGCCGAGCGAGCAGGCGCGCGACGGTGGTCTTGCCGCTCCCGCTCTCGCCGACGAGCGCCGTGATCGTCCCCGGGCGAAGCGCGAAGGAGACGTCCTCGACCGCGTGCACATGTGAGCGGCGCAGGGCGCCGCCGATCGAGAAGTGCTTCGAGAGCTCGCGCACTTCGAGCGCGCTCACGCGACCTCCTCCTCCTCCTCGACCAGGTGGCAGGCGACGCGGTGGCCGGGCTCGACCTCGCGCAGCACCGGCCGCTCGGTCGTCTGCCGCCCGTAGAGCTCCGGCCGCTCCGGCCCGCAGTGGGGGCAGCGGGGGTGGAAGCGGCAGCCGCTCGGCGGATCGCTGAGGTCGGGCGGCGAGCCCGGGATGCCGCTCAGCCGCTCGAGCGGGCCCGAGAGCGGCGGGAACGACTGGAGCAGCCGCTGCGTGTAGGGATGCCGCGGATTCGTCCCGAGCCGCTCGGCCGGGGCGGTCTCGACGAGCTCGCCCGCGTACATGATCGCGATCCGGTCCGCGAACTCGAGCAGCAGCGAGAGGTCGTGCGTGATGAAGAGGACCGCGAAGCCGAAGTCGCGTCGCAGCGCCTCGACCTGCTGGAGGATCTCGCGCTGCACGACGACGTCGAGTGCGGTCGTCGGCTCGTCCAGGATGACGAGGTCGGGGTTGAGCGAGAGCGCCATGGCGATGATCACGCGCTGGCGCATCCCGCCCGAGAGCTCGTGCGGGTAGGCGCGGACGCGGCGCCGGTCGATCCCGACGAGCTCGAGCAGCTCCCCCGCCCGCGCAAGCGCGCGGCGCCGGTCGATGCGCTCGTGCGCTCGCATCGCGTCGACGAACTGGTCGCCCACGCGCATCACCGGGTTGAGCGCGTTCATCGCGCTCTGGAAGACCATCGAGACGTTGCGCCAGCGGAAGCGGCGAAGCTCCTCGGGCTTCTTGCCGACGAGGTCCTCGCCTTGGTAGAGGACGCTGCCGCCGACGATCCGCGCCGGCGGGCGCAGGATCTGGAGCACCGCGTTCGCGACGGTCGTCTTGCCGCAGCCCGACTCGCCGGCGAGCCCGACGACCTCGCCCTCCCGAATCTCGAGGTCGACGCCGTCGACGGCCCGAACGCCCCTCGCGCCGCTGCCGTACTCGACCGCGAGCTGCCGCAGCTCGAGGAGCGCCTTTCGGCTCGTTCGCCGCACCGCCGGCTCCTCCGCGAGGGCGGTCACGCGGAGGCCTCCGCCCGCGCCACGAGGCGGCCGCCGACGAGCGCCGCGAGCAGCCGCCGGCGCTCCGGCCGCTCGGTGCGCAGGCGCGGGTTGGAGACCTCGTCGATCCCGGCGAGGAGGAGCACGAGCCCGAGGACGGTGAACGCGAGCGCGGCGCCGGGGAAGAAGAACGGCCACCACTCGCCCTGGAGCACCGTCGAGTTCGTCTGCGCCCAGTAGAGCGTCACGCCCCAGCTCGTCTTCGTCATGTCGCCGAGCCCGAGGAACTCGAGCCCCGCGTCGGTGAGCAGCGCGATGTAGAAGACGAGGACGAAGGCGGCGGCGATCCGGCTGATCATGTTCGGCATCAGCTCGCCGAAGACGATGCGCGGCGTCGACTCCCCCGAGGCCTTCGCGGCGAGGATGAAGTCGCGGCTCTTCAGCGACAGCGCCTGCCCGCGCAGGATCCGGGCCTCGAACGCCCAGAGGACGAGCGCGAGGACGACGGCCATCGTCACCATCCCGCGGCTCTTCAGGTACCCGGAGGCGACGACGAGGAGCGGGATCGGCGGGATCGTGAGGAAGACGTTCGTCAGGAAGTTCACGCCCTCGTCGACGAGCCCGCCCGAGTAGGCGGCGGTGATCCCGAGGATGGCCGCGACGCCCGTGGCGAGAATGCCCGCGGCGGCGCCGAGCAGGAGGGAGCGCCGGGCACCGAGGACGACCTGCGAGAAGATGTCGCTGCCCTGGTCGGTCGTCCCGAAGAGGTGGTGCCACGAGGGCGCCTGGCGGGCGGCGAGCAGGTTGAAGTCGTTCGGGTGGGCGACCGAGATGAGCGGCGCGACCAGGGCGACGAGCACCATGAACAAGACCATGCAGAGGCCCGCCCGCGACTTGCGGTTGCGGAGGAGGAGCGCGACCCAGCCGGGGACGCGGATCCGGCCGCGGACGCGTCGCGGCGGGGCGGCGAGCGGCAGGTCGATGGTCGGGTCGAGCTGCGACATCAGCCGGTCCGCAGGCGCGGGTCGAGGACGAGGTTGAGGACGTCCATGATCAGGTTCGCGAGGATCACGCAGACGGAGAGGACGACGAGGATCGCCTGCGCGAGCGCGTAGTCGTTCCCGAGCACCGCCTGCTGGAGCGTGTAGCCGGCGCCGGGGTAGCTGAAGATGAACTCGACGAAGACGAGGCCTCCGACCGCGCTCGCGAAGAGCGCGGCGAAGCCGTTGAGCGGCGGGAGGATCGCGTTCCGGCCGGCGTAGCGCGTCATCACGCGGCGGTCGCGCAGCCCCTTCGCGTGCGCCATCGTCACGTAGTCCTCGCCGATCGTCGTGATCATCACGGTGCGCATGTTCAGCACCCAGCCGCCCGCGTAGGCGCAGACGACGACGAGGATCGGGAGCTCCGAGTGGCGGAGCGCGCTCGACAGGAACGCCCAGTTGAAGCCGGGGATGACGCCGTTGTCGTAGGCGTGCTGGATCGGGAACCAGTGCAGCTTCAGGCCGAAGAGGTAGAGCCCGAGCAGCGCGGTGAAGAAGGCGGGGAAGGCGCTCAGCACCATGAACACCGGCACGAACACGCTGTCCACCGCGCCGCCGCGGCGCCAGGCCGCGACCATCCCGATCCCCGTGCCGACGAGGAACGCGAGCAGGAAGGCGACGCCGACGAGGAACATCGAGTACGGCAGCGTCCGGCCGACGACCTCCGACACGGGCGTCGGGTAGTTCGACGTCGAGATGCCGAAGTCGAAGTGCGCGATCCGGTGCAGGTAGGTCACGTAGTCCTGCCAGATCGAGTGGTGGCCGCCGCCGAGGAGCGCCTCGTAGGTCTGGACGATCCCCGGGTTGGCCGAGAGCTGCGACGGGGTCAGGTGCTGGAGCAGGCCGCCGAGCGGGCTCCCCGGCATGAGCCGCGGGAGCAGGAAGTTGATCGTCAGCGCGACCCAGATCGCGAAGACGTAGAAGGCGAGCCGACGGGCAAACCAGCGCATGTGCGGTTCTCCGAGGGTAGACCGGCGGGCGGGTGAGGGGAAACCGCCCGCCGGCTGGACGTCTCTACCTGCGGGTCACGGACCCGCCTTGCCTCCGGGGCAGATCCGGGTGAAGGAGAGGGCGTTGTCGGGGAACGTCGTGAAGATCGGGTCGCCGTAGAAGTTCTTCGGCGAGTTGAAGCAGTGGAAGTACCGCGTGCTGTAGGTCGACCAGCGGGGGCCGATGAAGAGCGGCACGATCGGCAGCTGCTGGAGGAAGATCCGCTCGAGCTGCGTCGCGATCGTCTTCTGCTTCGCGGTGTCGAGCGTCACCTTCCACCTGTCGAGCAGCTTGGTGGCGCCGGCGTCGGCGAAGTGCTCCCAGTTCCCGGTCGGCGAGGCGTCCTCACCCGCCGGGATGTACGCGTTCTTCGACAGGTTCGCGTAGAAGTACCCGTACGGCGAGCCCTGCGAGCCTCCCTGCCACAACAGCGTCGGGAACTTCCCGGCGCTCGCGTTCGGCCACCAGGCGCCCCAGTCGGGCTCGAGCGCGACGTTCGAGCTGATCCCGATCGCGCGCAGGTTCTTCGTGATGATCTGGTTCGACGCGACCCAGTCCGACCAGCCCGAGATCACGTGGATGTCGAGCTTGACGGCGTCACCCTTGGGGTCGACCAGCTTGCCGCCCTTGTACGAGAAGCCGGCGCCGGTCAGCAGCTTCTTCGCCGCCGAGGGGTTGAAGGCCGACATCTGCTGCGCCTGCTTCCTCACGGCCGCGTTGCTCACCCAGCTCGGGAAGAGGCCGTTCAGGCCGATCGCGTCGGTCGGCGGCGCGTAGCCGTACTCGCCCAGCTTCGACACCGTCTTGCGGTCGATCGCCAGGCTGAGCGCCTTCCGGAACGCGGCCAGGCTGTACGGGTAGTGCGTCGTGTCGAGGACGAGCGAGATCGGGTAGGCGGTGGTCGCGTAGAACGCGTGGAAGTGCTTGCGGTCCTTCGAGACGTACGCCTTGTCGACGTTCGGGACGAAGTTGTGCGTCCAGTCGACCTGGCCGCTCTGGATCAGCGCGAGCGCCGCGTCGTTCGACGCCGCCTGCACGTACTCGAGGCATGCGATCCTCGGCTGCCCCTTGCGCCAGTAGTGCAGGTTCTTGCCGAAGACGTAGTCCTGCGTCGTGAACCGCGTGATCCGGTCGAACGGGCCGGAGCCGACCGGCCGCGAGTTGGTGTAGTTCGACGGGTCCTTCACCTTCGACCAAACGTGGCGCGGGACGACGAACTGGCGGTTCAGCGTCGAGGAGATGAACTGCGAGTCGGGCGTCTTCAGGCTGATCACGACCTTGGCGGCGCCCTTCGCCCTGACCGAGGCGATGTTGTTGGCGGCGCCCGTGAGGCCGACGCGGTCCATGATCTTGTCCTGCCGACCGGCGGTGAGGCTGTAGACGACGTCCGAGGCCGTCAGCGCCTTGCCGTCCGACCACTTCGCGCCCCTGACGATGTTCAGGGTGAGCGTCTTGTTCCCGTGGCTCCAGGCCCAGCTCCGGGCGAGCCACGGCACCGGCTTCAAGCCGCCTTCGGCGGTGACGATCAGCGGCTCGTAGAAGGCGCCCTGCACGAACGAGCCGCTCGGCAGGCCCGTCGCGGTGTAGGGGTTGAAGTTCCGGGTGAAGGCCGGGTCGCCCGAGCCCGTCATGACGAGGCAGCGATGGGCTGACGCCGCGGAGCCGCCCGTGGAGGCGGCGGGGGCGCCGCCCGCGTAGACGGCCGCGGGGGCGGCGCCGGCGACGAGCAGCGCGGGCACGGAGCACCCGGCTGCGGCGACGGCGAGGAGCCGGCGGGCGGAGAGGAAGCGTCGCATCGGCTTGTCCTTTCTCGAACTGTTCCGATCTGGTGGCCGAAAACGTTTCCGGAACAGTTACACAGCCTGATCATGCGAGTCAAGTCCCTCGCCAGTCATGAGTTTCACGAAGATTTCCCGGAACGTTCCGGAACGTGCTTCAATGGCGGGATGGCCGAGATTGCCCACCGCGTCACGATCCGCGAGGTCGCCGAGCGCGCCGGAGTGTCCATCGCAACCGTCTCCCGCGTTCTCAACGGGCGAGGCGACGTCTCGGACGAGACGCGCGAGCTCGTCAGCCGCATCATCCGCGAGAACGGCTACACCGCCAATCGAAGCGCCCGCGGCCTCTCGGCCGGGCGCACCGGGCTCGCCGGCGTCCTCGTCCCGCTCGTCTACCCGGCCTACTTCGCGGGCATCCTCGCCGGCGCGGCCGAGGCCCTCTCCGAGCAGGGCCTCCAGATCGTGCTCTCGCCCACCGGCGGCGAGCACGCCCGCGAGGTGTCGGTGCTCGACCGGATGCACGGACTCACCGACGGCGCGCTGATCATCCTCCCCGAGGAGTCGAGCGAGGAGCTCGAGCGGCTCCTCGACGACGGCTATCGCTTCGTCGTGATCGACCCGCTGATGCCGCTCGACGAGCGGATCCCGTCCGTCTCCGCCGCGCACACGTCGGGCGCCGACCAGGCGATGCGGCACCTGCTCGAGCTCGGGCACCGGCGGATCGCGCAGATCACCGGCCCGCGGGGCTGGATGGCGACCGAGGATCGTCGTCGCGGCTACCGCGCGGCGCTGGCCGCCGCGGGGATCCTGCCGGATCCCGCTCTGGAGACGGAAGCCGTGCCCGAGCTCGTCCTGGGGCGAGCCGCCGCAGAGCGTCTCCTCGACCTTCCCGAGCCGCCGACCGCGATCTTCGCATTCAACGACAACATCGCCATCGGCGCCATCCAGGCGGCGCGGGCCCGTGGCCTCCGCGTTCCCGAGGACCTGTCGGTCGTGGGGTTCGACGACGTCGAGCACGCGACGATCGTGACGCCCGCGCTCACGACCGTGCGCCAGCCGCTCGCGGAGATGGGCCGCACGGCGGTGAGCCTGCTGATCCGCCTCCTGGAGCGGCAGCGCTTCGAGACGCTCCACCTCGAGCTCGCGACGCGGCTCGTCGTCCGCGACTCGACCGCGCCGCCGCGAAGCGTCTAGCTCCGTCGGTACACGATGATGACGACGCCCTCGCCGACCGTCTTCGTGTCGGCGAGCTCGAAGCGCTTCTGGTCGCTCGTCTCGCCGAACAGGCGCTTGCCGGCGCCGAGGACGACGGGGAAGACCATCAGCCGCAGCTCGTCGACGAGGTCGCGCTCCAGCAGGCCCTGCACGAGCTGCGCGCTGCCGTGGACGACGACGTCGCGGTCGTGCTTCGCCTTCACCTTCGCGACCTCATCGGCGAGGTCGCCGCGGAGCACGGTCGAGTTCTCCCACTCCGCCGCCTCGAGCGTCGAGGAGACGACGTACTTCGGCATGCGGTTGAACCTGTCCGCGAACTCGCCCTCCCGGGACGGCCACGCCTCGGCGAAGCCCTCGTACGTCACGCGTCCGAGCAGCAGCGCGTCCGAGGCGAACGTCTCGTCGAGCTTGAACTTCCCGCCCTCCTCGCCGCTCGTGATCTCGAACGTCCAGCCTCCGTACTTGAAGTCCTCCGACCCGCCCGGGTCCTCCATGACGCCGTCCAGCGAGACGAACTCCGTGACGACGATCCTCCCCATGCTCTCTCCTCTCGTGGCTTCCGACGGACGGGCCACTATACTCAACCTATTGGTTGAATACGAGCTCAGCACTACCTTCGCCGCCCTCGCCGACCCGACGCGCCGGGCGATCCTCGAGCGGCTCAGCAGCGGCGAGGCGACGGTGAACGAGCTCGCCGAACCCTTCCCCATCAGCGTCCAGGCAGTCTCGAAGCACCTTCGGGTGCTCGAGCGCGCCGGCCTCGTCGAGCGCGGCCGCACGGCGCAGCACCGTCCCTCGCGCCTCCGGGCGGCGCCGCTCCGGGAGGCGGCCGACTGGCTCCAGGCCTACCGGCGGCTCTGGCAGGGAAGCTTCGACCAGCTCGAGCAGCGGCTCCGAGACGGCGATGGCTGAGTACGGGATCACGATGACGCGGGTCTTCGACGCCCCGCGCGAGCACGTGTGGCGGGAGTGGACGGAGCCGGAGCGCTTCGCCGACTGGTTCGGCGGGCCGACGTCCGAGATACCGCTCTCCACCGTCTCCATGGACGTGAGGCCCGGCGGCCGGTGGCGGGCGACGATGTTCGCCGACCCGGGCCGCCGCGAGATCCGCTGGAAGGGCGAGTACCGCGAGGTCGCCGAGCCCGAGCGGCTCGTCTTCACGGTCTCCGACCAGCCCGGCGAGGTCTACGAGCTCGTCACCGTCGTCCTCACCGACCTCGGCGACGGCCGCACCGAGATGCACTTCGAGCAGCGCGGTAGCCTGAGCCCCGAGGTGTACGAGGCCGCCGAGAAGGGCTGGAGCGGCTTCTTCGACCGGATCGCCGAGCGCCTCGGGGCGGGAGCCTAGGCGGCGGCTGCGATGCGCTCGGCGGCGCTGATCAGGCCGATCACCTTGTCGTGGAGGTAGGGCGGATCTCGATCGCCCAGCAGGTGCAGCCAGTCGAGTGCGTTCTTGAACGCGCCGGAGATCGTTCCCTGGTACATCGGCGGATGTCGAGGAGCTCGGTCTCGGCGCCCGCCCGCTCGGCGCCTTCGAGCGCCGCCTGCAAGGCGGCCCGGCTCCTCGAGATCCTCGCGAGCGAGCCGCCGAGACCGACGATCCTCACGGCCGGTCGCGAGGCGGCGAGTCGATGCAGACGACCCGCGCGGGCTCGTCTCCGAGGACCTCGTAGCCGTGCGCCGTGCCGGCGGGCGTGACGACGACGTCGCCCGCCTCGGCCTCGAGGCTCTGGTCCTCGACCGTCCAGCGCATGCGGCCCGAGCGCATGACGATGACGTGGTCCTGCGGCGGGTCGTGAACGTGCATCTCCCTGACCTGCCCGACCGGATGCGTCACGAGGTGGACCTCGACGTGGTCGAGCCAGATCCCCTCGTCCTCGCTCGTCGGCCGGGCGAAGCGGCTGTAGTCCGTCTTGCCGGTGATCTTGACCATGGAGCTCCCTCCGGCGGTTGCGAAGAGCGACGATACAAGCCCATGGATCGCGATCCACTGCGCGAGGAAGAGCTCGAGTCGCAATGGGAGGCGGCGCCGGCGGTCGCGATCGTGATCGGGCTCCAGCTCGTCCTCGCGCTCGTCAGCCGCTCGCAGTCTTGGAAGGTCTGGGACTTCGCGTGGTGGATCTGGCTGATCCCGTTCGGGCCGGAGGTCGTCCTCCTGGTACCGCTCGCCTGGCACCGGCCGCGGCGGCGGCTCGAGCAGATGGGGCTGCGACGGACGGTCGCGCTCTCGCTGCTCGGGCTCGTCAGCCTCGCCAACTCGCTGCTCGTCTTCGCGGTGATCGCCTCGCTCGTGCACGGCCAGGAGCGAAGCGGCGCGCAGCTCCTCCTCAAGGCGACCACCGTCTGGGGCACGAACGTGATCGCGTTCGGGCTCTGGTACTGGGCGTTCGACCGCGGCGGGCCCGTGCGCCGGCTGCGACCCGATCCGCCGCCGCCCGACTTCCAGTTTCCGCAGATGGAGAATCCGGAGCTCGCCGCGCCGGATTGGCAGCCGCGCCTCGTCGACTACATCTACGTCTCGTTCACGAACGCCCTCGCGTTCAGCCCGACCGACACGATGCCGCTCAGCAGCCGGGCGAAGCTGCTGATGCTGTCCGAGTCGGCGCTCTCGGCGCTCACGATCCTGCTCGTAGCGGCACGCGCCGTGAACATCTTCAGGTAGTCAGGACTTCAGGAGCCCGCTGAGGAGCGGCGTCTCGGCGTCGGCGGCGTGGCCGAGCGGCGGCAGGCCGAAGCCCGCCTCGATCGTCCGCAGGAGCGCGTAGTGGTTGGCAGGTACCTGTGTCGTCGCGCCTCGGCGCGCGTCGCCGCCCGCCGCGATCAGCGCCACGTGACCGCCGCCGCGCGTGCCGTCGACGCCGCTCCAGTCGCTCCGCGCGCCCTCGTCCCACGTCACGAAGAGGACGCCCTGCGGCCCGAGGGCGCGCAGGATCTGCGGCACGAGCTTCGAGGCATACCAATCGGCCTCGCGCAGCGAGCCGTTGTGCCCGTCGTGGAGCACCCCGGGCGCGATCCACGAGAACCGCGGCAGCGTGCCGCGGCGAAGGTCGCTCCGGAGCTCGTCGAAGTCGACGACCCTCGAGCGCCCGAACGCGCTCGACCGGATGCCTTCGTAGTAGACGAACGGGTTGTAGTGCGGGTTGTACGACCCCGTCCGGGGGCCGGGCCGACGGTTCGAGGTCAGGTCCTCGAAGTACGCCTTCCACGAGAGGCCCGCCGCGTCGAGCTGGCCCACGAGGCTGTGCGCCTCGGTGTCGCACCCGTTGCAGTCGCCGTGGATCTCGAACGTGGAGCCGCCGATCAGCGCGATGTAGTTCGGGAGCGACGGGTGCCCGATCGCGTAGTAGCGCGTCGCGAGCGCGTAACGGCGCGCGAGGCCGTTGAGGTATGGCGCCTCCGGGCTCCCGATCACCTGGTCGTAGCTCCGGTTCTCGAGCACGAGCACGGCAACGCGCGAGGGCCGGTCGAAGGGCACCGGAGCCGAGCGCGCCACAGCCGCCGCGACCAGGACGGCGGCCACGGCGGCAGCGAGGAGGAAGCGCACCGGCTAGGAGCCCGGCAGGGGCAGGAGCTCGATGATCTCGATCGAGCTTCCGCCCGGCATCCCGAGGTGCGGATGGTCGCGGAAGAGCTCGGCCGCCGCGTCCTCCGACTCCGCCTGGACGATCGAGAACCCCGTGGCGTCGCTGTCGCCGGCCGAGACCGAGCCGCCCGCGATCCGCTTCCCGCCTCCGAGCGGCGAGCCGAGGTCGACGATCGCGTCGCCCGCCCGCTCCGCCCACGTCATCCAAGCCTGCATGCCGGCCTGCATCTGCTCCGGAGTCGCGCCGGCCATCTGCTCCCTCGCCGAGACCGGCGAGCGATAGAGCACGAGGAACTTCTTCATCCCACCCTCCTTGTCGTCGTGACCTTCTACAGAACCGCACATGAACCGGACATGAACGGTGCGTTATGGCGGCTTCGCGAAGCCCCGACTGTGGCGACCGGTCATGCGCATGAGAGCGAAGAGGTCGCCGTCGCGCTCGACCCGCTCGAGCACGTCGGCCGGCGTGAAGAAGAGAAGCTCCGGCCGCTCCTCCTCGGCAGCGGCCTCGACCTCGTCCCAGCGCACCGGCGTCGCCACGACAGGCCGGGGGAGGCCGCGGAGCGAGTACGGCGCCACCGTCTGGCGGGCGGGGTCGTTCTGGAGCCAGTCGACGTAGACCTTGCCGGGCCGCGCCGCGCGGCGCACCTCCCGCACGACCAGGTCGGGAACGAGGGTCGCGACGCGGCCGGCCAGCTTGCGAGCGAGCCGCTTCGTCTCGGTCGGCTCCGGGAGTTGCGCGTGGACGTGCAGGCCGAGCGAGCCGGAGGTCTTCACGCAGGGGTCGAGCCCGAGCTCCCCGAGCAGCGGCCGCAGCGCGAGCGCCACGCGCGCGGCTTCGACGAGCCCCGCCGGCGGACCCGGGTCGAGGTCGAAGACGATCTGCGTCGGCTCGCGCGGCGCCTCGACGCGCCACAGGAACGGGTGGAGCTCGACCGCGGCCTGGTTCGCGAGCCACACGAGCGCGGCGATGCCGTCCACCTGGCAGAAGCGGAGCCGCCTGCCCTCGCGCCCGCGCGTCTCGAAGACGGGGAACCAGTCGGGCTCGCCGACGCACTCGTTCTGGTGCCAGCTCGGCCCGGCGATCCCGTCGGGGAAGCGCCGCAGCGTGAGCGGTCGCCCTTCGAGGTGCGGGAGCAGAGCCGGTGCGACGGCGACGTAGTACTCGATCATCTGCCCCTTCGTGAACCCGGTCTCGGGCCACAGCACCTTCTCCAGGTTCGTCAGCGCGAGCTCGCGGCCCTCGACCTCGACCCTCATGCCGGGAGCAGCTCGCCGAGATCCGCGGCAGGTGCGTCGAGCTGCTCCAGCCGGCAGGAGGCCGGGTCGCGGTCGGGCCGCCAGCGGCGGAAGCGCGCGGGATGGCGAAAGCGGTGGCCGTCGACCTCGCCGTAGACGACCTCGCAGACGAGCCCGGGCGCGACGGGCGTCCAGTCCTGCTCCATCTCCTCGGGCGCCCATCGCCCGGCGGCGCCTCGAAGGCGGCCCGCCGGGCTGCCGGCGAGCAGGAACCCGTGCTCCCAGGGGTGGCCGGCGAGCGGGACGCGGAGCGGGCGCAGCCGCTCCAGCAGCTCGTGCCGCAGGCGCTCCGAGAACGCGGACGCGAGGCCGACGTGGCGCAGGCGCCCCTCGTCGTCGTAGAGCCCGAGCAGGAGCGAGCTCGGCAGCGGCCGGTCGACGAGCCAGCGGAAGCCGGCGACGACGCAGTCCGCCGTCCGCTCGCGCTTCACCTTCACCATCGCGCGGCGGCCGGGCTCGTAGCGCAGGTCGGCGTGCTTCGCGACGACGCCCTCGAAGCGGTCGAGCCACTCGGCCGCACGTGCGTGCTCGCCGGTCGCGGGCGTCAGGAAGAGCGGCGGCCGCGCGTCGCGGAGGAGCCCTTCGAGCCGCCGGCGACGCTCGCGGAACGGCCGCTCGCGCAGATCCTCGTCGCCGAGCGCGAGCAGGTCGAAGGCGACGAACGAGGCGGGCGTCTCGGCCCGGAGCCGCTCGACCCGCGAGGCCGCGGGATGCAGCCGCGCGAGGAGCGCCTCGAAGTCGAGCCCGGCCCGGCCCGCGACGACGAGCTCGCCGTCGAGCGGGAAGCGCTGCTCCTCCAACCCGAGCAGCGCCTCGACGATCTCCGGGAAGTAGCGCGCGAGCGGCCGCTGGTTCCGGCTGCGGAGGTCGACGTCCTCGCCGTCGCGAAAGGCGAGGCAGCGGAACCCGTCCCACTTGGGCTCGTAGAGGTAGCCGTCGAGCGGCAGTTCGCGCGCGAGCCGCGCCAGCATCGGCGCGACCGGCGGCGTGACCGTCATCGCGTCTAGTCGCCCTCCGCGACGGCGGGCGCGCCGATCGCCGTCTCGCTCCCGTACGCCTGGTGCCGCGTGCGCAGCAACGTCGCCCCGAGCACCGCCGCCGTGACGGCGAAGAGCGCGCCGACGAGGAAGGCCGCGTGGTAGCCGCCGACGAGGGCGGCGAGCGGGCCGTCGCCGGAGGCGCGCAGGCTGCTCGTCCGCGAGGAGGCGAGGCTGGCGAGGACGGCAAGACCGAGCGCGCCGCCCATCATGAAGGACGTGTTCACGATCCCGGAGGCCAGGCCCGACTCGCTCGGCTCGACGTCGCTCATCGCGGCGAGCAGCACCGGGTTGAACGCCGTCCCGGCCCCGAAGCCGAGCAGGATCATGCTCGGGAGGACGTCGCGGAGGAAGCTGCCGTCGACCGGGGCGCGCAGGAAGAGCGCGAGGCCGGCCGCGGCCAGCAGCAAGCCCGTTCCGAGCGGCAGCCTGAAGCCGTAGCGCATGACGAGCTTCGCGGACAGCCCGAGCGAGAACGCGCCCATGATGAGGTTGGCGGGCAGGAACGAGAGCCCGACCTGGAGCGGGCTGTAGCCGAGCACGAGCTGAAGGTAGAGCGCAACCAGGAAGAACCAGGCGAACATCGCCGCCGCCCACAGCACGCCGACCACGTTCGCGGTCGCGACGTTCCGCAGCCGGAAGAGGCCGAGCGGCATGAGCGGGGACGCGACGTGGGTCTCGATCCAGAGGAAGACGGCGAGGAGCGCCACCGCGGCGCCGAGCAGGCCGAGCGTCTGGCCCGAAAGCCAGCCCGCCTGGTTGCCGTTCACGATCGCGTACACGGCAAGCATCAGCGCGCCGGTGACCGTCACCGCGCCGCCGACGTCGAGCCGACCTCCCGCCGCCGAGCCGCCCGTGGTCGGCAGCAGCCGCAACGCGAGCACGACGACGAGGACGCCGATCGGGAAGTTGACGAGGAAGATCCAGTGCCAGTTGATCAGGTCGGTGAGGACGCCGCCGAGCAGGACGCCGAGGCTGCCCCCGCCCGCCGCGACGAAGCCGAAGATGCCCATCGCCTTTGCGCGGTCCGCCGGCTCGGTGAAGAGGTTCATCATCAGCGAGAGCGAGACGGCCGAGGCGACCGCGCCGCCGAGGCCCTGCACCGATCGCGCGGCGATGAGCATCCCCTGCGTCGTCGAAAGGCCGCAGACGAGCGATGCCGCGGTGAAGAGCGTGATCCCGGAGAGGAACAGCCGCCGGTGCCCGAAGAGGTCGCCGAGCCGGCCGCCGAGCAGGAGAAAGCCTCCGTAGGTGAGCAGGTAGGCGTTCACGACCCAGGCCAGGGAGGTCTGAGAGAAGTTCAGGTCCTGGCGGATCGACGGCAGCGCGACGTTCACGATCGTGGCGTCGAGCACGATCATCAGGCTCGCGAGGGTGAGCGTGTAGAGCGCGAGCCAGCGGGTGCGGCTCTCCATTGTCATCGGCGGGTCCTTTCGTCGGTCACGCACATGAGACCGGCGGCGCCCACGGAACTCATCGCTCGCACAACCGATGACTTACGCCCGCGCGGCCGGTCCTATTCCCGATGGCCGACCTCGGCACCGTCGAGAGTCTCGCGAGGCTCCGGCTCGCGGCGCGGCGGAGCGGGCTCGAGCTGCGGCTCACGCGCGTGCCGAGAGAGCTCGAGGAGCTGATCACGTTCGTCGGCCTCGCCGAGGCTCTAGGACTCGAGCCGCGCCGGCAGGCCGAAGAGCGGGAAGAGCGTGTCGGTGTCGAGGAAGAAGGTGAGCTCGACGATCCGGCCGGCTGAGACCTCGAGTACCTGGAGCGCCCAGGGCTCGTAGCCGCCGTCCGGGCTCGGCTTGTACTGGCCGAACGCGGGCGAGCCGTTCGCGGTCCCCGCGGGCAGAACGCGCGAGCCGCGGCACCCGATCCCTGGGCCCCACCACCAGGTAAAGATGTCCTCGCGGCCGGAGAGCCACATGTCGAAGGGCGGCATCGACTGCGTCGCGTCCTCGTGGATCAGCGAGGTGAGCGCCTCGATGTCGTAGGCCTGGAAGGCGGCGACATAGCGGGACAGGAGCTCCTCGTCGACCGCGCCCGGATCGGGGGAGTGGAGGTTCGCCGTCGCGAGCGTCGCACGGGCCCGCTGGAGCGCGCTGTTCACCGAGGCGACACTCGTCTCGAGGAGCTCCGCGACCTCCGCGGCCTTCCAGCGCAGCACCTGGCAGAGGATCAGCACCGCGCGCTGGCGGGCCGGGAGGTGCTGGAGCGCGGCGACGAAGGCGAGCCGGATCGTGTCGCGCTCGACGGCGAGCTCGGCCGGGTCGGGGTCCGGCGTCGGCTGGATCCACGTCGCCTCGGGGAGCGTGTTGAGGTTCGCCTCGATCGGCTCCTGCGCGGGACCGAGGTCCATCGGCCGCGCCCGCCGCTCGCGCCCGGCGATCATGTCGAGGCAGACGTTCGTCGCGATCCGGTAGAGCCAGGAGCGCAGCGCCGCCCGGCCCTCGAAGCGGTCGAAGCCGCGCCAGGCGCGGATGAACGTCTCCTGGACGGCGTCCTCGGCCTCGAACGGCGAGCCGAGCATCCGGTAGCAGTAGCCCGTCAGCTCCACCCGGTGGCCCTCGAGGCGTCCTTCGAGCTCGTCCGCGGCGGGACGGACCGTGAGGGGCGATTCCTGCACGGCGGCCATGCTAGAGGCTAGGACGGCCCGGCCGCCGAGAACTCATCGGCGCGCCATTCGCGAACCTCGGTGACGTCGACCGCGAGCACCGGGCCGTCGGGCGGCTCGGCGCGGTACTGCGGGTACTTCGTGGCGAGCAGGCCGAGCGCACGGTCGCGCTCCGGGCCGTCGTCGAGAACCCGCGCGCGGCCGCGAAGGCGGATCCACCAGAGGCGGCTCCAGTCCTCCTCGTAGTGGTCGACGAGAATCGTGACGTCGGGGCGGGCGCGGGCGTTCTCGATCCGCCGCAGCCGCGAGGAGCGCTTCGGCTTGCGGTCGACGGCCGAGTACAGCGTGTCGCCCTCGAGCGCGAAGACGATCGGCACCAGGTGCGGCCGGCCGTCCGGGTCGGTCGTGGCCAGCCTCGCCACGCGGGCCGCCGTTAGTCTCGCGTCGTGCACCTCGGCGTGATCCTGCCGAATTACGGCGTCGACGCAACTCCCGCAGCGATCCGCCGAGTCGCCGAGCTCGCCGAGGAGCTCGGCTACGACTCCGTCTGGACGACCGAGCACATCATCGTCGGCCCGGAGGCGGTCGACCCGTACGGCCGCGTCTACGACCCGCTCGTCACGCTCGGCTGGATCGCCGGCTGGACCGAGCGGATCGGCCTCGGCACCTCGATCGTCCTCGTCCCGCTGCACAACCCGATGCACCTGGCGAAGCAGGCCGCCACGCTCCAGGAGCTCTCCGGCGGCCGCCTCACGCTCGGCGTCGGCATGGGCTGGCACACCGACGAGTTCGATTTCATGGGCGTCGAGTTCGAGGGCCGCGGGCGGCGCGGCGACGAGGCGATCCGGCTCATGCGGGCGCTCTGGAAGGGCGAGCGGGACTTCGACGGCGAGCACTGGTCGTTCCACGACGCGACCTCCGAGCCGCTGCCCTCGCCGCCGCCCGAGCTCTGGATCGGCGGCAGCTCCCCGGCGGCGATCCGGCGCGCGCGGGAGCTCGGCGACGCGTGGCATCCCTCGCGTGGCTCCGACGTCGAGGACGTTCGCCGCGTCAAGGAGCGGCACCCCGAGCTTCGCGTCGTCCCGCGTACCTCGGTCGAGAACGTCGAGGCGATGCTCGAGGCCGGCGCCGAGGGCGCTGTCGTCTCCTTCCCGGACGAGGCCGCGATGCGCGAGCTCGCCGGCCGCTACCGGTAGCGCGACGCGCCTCGTCCCGTGGATCCCGCCGCTCTTCCGGGACCGGGCCGCCGCCGGACGCGTCCTCGCCGAAGCGGTCGCGGCGATCGGGCTCGAGGAGCCGGTCGTCGTCGGCGTCGCACGCGGCGGCGTCGCAGTCGCGGTCGAAGTCTCCCGCGAGCTCGGCGCGCCGCTGACGGCGATCGACGTCGAGCGGGTGAACGCGCAGGGCCTCCGCCTCGGCGCGACGAGCGCTCAGGGCCCGCCGTACCTCCGCGAGGGCCACGGCGTGGCCGAGGAGGTCGTCGCCGCGGCGCTCGAACGGGCGCGCCGAGCCGCGCAGGCGCTCGAGGCGCGCCTCGACCACGAGACGCTCTCCGTCGCCGGCCGGACGGCGCTCGTCGTCGACGACGGACTCATCACCGGCCTCACGCTCGCCGCCGCGTGCCGCTGGGCCCGAGCGGCCGAGGCGGCGCGCGTCGTCGCCGCGACGCCGGTCGGCCACGTCCGCGGGCTGGCTCGCATCGAGGACGAGGCTGACTCGATCGTTTGCCCGCACCCGCTGGAGGAGATCGCCGTCGTCGGTCAGGCCTACGACATCTTCGATCCACTGGACGAGTGGTACGTCGCCGGTCTCCTCGCCGACGCCGCCTCGGCCTGAGGAGGACGCGCGGGGTGCTCCCCGCGCGTCCTTCCGAGACCGCTGCTAGGAGCCGACGCCGGCCGGCTCCCGGGAGCCCGGGTCGGGCACGATCCGGATGTAGGGCTTCGGCGACTTCCAGCCCTCCGGATACGTCTCCTTCGCCTCGTCGTTCGAGACCGAGCCCGCGATGATCACCTCGTCGCCGGGCTGCCAGTTCACCGGCGTCGCGACCTTGTGCTCCGCGGTGCGCTGGAGCGAATCGATCACCCGGACGACCTCGTCGAAGTTCCGGCCGGTCGTCATCGGGTAGACGAGGATCAGCTTGATCTTCTTGTCCGGGCCGACGACGAAGACGTTGCGGACGGTCTGGTTGTCCGCAGGCGTGCGCTCCTTCGCGTCACCGGAGGTCTCGGCCGCGAGCATCCCGTAGAGCTTCGCCACCGTGAGATAGGGATCGCCGATGAGCGGGTAGTTCGGCGCATGCCCCTGCGTCTCCTCGATGTCCCGCGCCCACGCTTCGTGGTCGCTGCTCGAGTCGACGGATAGCCCGATGATCTTCACGTTGCGGCGATCGAACTCGGGCTTGATCTTGGCCATGTAGCCGAGCTCGGTCGTGCAAACGGGCGTGAAGTCCTTCGGGTGCGAGAAGAGCACCGCCCACGAGTCGCCGATCCAGTCGTGGAAGTGGATCTTGCCCTCGGTGGTGTCGGCCTCGAAGTCCGGCGCGGTATCGCCGATCTGAAGAGCCATCCCTCTCCTTTCCTTTTGAAAGTAAAGCGAGAAGTATTCTCGCGCGCCGGAGGGGCCGATGTCCACTCCGGCGCGCGAGAGCCAAGGGGCTAGGCCGCAGCCTCCAGAGCGAGCTCGGCGTCACCGACGAGCTCGGCCTCGGCCGCAGGCGGCTTCGACTCGAGGAGCATCGCAGCCAGCGCGGCTCCGAGGGCCGCCAGCCCGGCGAGGACGTAGAACGCGATCTGGAAGCCGTGCGTCAGCGCGGCGCCGTCGAACGCCGTCGCTCCGGGGTGGCCCGAGACGTAGCGGCTGGTGAAGGTCGTCGCGATCGTCACGGCCGCGGCGACGCCGATCGCTCCGCCGATCTGCTGGTTCGTGTTGATGAGACCGGACGCGATGCCCGCGTCGGCCTGGCGCACCCCGGTCAGGGCGCCGATCGACATCGGCACGAAGGCGAGCGCCAGCCCGATCCCGCTCACGAGGAAGGCCGGGAAGAGATCGGTGAAGTAGTGCCCGTGCACCGGCAGCCGCGCGAAGAGCAGGAGCGCGACCGTCGAGAGCGCGAGCCCCACCGGCAGGACGCGCCGGACGCCGATGCGGGTGACGAGCGCCTGCGACGCGGCCGAGAAGACGATGATCGAGAGCGTCAGGCCGATGTACGCGACGCCGGTCTTGATCGCCGAGTAGTGGAGCACCTCCTGCATGTAGAGCGTGAGCAGGAAGAACTGCGAGAAGATCGCCCCGCCCATCAAGAGGCCGCTGACGTTCGAGGCCGTGAGGGTGCGCAGCCGAAAGATGCGCAGCGGCAGGAGCGGCGCCTTCGAGCGCATCTCCACGCCGAAGAACGCGACCACGAGCGCCGCCGCGGCGGCGAGGAGGCCGATCGTCTCGCCGGTTCCCCAGCCGTGCTGCGTGGCGCGGGTCATGGCGTAGACGAGCAGCATCAGCCCGCCCGTGATCGTGGCGGCGCCGGCGAAGTCGAAGTGCCGGTGCCGGAGGTCGGCGCGGCTCTCCCGCAGGAGCCAGGGGCTCAAGCCCAGGACCAGTGCGCCCACGGGCACGTTGATGAAGAAGATCCACGACCAGCTGAGCGCGCTGGTCAGTGCGCCTCCGAGGAGGACGCCTGCGGCGCCGCCGCTTCCGGACGCCGCGCCCCAGATGCCCAGGGCGAGGTTCCGCTCACGGCCTTCCCGGAAGGTCGTCGTCAGGATCGAGAGCGCGGCCGGCGACAGCAGCGCGGCACCGAGGCCCTGAAGCGAGCGGAAGGCGATCAGCGACCCTTCCGACCACGCGAGCCCGTCGAGCAGCGAGCTGACGGTGAAGAGCGCGAGCCCGGCCATGAACAGGCGCCGCCGGCCGAGCAGGTCGGCGAGCCGGCCGCCGAGCAGCAGGACGCCGCCGAAGAAGATCGAGTACGCCGTGATCACCCACTGGAGGCTCTCCTGCGAGAAGTGGAGGTCGGTCCGGATCGAAGGCAGCGCGACGTTCACGATCGCGACGTCGAGGACGACCATGAACTGGGCGGCGACGATCACCGCCAGGGCGATCCAGCGCCGGGGGTCGAGCTGGCTTCCGGCCGCCCGCTCTGCAACAATTTCCTGTGTCATCGGTGGTCTCCCTAAATCGTTTATTTTTTCCACGATAGCAGAGTCCCACACTTTGGCGCTACACTGATTTCAATGGCTTCACCGGAAACACTCCAGATCGAGCCGCAGGCCCTGACGCGCGTGGCGCGGGAGCTGCTCGACAACAGCGGTTTCCTGCTCGCACGGCTCGGTTTCGCCGCCAAGGCCCGGGCGCTCGAGGAGTTCGACCAGGCCGGGTACGCGGCCTACCACTACGGCGTGCTGGCGCTCCTCGGCGAGGGCGACCGGGAGACGCAGGCGACGATCGCGGACGCGCTCGGGGTCGACCGCAGCCAGCTCGTCGGGCTGCTCGACTCGCTCGAGGAGCGCGGACTGGTCGAGCGGCACCGCGACCCCTCCGACCGCCGCCGCCACGTCGTCAGCCTCACCGCCGACGGCAAGCGCGAGCTCGTCCGGCTCCGCGCGATCGCGAAGCAGGTCGAGGACGAGTTTCTCGCCCCCCTCGACGCGGGCGACCGCGAGACCTTCCACGCGCTGCTCATGCGCCTCGCGGTCCACCACGACCCGCGCTGCGCGCCTGACCCAGCTACCGACCTCTAACCAAGCCCCATCGTGTCGACCGGTCGGTTCAGACGGCCGTGCGGGGAACCCGCACGGCCTGATGGCGGCACCGCAAGCGGTGCCTTAGCGCAAGCCCCGTAGCTTCTCCGGGTTCGCGACCAAGTCGATCTCGAGGATCCGCCCGCCCGCGACGCTGAAGCCGATCACCGCGACCGGCTTGCCGCCGATCGCGACCGCGAGCCCGGCGGCGCCGTTCACGATTGCCGGCCGCGCGTGGGGCGCGAAGCCTGAGCCGCGCGACAGGATCTCGCGCGCCACATCCTCGGCTCCCTTGACGACCGGGCGCGCGCGTGGTGCGAGCGCGCCGCGGTCGACGCGGAAGACGACGCTCGGGTCGAGGACCTCGAGGAGCGCCTCGAAGTCGCCGCCCCGCGCGGCGGCGAGGAACGCGTCGACGACGCGGCGCTGCTCGGCGAGGTCGGCCTCGGGATCAGGCGCCGCGCCTTGGACCCGGCGCCGCGCCCGGCTCGCGAGCTGGCGCGCAGCGTCGGGGGAGCGGTCGACGATCGGCGCGATCTCCTCGAAGGAGACGCCGAACATGTCGTGGAGGACGAAGGCGAGCCGCTCAGTCGGATTCAGGGTCTCGAGGACGACGAGGAGCGCGAGGCCGACCGAGTCGGCGAGCAGCGCCTCCTGCTCCGGGTCGTCGGCGGTCTCGACGCTCACGATCGGCTCGGGGAGCCAGGTGCCAACGTAGTCCTCGCGGCGGGCGCGGCGCGCCCGAAGCATGTCGAGGGACACGCGGCCGACGACCGTCGTGAGCCACGCGGCGAGGTTGGTGACCGCGCTCGCGTCGGAGCGGTTCAGGCGCAGCCACGCCTCCTGGACTGCGTCCTCGGCCTCGCTGACCGAGCCGAGCATGCGGTACGCCACCGCCCGCAGGTGCGCGCGGTGGCGCTCGAACTCGTCCGTCACCAGGTCTCGGTCGCTCACGGTCACGTCATACCTACGACGAACGAGCCGCCGTCGATGTGACGGTCACACGAGCCGCCTCCGAGCCGTCGAGAGGACGAACCCCACGAAGGAGGCAGCAATGACTACATCGACGATCGAGGTCCGGGGCCTCAGCAAGACGTACCCCGGCGGCGTCCAGGCCGTGCGGGCGATCGACTTCGACGTGGAGGCCGGCGAGGTCTTCGGGCTCCTCGGCCCGAACGGCGCCGGCAAGTCGACGACGATCGGGATGCTGACGACCACCGTGCGGCCGACGGGCGGCCACGCGAGGCTCGCCGGCCACGACGTCGCGACCGAGCCGCTCGCCGCGCGTTCGCAGAGCAGCGTCGTGTTCCAGGAGCAGGTCCTCGACCGGAGCCTGTCTGCCCGCCGGAACCTCGAGATCCACGCCCGCCTCTGGGGCGTCGAGCGCGCCGAGACGGGCGAGCGAATCGACGAGATCGCCTCGACGCTCGGTCTCGACGAGCTGCTGGATCGGCCGGTCGCGACCCTGAGCGGCGGGCAGCGGCGGCGGCTGGAGATCGCGCGGGCGCTCGTCTCGCAGCCCCGCGTGCTCTTCCTCGACGAGCCGACGGTCGGGCTCGACCCGCGCATCCGCGCCGAGCTCCTCGACGTGGTCGCGGGGCTTCGCGCCCGCAGCGGGCTGACGATCGTGCTGACGACGCACTACCTCGACGAGGCTGAGCGGCTCTGCGACCGCATCGCGGTCATGCATCTCGGCCGCATCGTCGCCCTCGACACCCCGGACGCGCTGCGCGACTCGCTCGGCCGCGAGCTGGTCGAGCTCCGGGTCGAGAACGGCGACGGCCCGGCCGCCCTTCGCTCGCTGCGAACGCACGGGATCGCGGGCGGCGACTCGTTCACCGTCGGCTCGACCGTGACGGTGCCGCTGCACGACCGGGCTGCCGCCGACGCGGTCGCCGCGATCGGTGCGCTCGACCTCGCCCCGGCCGCGATCGGCACCCGCCGCCCCACCCTCGACGACGTGTACCTACGACTGACCGGCGGCCGTCTCGCCGAGGCCGCCTGAAAGGAGAGCTCCGATGACCACCCTCACCCCCGAGCTGACCCTGCCGCGGGCGCGGCCGGCCCGCAACCCGCTCGCGCCGCTCGCGACTCTCGCGCGGCGGCGCTTCCAGCTCACGGCCCGCACGCCGCGCGAGCTCGCGGTGCCGCTCATCACGCCGATCCTGTTCGCGCTCGTGATCGCGCCGGCGCTGAAGCAGGCGCTCCACACCGGCTCGGCCTACGAGTCGTTCGTCGCCACGGGCACGATCGGCCTCCTGATCCCGCTCAACACGCTCTTCTCGGGCCTGAGCGTGATCGTCGACCGTGAGAGCGGCGCCCAGCGCGAGCTGCTCGCCGCGCCGATCCCGAGGCCGCTGCTCGTGCTCGGGAACCTCGTCGTCGCGTTCGCGATCACCGCGCTCCAGATCGGAGTGCTGATCGGCGTCGCGGTGGCACGCGGCATCCACTTCCACGTCACGGGAGCGGGCCTGGTCTGGTTCCTCGGCGCCGGCGCGCTCTTCGCCGTCGGCATGTACGGCGTCGCCGAGACCCTCGCAAGCCGGATCCCGAAGGCGGAGGAGTACATCGCCCGCGTGCCCGCGATCGGGATCGTGCCGTGGTTCCTCGCCGGCGCGCTCTTCCCGATCAAGGCGCTGCCGGGCTTCCTGACCTGGATCGCGCGCTTCCTGCCGCTCACGCACGCGCTCGCGCTCGTCCGCTACGGGCTCCTCGACGACCGGGGCGCGCTGCACGACATCTGGGGCATGAGCAGCACGGGCGCGATGGCCGGGCTCAGCCTGCTCGTCGTCGCGGGCTTCGCGGCGGTGCTCATGGCCGTCTCGATCCGCGTCTTCACGCGCTCGGCGGTCGGCTAGGGCGCGAGCCCCTTCTCCTCGAGCTCGGCGAGCGCGGCCTCGCTCTTGCCGAGCTCGAGGCTCATTCCGCGCAGGACGTGGTCGGCCTTCGTGAACTGGATCTGGTCGTACTGGACGATCTCGACGCGGTTGCCGAAGGGGTCGAGGAAGTCGAGGCGGCGGCCCGGAAGGATCTCGACGCCGGCCGCCTCGAGCGCCCGCCGGGTCGCCTCCTTGTCGTCGACGACGAGGCCGAAGTGGCGGGCCCGGTCGGGCGGCTGCGAGCGTCCCTGCATCAGCGCGAGGAACTGGTCGCCGATGTCGACGAACGCTGCGCCGGCCGACCGGCTGCGCAGCCGGAGCTCGAACAGGCGGCCGTAGAACTCGAGCGCGCGGTCGATGTCGTCGACCTCGAGGGCGACGTGGTTGATGCCGACGAGGCGCGGTTTGCTCACGACAGGATGAGGTGCACGTCGCCGAACTCGTGCCAGAGGTAGTGGTGCGCTTGCGCGGCACAGTACGAGCGTTCCAAGAGCTCGGCGCCCGCGATCGCCTCAAGCATCCGCAGGTGCGACGACTCGGGCTCGTGCCAGCCGGTGAGCAGGCCGTCGACCGCCCGCACGCCTGCCTCGGGCGTGACGAGGTGGCTCGTCCAGCCTTCGCCCGGGTGGACGTGCCCGTCGGCGTCGGCGACGGTCTCGAGCGCGCGCACGACCGTCGTCCCGACCGCGATCACCCGACCGCCCCAGCCGTGGACGGCGTCGACGAGCCGCGCCGTCGAGGCCGGGACGCGGTAGCGCTCCGCGTAGGGCGGCTCGTCGTGCTCCGGCGAGGAGACGCCGGTGTGCAGGGTGAGCGGCGCGACGAGCACGCCCCGCGAGACGAGCTCGGTGACGAGCTCGGTCGTGAACGGGCGGCCGGCGCTCGGCATCTCGGCGCTCCCGGGCTCGAGCGAGAAGACTGTCTGGTAGGCCTCGATCGGCCACTCGTGCGGGACGTAGCCGTAGCTGATCGGGCGTCCGTGGCGGCGCAGGTACGCGTCGTCGACCTCGAGCTGCGCGAGCCAGAGCCGACGGCCCGCGTGGCGGGCGAGGAGCGTCGCGCCTCGCCCTTCCGGCAGAGGGATCCGGTCGCCCTCGCGGCCGCCTCGGAAGCGGTCCCCGTCCTTCGTCCTGAGCTCGACGAGCCAGCGGCCCGGCGCGATCTGCGTGGAGAGGCGGAGCTCGAGATCGCCCGCGGGGACTGCGGCCGGCAGCGTCGCCGAGGTGTTCACGACGAGGAGGTCGCCTGGCTCGAGGAACCGGGGCAGGTCGCGGAAGGCGGCGTGGACGAGGCCCCGGTCGTGGCGCGTCGCCACGAGGAGCGCGACGTCGTCGCGTCCGCGTCCGCGGACCTCTGGCGGCTCGTGCGCCTCGAGGCGGATCGGGGCCTCGACGGCGCTCATGCGAGCTCCCGCGCCTGGTAGCGGCCGCTCGGCAGCGAGCCTTCGACGAGCGCGAGCAGGCCGGGCACGCTCTCCTCGGGCGGCGGTCGGTCGGAGATGTCCTCGCCCGGGAAGGCGTCCTGCTGCATCTGCGTGCGCATGTCGCCCGGGTCGACGGTGTACACCCGGAGCTCGGGGTGCTCGGCGGCGAGGATCGCCGTGAGCTGCTCCAGCGCCGCCTTCGAAGAGCCGTAGCCTCCCCACCCCTCGTACGGTTCGACCGCGGCGTCGGAGGTGACGTGGACGATCGCCGCGTTCGGGGCCAGCCGGGGAAGCGCGAGCTGGACGAGCGCGAGCGGCGCGAATACGTTGACCTCGTAGACGCGCGCGAGCTCGTCGAGCGGATACTCCGCGAGCCGCGGCTGGGGGCTCGGCCCGAGCAGGCTCGCGTTCGATACGACGAGGTCGATGCGGTCGCCCGCAGCTTCGACGAGGGCGCGGCGGTGGTCTGTTGCGGACATGTCTCCCGGGACGGGCACGACGCCGTTCAGTCCGGCCGCGGCGCTCTGGAGCGCCTCCGCGCCGCGGGCGACGAGCGTCCAGCCGCGTTTCGCGAGCTCCCGCGCCAGCGCGAGCCCGAGTCCGCGTGAGGCTCCTGTGACGATCCCGACGGGCATACGTCCAGCGTACGGCGCGGCCGGTAGGAGCCGCTACGGGAAATTGGTCCTAGTACCTTCGGCCTAGAGCCGCACGTGCAACCGGACGACGCTTCCGGCCGGGAAGCAGCGGATCTGCACGAGATCGCAGACCTGGTTCACGAGCCAGAGACCGCGGCCGTCCGCCGGTGCGCCGAGCGGTCGCTCACGCCCGACGAGCGGCTGGTCGATCCGGCCGCCGTCGGCGACCTCGCAGATCAGCGCCTCCGGCTCGCGCCAGATCCGCAGCGTCCCCCGGCCGCCGCCGTGCCGCAGCGAGTTCGTCGCGACCTCGTGGACGGCGAGGACGAGGTCGGTGAGGCGCGACGCGCCGAGCCCCGCCTCCGCGGCGCGGCGGGCGACGAACCAGCGGAGCGCCGCGAGCGGGTCGGCGCCGAACGCGAGCTCCTGCGCCGAGGCGGGCGGCTCGGGCAGCGGCTCGTCGAACGGAGCGGCGATCGCGTTCAGGCCGTAGTAGTCGGCGCTCGGCCGCCCCACGCCGTCCTCGAGCACGAACGGGTGCGTGCGGCGGGCCTCCTCGAGCACCGCCGGCTCGAGCGCCTCGGTGTCGTACGGGCAGAGGAGCCACCAGGACGAGCTGCCCGCGAAGGCGAAGTTCAGAAGCGACTCGTGCCGCTCGCACTCGGCGAGCTCGGCCGCGGTCCGCCCGGGCCAGATCGGCTCGCCGATCCCGCGCAGGCGCCGCCCGGTCGGCGCGTGCCGCGTGACGAACTCGCGCCAGGCCGGGATGATCCTGGCCGGGTTCGAGCCCACCTCGGCCATGTCCGCGAAATGGACCGCATGCGCGGCGCCGTCGAGCTCCTCTCGCAGCAGCGCGATCTTCGCCGCATCGACGACGACGAGCGCCGGCTCCTCGGTGGCGACCGCGTCGCGGAGGAACACGGCGGTGCGGCGAACGAAGTCGTCCCGCCCGGCGTAGAAGAGCGCTTCGTGACGGAACGGCATCGCGCGCCGCATACCCGGCACGCGCTCGTGTCATGCACTTGATTCGTCCCCTGGCCGCCGGCGGGCGTGCCCGAGTGACTGTCACTCGGACCGGGCCGCCGCGGGACCTGGCTCGGCAGGTCAGGCGGCCGGGTAGGACGGCGGGCCCGTCCAGCGGGCCGGGTCGAAGCCGTACAGCTCGATGACGTTCGGCGACGCGGCGGCCTCCGCCGCGCGGCCCTCGTCGTAGGCCCAGACCTCTTCCCGCTCGCCGTTTCGCAGGCGGAAGATCCGCAGCCAGCCGCGATTCCCGCCGTCGAGCAGCTCGAAAGCGAAGTCGGTCGCGTCGAGGAAGCCGCCGGTGCGGTAGAGCACGCTCGCCTGCCCAGGGCCGTCCTCGCCCTCCACCTCGTAGACCTCGCGCGCGCGAGAGGAGAGTGAGGCGGAGGCGAAGTCGCCGGCCGCCGTCGAGCGCTCGAGGCCGTGCTGGTCGATCACGGCGGCGACGAGGTCAAGGGTGGTGACGTGTCCGCGCCCGACGAGGATCTCACCGAGCCGCCGGTCGCTCGTCTGCTGCTCGAGGAGAGCCTCGGTCAGCTGTGCTTCCGTCAAAGCGCCGCGCTCGACGAGCAGGCTCCCGAGCGGCCGCCACGGCTGCGGCTCACTCTCGGCCGGCTCGGCCGGACGGGCCTCCGCGGCGGGCGCGAGCGTGACGTCGATGCCGCACTGGGCGGCGAGGGCGCGCGTCAGCTCCGGCCCGGAGATGACGCCGCGGGCGACGAGGACCTCGCCGAGCCGTCGGCCCGTGAGCTGCTGCTCGGCGAGCGCGGCGTCGAGGTCGGCGGAGGCGACGAGCCCCTCCTCGACGAGGAGCCGGCCGAGCGGGCGCCAGGGATAGTCGGGCTGGAGCACAGGGGCTAGATCGGCAGCGGAGGGCGCAGCCTCAAGCCCCGCGGGTAGGCTCGCCGCGTGGAATACCGCCCCCTGGGAGCGACCGGCGTCGAGGTGAGCCCGCTCTGCCTCGGCGCGATGATGTTCGGCGCGTGGGGCAACCCCGACCACGACGAGTCGATCCGGATCATCCACCGCGCGCTCGACGCCGGGATCAACTTCGTCGACACCGCCGACGTCTACTCGCGCGGCGAGTCTGAGGAGATCGTGGGGAAGGCGCTCGCCGGCGGCAGGCGCGACAACGTCGTCCTCGCGACGAAGTTCCACGGCTCGATGGGCGACGACCCGAACGAGCGCGGCAACTCGCGCCGCTGGATCATGCGGGAGGTCGACGCGAGCCTCCGCCGCCTCGGCACCGACTGGATCGACCTCTACCAGGTGCATCGGTTCGACCCCGGCACCGACCTCGACGAGACGCTGGGCGCGCTCACCGACCTCGTGCGCGCCGGCAAGATCCGCTACCTCGGCAGCTCCACATTCCCCGCCCACCTGATCGTCGAGGCGCAGTGGGTCGCGGAGCGGCGCGGGCGCGAGCGCTTCGTCTGCGAGCAGCCGCCGTACTCGATGCTCGTCCGCGGGGTCGAGACCGACGTGCTGCCGGTGTGCGCGCAGTACCGGATGGGCGTCATCCCGTGGAGCCCCCTCGCGGGCGGATGGCTCTCCGGGAAGTACCGCAAGGGCGCCGAGCCGCCGACGAGCAGCCGGGCGGGACGAATCCCGCGGCGTTACGACCTGTCGCTACCCGCGAACCAGCGCAAGCTGGACGCGGCCGAGCGGCTCGCGCAGCTCGCCGAGGAGGCCGGGTTCAGCCTGATCGAGTTCGCGATCGCGTTCGTGATCCGGCACCCGGCCGTGACCGCCGCGATCATCGGGCCGCGCACGATGGAGCAGCTCGAGAGCCAGCTCCCCGCGCTCGACGTCTCGCTCGACGACGAGCTCCTCGACCGCATCGACGACATCGTCCCGCCCGGGACGAACCTCAACCCGGCGGATGCGGGCTGGACACCTCCTTCGCTCACGAGGGGCGCCGGATGAACTCGAGCACGCGGCGCCACGCATCGGAAGTCGTCGCCGCGCTTGCCGACTCCCGCCGTCCGGCCGAAGTAGCGCGTGCCCTCCGCCGACTCGAGGACGAGGTCCTCCTGCGACACGGCCGCGCCCGAGAGCGCCGGGATCGGCGGGCTCGAGTCGAGCTCGAAGCACACGCCGCGACCTTACCCGGCAAACTCCGTCCCGGTGGACGCGAGCACCGCGGAGCCGCTCTCGATCGCGCGTCGCCCCCGAAGCGCCGCCGCGGCGGAGGCACGCGTCGGCTCGCGCAGGCTCGGGCTCGTGGTCTTCGCCTCGGGCGCGGCGGCGCTCGCGACCGAGATCTCGGCCTCGCGCCTCCTCGCGCCCTACTTCGGCGCCTCGACGGTCGTGTGGGCGAACATCATCGGGCTCATCCTCGTCTACCTCTCGGTCGGCTACTGGCTGGGCGGGAAGCTCGCCGACCGGAGGCCGGACCCGCGCCTCCTCGGCTCGCTCGTCCTCGCCGCCGGCGTCTTCATCGCGGCGACGCCGTTCGTCGCGCGGCCGCTCCTCGACCTCGCGCTCCGCGGCTTCGACGCGCTCTCGGTGGGCGCCGTCGCGGGCTCGTTCTTCGCCGCGCTCGGCCTCTTCGCCGTCCCGATCACGCTGCTCGGGATGGTCTCGCCGTTCGCGATCCGGCTCGCGCTCGTGGACGTCCGCGAGGCCGGGCAGGTCGCCGGCCGGCTCTACGCGCTCTCGACGGTCGGGAGCATCCTCGGGACCTTCGTCTCGGCGCTCGTGACGATCGAGGCCTTCGGGACGGAGAGGACGATGGTCGGGACGGCGGCGCTGCTCGCCTTCGCGGCGGCGCTCCTGCTCGGCCGGAGGGCGCTGCTGCCCGCCGCCCTGGTCGCGGCGCTCCTGCTCGTCCCGCCGGGCGCGGTGAAGCACACGTCGGGCCTGCTCTTCGAGACGGAGTCGCCGTACCAGTACGTCTCCGTCGTCCGCCAGAGCGACGGCTCGCGGGTGCTCGAGCTGAACGAGGGCCTCGTCGCGCATTCGACCTGGCGGCGCGGCACGGTGCTCACCGGCGGCTACTGGGATCTCTTCCTGCTGCTCCCGCCACTCCTCGACCGGTCGCCGGAGCGGATGCTCGTGATCGGGAACGCGGGCGGCACGGTCGCCCGCGCCTACGGCCGCTTCTGGCCGCGCGTGCGGATCGACGGCGTCGAGCTCGACCCCGCGGTCACGCGCGCCGCGCGGCGCTTCCTCGGTCTCGGCGACAACCCGCGCCTGCACGTGATCACCGGGGACGGGCGGCCGTACCTCGAGCTGACGAAGCGGCGCTACGACCTGGTCGTCGTCGACGCGTACCGGCAGCCGTACATCCCGTTCTACCTCGCGACCCGGGAGTTCTTCGCGCTCGTCCGCGAGCACCTGCGGCCGGGCGGCATGGTGGCGCTGAACGTGGCGGCGACGCCGAAGGACCACCGGCTCTCGCGCGCGCTCGGGACGACGCTCCTCTCGGCCTTCCCACAGGCGTGGCGCTGGTGGGCGCTTCGCTTCAACGACCTCCTCCTGGGTCTCGACCGGCCGGTCTCGCGCGACGAGCTCCTGCGGCGCGTCGCCCGGGTCCACGGGCGGCTCGCGAGCCTCGTGCCGCTCTTCCGGCGCGAGCTCGCGCCGGTTCGCCCGAGCGGGGCGCCGCTCACCGACGACCGCGCGCCGGTCGAGTGGATCACCGACCGGATGCTGGTCGAGCAGATCGCACGCGGCGGCGGGATCGACGAGCGCTCGCTCCCGACGACGCCCTAGGCCACCCACCGCACCGGCACGTCGGCCATCCGGCTCGAGACGCGGGTGATGCGGGAGTCGATGAGGCTGTAGGTCAGGTCGATGAGCAGGTTCAGCGCGAGGATCGTCACCGCCGAGACGAAGATCACGCCGATCATGAGCGGCATGTCGAGGACGCCGAGGGCGGTCGAGTCGACCATGCGGTGCCCGAGCCCCGGGAGGTTGAAGACCGACTCGACGTAGATGCACACCCCGAGCGCGGTCCCGAAGAGCGCGAACGTGATCCACGGCAGGACGAGGTGCGAGGACGCTCGATTACACCTGCAACCGCACGCAGCGTTCCGCCGACGAGTCCGCCACACATCGACGGAGAGCGCCATCGCCGGCCCAGCCGGCGGCGGCGGTCACCCGTCAGCGTCGGCCGGGCCTCAAGTCCCGAGGACATCTCTGCCCTGGCCTGGCCGATCGCTCAGCAGAGCAGCCAGGCCAGATAGCAACCCGACTTGGTGCCGCACTACGCGCGCGTCCCTGTGCCCTGTGCAGAGGCGCGGCTGAGCTCGACGGCGCGGCGGAGGATGTCGCGCAGGGCGCGCTGATCGGATGGTGTGAGGGCGGCGATCGCGGCGGGTGGTTCGGCCATGATCTCGAGCACGCGCTCGCGCAGGGTGACCCCGGGGGCGGTCAGTGTGAGCGTCTTGACGCGGCGGTCGCCTTCGCCGGTACGCCGTTCGAGTAGTCCGCGGGTCTCGAGTCGATCGGCGATGCCGGTGACGTTGGAGGCGTCGCAGAAGAGGCGGTCGGCGAGCATGCTCATCGGCTGGGGACGGTCGGGGTCGAGCAAGCGTAGGGCGTGCGCTTGGGAGAACGTCAGCCCGAGTTCACTCAACGCTGCGCCTACTCGCGCGCGGTGCTCCATGCCGATCTCGAAGAAGAGCTTCTGCGCCTCGCGCGCGAGCCCACTCGCCGTCGTCCTTGTCGTCGCCATCCCGCCATGATAGTTGAGTACGTTCATACTTGACAGGGGCAACTGTTTGGGTAGTCTGGCTCGTCATGGATGCGATCGAGGCAGAACACCTGGTTCGGGAGTTCAAGAACGGGCCGCGGGCCGTGGATCGGATCGACCTCGCGGTCAGGTCGGGTGAGATCTACGGCTTCCTAGGCCCGAACGGGGCTGGCAAGTCGACGACGGTCCATATGCTGACCACGCTCCTGCCGCCCACGGCGGGGACGGCGCGCGTCGCCGGCTACGACGTCGTCCACGAGGGTCCGCAGGTTCGGATGCGGATCGGCGCCGCGCTCCAGGAAGCGGCACTGGATCCGCTGCTGACCGGACGAGAGCATCTGCGCCTGCAAGCCTCGCTGCAGGCGATGCCGCGGAACGAGCGTCGCGCCCGGGCGGGTGAGCTGCTCGCGCGCGTCGGACTCTCCGAAGCCGCCGACCGCAAGGTGGGCGGGTACTCGGGCGGGATGAAGCGGCGACTCGATCTCGCGCTGGCGCTCGTGCACCGCCCGCCCGTCCTCTTCCTGGACGAGCCGACGACCGGCCTTGACATCCAGAGCCGAACGGCCTTGTGGGGCGAGGTCGGCCGGCTCGCGCGCGAGGAGGGCGTGACCGTCTTCCTGACGACGCAGTACCTCGAGGAGGCGGACGTCCTCGCCGACCGGGTCGGGATCATCGATCACGGCCGGATCGTTGCCGAGGGCACGCCCGCGGAGCTGAAGGCGCAGGTCGGCCGCCCGAGCGTCGAGGCGGTTCCGGCCGATCCCGCCGACCGCAAGCTGGTCGGGGAGATCCTCGCGCGCTTCGGGGAGCCGATCACCTCTGCGAAGGGAGTCGCCGTCCGGCTGCGCGAGGGCGAGTCGGACCTCGCCGGAATCGTCCGCGCCCTGGACGCCGACGAGTTGAAGGTCGAGCACCTGCAGCTGCACCAGCCCTCGCTCGACGACGTCTTCTTGGCGAAGACCGGCCGCTCGCTCGAGGGCGAGGCGCCGGAGGAGGAGCAGTCTGCCCGCCCCGGACTGGCGATGGAACCAGCTTGAGCGCGTTCGCCGACCAGGTCTTCCTGCTCGCGCGCCGCTCGGTCGTGCGCACGATCCGCCAGCCGGCGAACGTCGTCTTCCCGCTCGTCTTCCCGATGCTGCTGCTGGCGGTCAACTCGGGCGGGCTGAAGGCGGAGACCCGCCTGCCGGGCTTCCCGACGAAGTCCTTCGTCGCCTTTGCGCTGGCGGTGCCGTTCATCCAGGGTGCGCTGTTCGCGACCATGAACGCGGGCACCGACCTCGCGCGCGACATCCAGACCGGCTTCCTCAGCCGCCTGTCGCTGACGCCGATGCGGGGAATCGCGGTGCTCGCGGGCCAGCTCGGCGGGGTCGTGACGATGGGCGTGATCCAGGCGACCGTGTACCTCTCGGTCGGGCTCGCCGTCGGTGTGCGCCCGGCCTCCGGGGCGCTCGGCGTGCTCGTCCTGTTCGGCTTCGCCCTGCTCGTCTCGCTCGGCTTCGGGGCACTGGGCGCCTTCGCCGCGCTGCGGACCGGCTCGGGTGAGGCGGTGCAGAGCATTTTCCCCGCCTTTTTCGTCTTCCTGTTCATCTCGTCGATGAACATCCCGCGCAACCTGATCGCCGCCGGCTGGTTCCGCGACTTGGCGACGGCCAACCCGGTCTCGTACCTGATCGAGTGCGTGCGCAGCTTGCTCATCACCGGCTGGGACGGTCAGGCGCTCGCGCTCGGGTTCGGGATCGCGGCCGCGATCACCGTCGTCGCGCTCGCGCTCGCTTCCTGGGCCTTGAGGGTGAGGATGGCCCGATGAGCTTTGCCGTCGCACGAGCGGTCGCGTGGCGGACGCTGCACAACGTCTTCACGCACCCGTCGCTCCTGATCCCCTCGCTGATCTTCCCGCTCTTCTTCTTCACGGCCTTCGCAGGCGGCCTCTCGCGCGTGCGCGACGTGCCCGGCTTCGACTTCCCGCTCGGCTACACGGCGTTCCAGTTCGCCTTCGTCGTGCTGCAGTCGGCGGCCTTCGGTGGCGTCTTTACCGGCTTCGGGATTGCGCGCGACTTCGAGAGCGGCTTCGCCCGGCGGCTGATGCTGGCGGCGCCGAACCGCGCCGGCATCGTGCTCGGCTACGGCGCCGCCGCGCTGATCCGCTGGCTGTTCACGGTCGCGGTCGTGACCGGCGTCGCGTTCGCGGTCGGGATGAAGGTCGGCGGCAGCGGCGTCGACCTCTTCGGGCTATACGCGTTGGCTCTCCTTCTCAACGTCGCCGCGCTGCTGTGGGCTTCCGGCGTGGCGATGCGGCTGCGGACGATGCAGGCGGGGCCAGTGATGCAGATGCCCGTCTTCCTGACCCTCTTCTTCGCACCCGTCTACGTGCCGCTCTCGCTGCTCAAGGGCTGGATCCACGCCGTCGCGGTGGTCAACCCGCTCACACGCGTGCTCGAGGCCGGGCGCGGCTTCCTCGCCGGCTCGCCGACCGACGTCGGAGCCGCCTTCGCGGCCGCGCTCGCGCTCGCCGCCCTCTTCTCCTTGTGGGCAGTGCGCGGCCTTCGCAACGCCGAGAGCGCGGGCTAGCGCCGGCGCTGTCGCAGTTCCAACACAGAGCGACACACGAGACCACGAACTTGACCAGGGAGTCCTCGGATCGCTCAGGCGTCGGGGGCGAGGCGTAGATTCACGCTGGTGGCGGACTTCTTCCACTTCATTCCTGGCTACAGGCACTACGTCTACCACCCAGGCCGCGAGCCGCTCTTCTTTCTCCTGCTCGCGTTCCTGCTCACGTTCGCGGCTACGCGCACCTACACCCGACTGAGCCGCCTGCACGGATGGCGGAGCGGCTCGGTGCGCGGAGTCCACCTGCACCACCTGGTGCCTGGCATCGTCGCCAGCCTCGCCGCGGGAACGGCCATCATCGCCTTCCGCCCCGGTGACGACTCGATGCTGCTGCTCTCCTCCCTCTTCGGCATCGGCGCCGCGCTCACCCTCGACGAGTTCGCGCTCATCCTCCACCTCGACAACGTCTACTGGACGCACGAGGGACGGAGCTCGATCGAGGCCACACTCATGGGCTTCACGTTCGCCGCCCTCTGTCTGCTCGCCACCGCGCCACTCGGCAGCGACCCAAGCAAGGACATCCCGCATTGGATCCTCGGCGCGATCATCAGCATCAACCTGTGCTTCGCCCTCGTCGCCTTCCTCAAAGGAAAGGCAAAGCTCGGCGCCTTCGGCGTCTTCATCCCCGGCCTCGCGATCCTCGCCGCCGCCCGCCTCGCCAAACCCACCTCACCCTGGGCGCGCCGCTTCTACACCGACCCGAAACTCGACCGAAGCCGCGCCCGCGCGAAGCTCCAAGATCAACGCTACCTGCACGTGAAGCACCGCCTGTACGACCTCATCGGCGGCGCACACGACCTCGAACACCGCCCCGACCGCACCCGATAGCCGCCGGGAACCGTCACGGCACAGGCCATCCTTCCAACGCCTCGACATCCGGCACGCTCGATTACACCGGGAACGGCACAGGCTCGGCCAGCTCGAGCCGGACGAAGGAAGCGGTTCGAGGGACAGAGGATCGGCGGAACGCGGGAGGCCAGTAGCCACGGGGGTTGGCAGGCTTATCGGCTGAGGCCGTTACGTCACCTTCGCGAGCGTTTTACGCCATACGCATGGCGCGCTTGTAGACGAGGATGAGAACAGGCGACGGAAACTGACCGGTGGGGGCGCCAGCGGAGACGACGAGGACGAACAGGACGAGGAAGCCGAGCGCGACGAGCGCGACGCGGTCGCGGCGGACACGCGCGACCGCGATCTGCCACGGGCTCCCGGGGTTGGCTCGGAACCCGTCGCGGGCCCGGCGCGCCGGATGCCGCAGACGAAATCCTCGGCCGAGAATGTGGCCACGCGCGGGGGCGACGGAAAGGCGCTCAACCCGCGCGACCGCCGCGCCGATCCTCGGGTCATGCGGCCGATCTTCGCGGTAGCCCTCGCGGTCGCGCTCCTCGGCGGCGCGGTCGACGCGAGGCACGCGTTCTCGCGGCCCGGAACGCCTCGGCACCACGGCTTCGCGCTCGCGCTCGACCGCGTGGCGGAGGAGATCTCCGGCCGGCGCGACGTCTCGGTCCGCTGCGACACGACGGCCGACCCGTCGATCCTCGGCTCGGTCACGTTCTACGGCGCCTCGCCCGGCCGCGAGGCGCTCCTCGCGCCGCCCGTCTGCTCGATGCTGCACCGGCTGTGGGAGGGTCGCCGTCCATCGCTCGCCTGCACGGAGCTCGGCCACGGCCAGTGCGGACAGGAGGTGCTCGAGCTCGCCTGGGCGGCAAGCGCACTCGCGCACGAGTCGTACCACCTCGGCGGCGTCCGGAACGAGGCCGCCGCGGAGTGCTACGGCCTCCAGTCGACGGCGCGCGTCGCTCGGCGCCTCTACGCGCCGCCCGCCTACGCGGCGCGGCTCGGGACGTACACGTTCTGGAACGTCAGACCGCCGGTCGACTACGGCTACTTCTCGCCGGAGTGCCGCGACGGCGGCACGCTGGACCTGCACCCGGCGAGCAGCGTTTGGCCCTAGGAAACGGCGGTGTCGCCGGGGCGCGGCTCTTCGACGCCGGTCTCGGGCGGGCCGACGGGGGCCGGCCGGAGCGGCCGGAGGTAGAGCCACTCGTACCCGAGCGCGGCGATGACCGCTCCGAGCGCGGGGCCGAGGTAGTAGATCCAGCACTGGCCCCATGAGTTCTCCACGAGCTGCGGGCCGAGCGCACGCGCCGGGTTCATCGCCGCACCGGTGACGGGCCCGCCCATGAAGACGTCCATCGTGATCGTGAGCCCGATCGCGAGACCGGCAATCGACTTGAAAGCGCCCCGCGGATCGACCGCGGTCGCCCAGACGGCCCAGACGAGGAAGAAGGTCAGCACGACTTCGATCACGAGCCCCTTCCCCTGGCTTACGCCGTGCACGTGGGGAACGCTGGCGAGGGTCGGCCCGTGTAGGAAGAGCGCCCGCAGAAGTAGCGCCGCGGCGACCGCGCCCGCGAGCTGCGCGACCCAGTAGACCACTGCGAGGCGTGCCGTGATCCGACGCGCGAGCGTGAAGGCGAGCGTGATGGCGGGGTTGAAGTGCCCGCCCGAGATGTGGCCGAGGTTCGAGACCATGATCCCGATGGCGAGCCCGTTCGCGAGCGCCACGGCGACGATGTCGCCGCCCGAGACGATGCCCGCGCCGCCGCCGATGAAGATCAGGGTGAAGGCGCCGACGAACTCGGCGACGCCGCGCCGGAGAGCGTCCTCGTCCACGGCCCCGCAGGCTACGGAGGTGACCGGACGGCGCGGTGCAACCCTTCTGGTACCTTCGATCGGGTGGCCGAGGCGCCCTCCAGCGAGCCTGTCTACGAGGTCGAGTGCCCGCACTGCCACAAGCCGTTCAGAGCCGAGCTCCTCGACGGCGCGGCGCCTCGCTACCAGGGCTTCAAGTGCCCGCACTGCAAGCTCTTCGTGCCGTTCGAGCGCGCGGACGAGCAGGAGCTCGTCGAGAAGCTGGATTGAAGCGCTAGCCGGCTCTTGCCGATAGCCGAGGGGTGGCCCTCGACGTTGCCGCTCCCGTCGCGGAGCGCCCCACGCTGGCCGCCGCGCGGGTCGCGGCGATCCCCGCCCGAATCGGGCTGCCGGCGATCGTCCTGACGAGCTTCGTCCTGCGGTTAGCGGCCGCGTTCGCGCACGCGACGCCGCTGTACTTCCCGGACGAGTACATCTACGGCGGGCTGGCACGCAGCCTCGCCACCTCGGGACGGCTGGCGATCCGCGGCAGCGCCGCGCACTTCCCCGCGCTCCTCGAGCCGCTCCTGACGGCGCCCTTCTGGCTCTTCGGCGACCCGCTCGTCGCCTACCGGCTGACGCAGGGGCTGAACGCCCTCGCCATGTCCCTCGCGGCCGTGCCCGTATACCTGCTCGCCCGCCGGCTCGGCCTCGGCGGCGGTCTTGCGCTCGGCGCGGCCGCGCTCGCCGTCGCCTGCCCCGACCTCCTCTACGCCTCCTTCGTGATGGCCGACCCGATCGCGTACCCGCTCGTCCTGGGCGGGATCTACGCGGGCGTGTGCGCGCTCGAGCGCCCGACGCGGCGCGCGCAGCTCGCGTTCGTCGCGCTCGGCGGCCTGGCCGCGTTCGCCCGGCTCCAGTACGTCGTGCTCCCGGCCGCGTTCGTCGTCGCGGCATTCGTCCTGGAGCGGCGGCGGGCGCTGCGCGTCCACCGGCTTCCGCTCGTCCTGCTCGCCCTGCCGGTCGCGGCCGCGCTCGCCGTCGGGCCCTCGCGCGTGCTCGGCTACTACTCGGGGATCGCCCACCTGAAGGTCGGCGCGGGATCGATCCTCCACTGGGCGGCCGTGGATGCGATGCTGCTCGCGTACTCGTCGGGCTGGATCCTCGTCCCGGGAGCGGCGGTGGCGTTGGTTCTGGCGCTCGCTCGCCCACGCGGCCGGGCCGAGCGGGCCTTCGCGGTGCTGCTCGTCGTGTATGCGGCGGGGCTCTTCGCGGAGGCGGCGCTCTATGCGTCGAGCGGCTCGACGCGCTTCCAGGAGCGGTACCTGTTCACGCTGCTTCCGCTCGTCGGGCCGACGTTCGGCCTCTACGTCGCGCGCGGCTGGCCGCGGCGGCTCGTCGTCGGCGCGATCGCGGCCGGCATGGTCGTGCTCTCGGCGCGCATCCCGCTTTCCGGCTTCAGCGCCGCCGACAACAAGCAGGACTCGCCCTTCCTCTTCGCCGTCTTCCGGCTCGAGGGCATCCTCGGCGTCGGCAGCGGGGCGCTCGCGGTCGCACTCGTCGCGGCGGCGCTCTCGGCGGCCGCCGTGCTCGTCGCGCGGCGGCGGTGGGGCGGGGCTGCGGCGCTCGGGCTGGCCGTCGTCGCGGCCGGCGCGGCCTCGGTCGGCGCCTTCGCGTTCGACGCGCAGAACGCGCGCAACGTGCGGAGCTCGCACTTGCCGCCGGACCTCCGGTGGATCGACCACGCCGCGCACGGGCTCGGGCCGGTGACGCTGCTCCAGACGCCGGGCGCGCCGCGCGGCCGGGCGCTCGAGCAGCTGTTCTGGAACCCCTCCGTTACGAGGATCGTGCTCCTGAAGGGCGCCGAGCCGACCGATGCGTTCGGTGCGGAGACGGTGCGGATCGAGCGAGACGGACGGCTGGTCGGGCCTCGCGGCGCGCTGCACGGCTCGCTGCTCGTCGAGGACTTCGGCGCGCGGGTCGAGCTCGCGGGCGCCTCGCCCGCGGCGCGCGGGACGAGCCTCGAGCTCTGGCGCTCACGCGGCACACCGCGGATGGCGGTGCTCGCCTCGGGCCTCTACTTCGACGGCTGGCTCGCCCGGACGGGGTCGGTCACGGTCTGGCCGGACACGAGCGGCGTCACGCGCGGGGTCCTCTCACTGGCGCTGAGCCTTCCGGCCGGGACGGAGCGGACGCCGCTCCACTTCCGCGGGCCGGGCGTCGACCGGCGCGTGTGGGTGTCGCCTGGAGGTCGGCGCGTCGTCCGGTTCGACGTGCGCGCGAGCGGCCCGTGGCGCCTGGTGTTCCGCACGACGCAGACGGGCTTCCTCGGCGACGGCCGAGCGATCAGCGTGAAGGCCGCAGCGCCACGCTTCGTCCGCGGCTAACTGGGGACGGAGCGAATGGCCGCCGAAGCCGGGCTTCGCCCGGCGAGAGGCCAACTAAGGCGGTCCCGCCCTGCGCAGAAGCTTCGCCAGCTCCTGAAACGATCGAACTAAGCGGCCGCCCCGGAAGGAGGGGGTTCGTGGGGGAGCCAGGGGTTCCCCCGCGTCCTTAGACGCAGTCTTTGAGGCCCTGTGCCTCGGGAAGTGACTCGAGCTTCTTCAGCGTGTTGTTCTCGATCTGGCGGATGCGCTCGCGCGTCACGCCGAACGCGCGGCCGACCTCCTCCAGCGTGCACGGCTGCTCGCCCTTCAGCCCGAACCGCAGCTCGATCACCTTGCGCTCCCGCTCCGGGAGCGACGAGAGCGCGCTCTCGATGTCGCCCCGCCGCAGAGACAACGAGGCCGAGTCGAACGGCGACTCGGCCTGCTCGTCCTGGACGAAGTCCCCGAGCTCGGACTCCTCCTCCTCGCCGATCGGCTTCTCGAGCGAGACCGGCAGCTGCGACATGCGGAGGATCTCGCGCACCTCCTCGGTCGTTATCTCGAGCTCGGAGGCGATCTCGTCCGGCCGCGGCTCACGCCCGAGGCGCTGGACGAGCTGGCGCTCGATGTGGACGACCTTGTTCAGCTTCTCGACCATGTGCACCGGGATCCGGATCGTGCGCGCCTTGTCCGCGATCGCGCGCGTGACGGCCTGCCGGATCCACCACGTCGCGTACGTGGAGAACTTGTAGCCCTTCCGGTAGTCGAACTTCTCCACCGCCCGGATCAGGCCGAGCGAGCCTTCTTGGATCAGATCCAAAAACGACAGGCCCCGGCCGAGGTACGACTTCGCGATCGACACGACCAACCGCAGGTTCGCCTCGATCATCTGCGTCTTCGCGGCCATGTCCCCACGCTCGATCCGCTTCGCGAGGTAGACCTCCTGGTCGGCCGTCAGAAGTGGCACCTTGCCGATCTCGCGCAGGTACAGTCGCAGCGAGTCGAGCGAGGGCTCCACGGTCAGGTCGAGCTTCGGCCCCTTCTCCTCCTCCGCCAGCGCCGGCTGCTCGTGCGGCGGGTGCTTGTGCGTCTCTCCCTCGACGAGCTCGATCGAGTGGTCGATCAAGTACGTGTAGAAGTCCTCGATCTGCTCCTTCGTGAGCTCGACGTCCTCGAGCCCGGAGACGATCTCGTCGTAGGTGAGGAACCCCTTCTCTTGCCCGTCCTGGACGAGCTTCTGGAGTTCTTCGACGTCCGGGAGGGAGATGTCGACGGTGAGCAAGTGGGACCTCGGCTTTCTGCGCTCGGCGGGACGGGGGACTCGAACTGCCTAGGCACGCAAAGAGCCGGTACGCACTGCCCCCGGCTCACCTGAACGCGCGGGATCTTACACAGGTAGGAGCGAAATCGGAACCACTTTTTTCACACTCCGGTCACGATCTCGCCACATTCCTCGCCGCGGCTGTTCAGGAGGGGCAGCCGTCCGAGCCCGGCCGCCGCGAGCGTCTTCCCGTCGAGGCCGAGCCGAGCGAGGAAGGCTCCGAGCGCCGGCCGCACGCCGCGACCGCTCCCGTCCGCGACCTTGAGCGCCACGCCCAGCCCGTCGGGCCCGGCGGCGCAGAGGAGGCCCTCGGCCCCGCCCTTCGCCGTCCAGCCTGCGAAGCCCTTCATCAGGAGCGTGTCGGCCGCCTCGCCGCCGCGGATCAGCTCGGGGTGCGCCCGCATCGCGGCCGCGACCCGAGCCCCGGCGTCGAGCGACTCGAGCCGCGAGAACGCGTGAGCCATCCGCTCGAGCGAGAGGGCGAAGGTGACGACGCCGCAGCCGTCGACGGCCGTGGGAATGACGGACGCGTCCACTTCGGCCGCGGCCGCGACCTCGGCGAGGCAGCCCTCCTGCACGGGGTGGCCCGCCAGCCGGTAGCCGCGCGACGGCCATCCCCGCGCCCGGCACAGCGCGAGCATCCCGGCGTGCTTGCCGGAGCAGTTGTGGCGGAGCCGCGACCCGTCCTCTTGCCCGCACTCGAGGTCGTCCTCCGTCGCCTCCGCCTTTGCGAGCAGCGCCCGGACCGCCTCGAGCTGGTCGGGATCGGCGCGGTGCGATGCGGACGCGATCGCGAGGTCGCGCCCGTCCAGGTCGTCGCGCGCGCGCGCGAGGGGGAGCGCCTGGAGCGGCTTCGCCGACGAGCGCATGTAGGCGACGAGCTCCGCCTCACCGGCCGCGGCCACGACGTGTCCCTCCCGGACGGCGACGGCGTGGACGACGTGCACCGCCTCCACGACCGTCCCGCGCCGAACGACTACCCTGAGCGGCTCCAATGCGCGGGAACCCTAGTCGTGCCTGAGCTACCCGAGATGGAGGCCTGGCGCCGCGCCCTCGACGATCCCGTCAGCGCCTTCCCGATCGTGAAGGCCGGGCCGGCGCACGTCGCGACGCTGAAGACCTACGACCCGCCGCTCTCCACGCTCGAGGGCCGACGCCTCGAGGGCGCGCGCCGCCGGGCGAAGCGTCTCCTCTTCCCGACCGACGACGGCGAGCTCGTCGTGCTCGTGCACCTGATGACCGCCGGGCGGCTTCGCTACCTGCGCTTCGGCGAGGCAGGCCCGAAGACGCCCGCCTTCCAACTCGTCTTCGAGGGCGGCTCGCGTCTCGTCCTCACCGAGGCCGGGGCGAAGAAGCGCGCCGGTGTCTGGCTCCTGACGCCCGAGGCGGCCGAGGAGGAGCTCGCGCACCTCGGCCCGGAGGCACTCGGCCTCGGCGCGGAGCGCCTGGGCGAGATCTGCGCCGAGGAGTCGCGGCGCCTGCACTCGCTCCTCCGCGACCAGCGGCTCGTCGCCGGGATCGGCCGCGCGTGGGCGAACGAGATCCTCCACCGCGCGCGCCTCTCGCCGTACGCGCTGTCGCATGACCTGACGCCGGCCGAGGTCGATCGGCTGGCCGAGGCGATCGACGCCGAGCTCGAGCGGGGCCTCGAGCTGCGCGAGCGCGGCACCGGCGACAAGAAGACCTACCGCGTGCACGACAAGCTCGGGACGCCGTGCTACGTGTGCGGCACGCCGATCGCCCGCGTCGACTTCGAGGAGCACACGATCTACTACTGCCCCGAGTGCCAGACCGGCGGCCGGGTCCTCAAGGACCGGCGGCTTTCCCGCCTCCTGCGCTGAGTTCGACGCGCGACAGGAACCCGTCCAGCAGGCGCAGGTAGTCCTCCGTTCGCTCGACGTGCGCCATGTGCGAGGCGTCCTCGAGCACGACCGACTCCGCGCCCGGGATGCCCTCCGCGACGGTGCGGTTGATCGCCGGCGTCGCCTCGTCGTGCTCGCCCGTGACGACGAGCGTCGGCACGTCGATCTCACCGAGCCGGTCGACGACGCTCCACTCGCGCAGCGTCCCCGTGACGTGGAACTCGCTGGGCCCGTTCATCGTCCGGTAGACGACCCCGTGCCGCTCGATGAAGTCGAAGGAGCGGAGCACGCAGTCGGGCCACGGGTCGACCCGGCAGACGTGCCGCCGGTAGAAGACCATCGCCGCCTCGCCGTACTCCGGGTCGTCGGTCGTCCCCGCCGCTTCGTGCCGGTCGAGGACGCCTCGCACCTCCGCCGGAAGCTGCGCGCGCAGGCGCCCGGTCTCCTCGACCCACTGCGGGATGCTCGCCGGCGCGCTCGCGAGGACGAGGCTCGCGAGGCCGGGCGGCCGCGTGAGTGCGTACTCCATCGCCAGCATGCCGCCCCACGAGTTGCCGAAGAGGTGGACGCGCTCGAGGCCGAGCGCCTCGCGCACGGCGCCGAGCTCGTCGACGAAGAGCTCTACCGTCCAGAGCGACGGATCGTCGGGGAGATCGGACTTCCCGCAGCCGAGCTGGTCGTAGAAGATCGCGCGGCGGCCGGTCTCGGCCATCCCCTCCAGCGGCTCGAGATAGTCGTGCGTCCCGCCTGGGCCTCCGTGCAACAGGAGGAGCGGCGGCTTGCCCGGCTTCTCGCCCTCTCCGACGACGCGGTACCACGTGCGGTAGCCCCGGAAGGGGACGAAGCCCTCGGCCACTATCCGCCCGGAAGCGTGATCTGCAAGGTCTCGCCCTCGACCTCGACCGAGCCGCCGAGCCGGCGGAGGAGGCGCACCGCCACGGCCGCGCCGAGGTCGCGGAGGTCCTCGCCGAGGACGACCGGGGCCGAGGACGGAGTGATCGGCGAGACGAGGACGCCACGGCCGTCGAGCCGCACGTCGACGCGCTCCAGGCCGCCGTGACGGAGCGCGCAGCGCACGAGCGCCGCGAGCGCCCGCTCGGTTGCCGGCGCGTCGACGGTCACCGGCTCGCCGTCGCCCTCGACGTGCACAAGCTCCGGATCGAGACGCGCCGCCGCGGCGCGCACGAGCTCCCCGAGCTCGACCTGCGTCGTCGTCGGCTCGTAGCGCCCTGCCTCGATCCGTGCGGCGAGACCCAGCTCGTCGAGCAGGTCGGCCAGCTGTCTCGAGGCGGTCTCGATCATCTCGACGTAGCGGCTCGTCGGCTCCTCGAGGTCGCCCGTCCGCGCGATCGTGCGCGCAAAGCCGTGCACCGTCGCGAGCGGCGTGCGCAGGTCGTGGCACGCGAGCGAGACGAGGCGGGCGAAGGACGTATCCTGCTCTGAAGACATGGAGTCACGGATTCTCACAGACGACCTCCAGGCGTCCTCGCCCGAGGTGCGCATCGGCCTCTCGCGCGTCGGCGTCACCGGCGTCAGCAAGGCGATCCGGCTGTCGCACGCGGGCACCGAGAAGCTCATCTCGGCCGAGATCGAGTGCACCGTCGACCTCGACGCGAGCCAGAAGGGCGTGCACATGTCGCGCTTCCCGGAGCTCTTCGAGGAGGCGATCGACGAGGTCGTGATCGGCGAGGCGCTGCTCGTCGAGGCGCTCGCCGAGCACATCGCCCGGCACATCGCCGAGCGGCAGCGCGCGCTGCGGGCCGAGGTCAGGATCGACGCGCGCTACCCGCTCGAGCGGCGGACGCCGGTGAGCGGCCTCCCGACGCAGGAGATGGTCGGCCTGATCGGGATCGCGACGGCGTCGGATCGCGGCGTCCGGCGCGTCGTCGGCGTCGAGGCGACCGGGATCAACGCCTGCCCGTGCGCGCAGGGGCTCGTCCGGGGCCGGGCGGCCGAGCGGCTGCTCGAGGGCGGCTTCGACGAGGACGACGTCGAGCGCATCCTCGAGCTCGTCCCGCTCGCGACCCACAACCAGCGGGGCCGCGGCACGCTCTACGTCGGCACCGAAGCGCCGGTGAACGCCGAGCAGCTCGTCGCCGTGGTCGAGTCGTCGATGAGCTCGCCGGTGTACGAGCTCCTGAAGCGGCCTGACGAGCTCTTCGTCGTCGAGCACGCGCACCTCCAGCCGCGGTTCGCCGAGGACTCGGTGCGACTCGCGCTCGCGGGCGTGCTCGAGGCCTACCCGGTGCTCGACGACGCCGACTTCCTCCTCGCGCGCCAGGTCAACCTCGAGACGATCCACAACCACGACGTCATCGCGGAGCGCTCCGGAACCGTCGGCGAGCTGCGCGCCGAGCTGGACGAAGGCGCGCGCCCTGCGCGACACACTGAGCTGCGCGAGTGGCTGGCGCGGTAGGAGCTAGGCCGCGCGGCTGCCCGTCGGTACACGACGAGTAGAACACCGGTATGCCCGTTCGGGGCGTCCTGTCGCGGGTGATTGACACAAAACGGTCAGGGGCGTAGCGTCACCGGTCAGGCCACGACGCGCGCTAGCAAGCCCCCGCTGTCCGCCCTGGCCGTCCCTCGAGTCCAGGAGGCTGCTATGCGCGGTTCGCGCTACCTCGCCGTTTCTGTCTTGCTGGCCGTCGCCATCGGGCTGGTCGCCGGAGCGGCCCGGGCGCTTCCGGCCCGTCGCGGCGCGCCGCGCCATGCCGCCGCGTCCTCTCGGCGGCCCAGCTTCGCGTCCCACGTTCGCGCACTGCCCGACGGCAAGCGTGCCGCGCCGTCCGGGCCCGCGATTCCGGCCGCCGGCACGGGCAACCCGCAGATCTTCCATGCGCCGTCGTTCCTGAACCTGCCGCAGAGCCAGGTCGGCCCGGCCGCATGGGTCGAGTCGGCGATGGACTACGACTCGGTGCGCAAGCAGACGGTGCTGTTCGGCGGCTGCACGACGTCGACCCCCTGCGCCACCAATGAGACGTGGGTCTTCGACGGCGACTTCTGGACGAAGAAGACGCCGGCGAGCTCGCCGCCCGCGCGCTACGACGCGACGCTCGTCTTCGACGTCGCGCACGGGAACGCCGTTCTCTTCGGCGGCATCGACTCGAACGGCCAAGACCTCGCCGACACTTGGACCTGGGACGGCTCGAACTGGACCCAGCGGACGCCGGCGACCGCCCCCTCCGCGCGACACGGAGCCCAGGCCGCCTATCTGCCCTCGGCGGGGAAGGTGGTGCTGTTCGGCGGTGTCTCGGGCTCGAACTACAGCAACGAGACCTGGACGTGGAACGGCTCGGCGTGGACGAAGCTGTCGCCGGCGACCTCGCCCACGGCCCGCGCCGAGGGCGGCCTGACGTATGCGGGCGCCTCGACCCAGCTCGTGCTGTACGGCGGCCGCGGAAGCGCCGGCTTGCTCGGCGACACGTGGCTCTTCAACGGCACCGCATGGACGCAGCAGTCGCCGGCGGCCACGCCGGGACCGCTCGAGCGCTTCACGTTCGCGTACGACCCGATGCTGAAGGTGCCGCTCCTCCAGGGCGGCCGCGACACCGCGAACACGTACTTCGACGACTTCTGGGCCTGGGACGGCACGAGCTGGGAGCTCGGCGGGAGCTTCCTCACAGCCTCGTGGAACAACGTGCCGGGTGAGGTCGACGGCGCTCTGGCGCAAACACCCACGAACGGCCAGCTCGTCTACCTCGGCGGGCAGGCGCCGACCCAGCGGATCAACGACGACTTCCGGATCGACTTCGCCGACGTGGGCTTCCAGTCGCAGTACAACCTCCAGGACTCGCGAATCACCGACCAGGCGGACGACCACGCCAATCCGGCGAACGAGAACCTCGTCTACCGCGCCACCGACCTCGACGTCTCCGGCGTCGGGCTCGACCTGACGATCGAGCGCCAGCAGAACAACCTCGCCTGGGGGAACTCGCTCGAGCTTCCCGGCCCCTGGACGCTCGGGCTCCTCGACGTCGCGACGTACGCCGAGCCGGACGGCTCGAAGCTGCTCGTCGGGCCGGACGGGCACCACTACTACTTCACGAAGACCGGCACCACCACTTGGAGCGCTCCGGCGGGCTCCGACTTCGGGACGATGACGGACCATTCGGACGGCACCCGCACGGTCACGCGTCTGCACCCGAAGATCACCTACACGCTCACGAGCGGCGCGCTCACGAAGGTGGCCGACCGCAACGGGAACACGATCCAGATCACCCGCGACGCGAACGCCAAGGTCACGTCACTGGTGGACACCCAGGGGCGCACCTACTCGTTCGGCTACAACGCGAACGGCTTCCTCGACCACATCACCGACCCGACCGGCCGCACGGTCACGTACGGCTACGACGGGAGCAACCAGCTCGCGACCGTCACGACGAGCGACCCGAACGACCCGTCGGGCTCGGCGACGACGAGCTACGTGTACGGGCCCGAAGGAAACGACGGCTGGATGAGCCAGGTCACGACGCCGGCGAACCGGATCGTCAAGTACACGTTCTTCGGCGGCATGAACCGGCTGACGAAGATCGTCCGCGTCGACAACCCGGGCGCGGGCACCGGCCCGACCACCACGTACGACGCGAACTCGCAGCCGGCGAAGACGCTCCTGACCGACCCCGACTCGCACACGACGACCTTCACGCGTGACCTGACCGGCAGCGACCACGTGGCCCGGATCTCGAAGGTCACGGACGCCAACGGCCACGGCCGCGACAAGAGCTTCGACGCCAACAGCAACGTGACGAGCTTCAACGGCGACAACGTCTCGGCCGTCTACAACCTCACCTACGACGCAAACAACAACATGACGGCGTTCACGAAGCCGTCCTCGAACGGCACGAACACAGCCGCCTCGACGACGTTCAAGTTCGCAGCGCCCGGCCAGCTCTACCTGCCGTCGAGCGCAACGAACCCGAGCAGCGACTGCCGCGCCTTCCGCTATGACACGGCCGGCAACCTCACCGACGTCTACGACAACCAGGCCTCCCCGTGCGACGGCCTCACCGGCGGCACGCACTTCAAGAACGCCTACCAGGGCGACACCGGCGTCAATTGCTCGGCCAAGACGGGCGAGCTCTGCTCGACTACCGACGGCCGCAACAACGTCACCACCTACAACTACGACGCGAACGGCAATCTCACCGCCGTCCATCCGCCGGCGCCGATGGCGGCGACGACGATCGTCCCCGACGCCCTCGGCCGCTCGGCCAGCGTCACCGACCCGAAGGGCCAGAAGACGACCTTCACGTACGACAAGGCCGATCGCATCACGAAGATCCTCTTCGGCGGCGCCGTCACCTGTGACACTGCGACCACCTGCATCACCTACAGCTATGACAAGGACGGCAACCTCACGAGCCGCGTCTCGAACATCGGCACGACGAGCTACAGCTACGACCTCCTCGGCCGCCTGACGAAGAAGGCGCTGCCCGGGCCGCTCGTCGATGCCTGCGCGGGCGACAACGGCATGAAGCTCACCTACGACGCGGCGAGCAACGTCACCTCCGACTGCGACGCCCGTGGAACCGTCGTCTACGGCTACGACGCGGCCAACGAGCTCACCTCGATCCAGGAGCCGAGCGGGAACTGCGCGGCCATCCCGGTCACGGGCGCGTGCACGACGATCTCCTACGTCGACTCGAACGGCAAGTTCCAGGACGGCCGGCGGACGAGCGTGACGTTCCCGCCCTCGACGGGGGCGGTGATGACGATGGCCTACGACAACGCCGCAAACCTAACCTCGATCGTCGCCAAGAAGGGCGCGAGCACGCTCACGAGCTTCAGCTACACGTACGTGAACGGGACGAAGGACGTCGAGGTGCGCAAGTCGATGACCGACACCTCGGGCGCGACGACGGCCTACCAGTACGACCACTCGCGCCGCTTGTGCTGGTTCCTGGTCGGCTCGTCGGCGAACGCGTGCTCGTCCCCGCCCACTGGCTCGACGAGCTTCACCTACGACGGGAACGGGAACAGGACGAAGATGGTCGCCGGCGGGACGACGACGAACTACGCCTACAACGCCGACGACGAGCTGTGCGCGACCTCGACCGGCACCCCGAGCTGCTCGACGCCGAACTACACCTACGACGGGAACGGCAACCTGAGCTCGAGCCCCGTCTTCTCCTCGCTCGCCTACAACGCGAAGGACCAGACGACCAGCCGCACCCCGGTCGGCGGCTCGGCGACCAGCTACTCGTACGCCGACGCCGACC